>JACDJB010002326.1_pt1 | contig 13900 bp, 7 predicted proteins | sample 7454121 | NCBI WGS metagenome assembly JACDJB01 (sample SAMN14253290, study PRJNA609438) | sludge metagenome | isolation source: sludge after 25d culture with pyrite | collected 2018-12-20 | reverse complement strand
GCGGGCCGGTTCAGCCTGGGGTCGCTGGCGGATTACCTCGGTTTCCCCGCCGACGGCCGCGGCCATCGGGCGCTGGGCGACGCCGAACAGACGATCGAGCTGTTTCTGGCGCTGCGTGAGCGGGCGCTGGCGCTCTCGCTGGCGCAACTGGAGGAGATCGTTGAGGCCGGGCGGCGACTGGGCTGGCCGGAGACGCTGTTCTTCGAGGAGGCGCTGGCCGAGCGCGCGCGCAATGCCTTCGAGAGCGGCGAGTTGCGCATGCGCGGCCAATTGCAACGCCTCTACACGCCGCCCAAACTGGAGGGCAGCACGCTCGTGCCGGAGGAGGAACCCGCGCCGCTCGACGTTCCCTCGCTCACCTCGCTCATCCGACCCCGCGGGCGGTTCGATAAGGCTTTTCCCGGTTTCGAACACCGGCCGCAGCAGGTGGAAATGCTGGAAACCGTGGCCGATGCCTTCAACAACGGCCGCCACGTGCTGGTGGAGGCGGGCACGGGCACGGGCAAGAGTCTGGGCTATCTGCTGCCGGCGGCTTTCTGGGCCACAAGCAACGGCCGCCGCGTCGTCATCTCCACCAACACGATTAACCTGCAGGACCAGTTGATCGACAAGGACGTTCCCGCACTCCAGGAGACGTTGCAAATCGAACTGCGCGCCGCCATTCGCAAGGGACGCAGCAACTACCTCTGCACGCGCCTGTTCCAGCAGATGCGCCGATCCGGCCCCGGCAGCGCCGACGAGATGACGCTCTACGCCCGTATCCTGCTTTGGCTGCCCCATTCGCAGACAGGCGACGTGGGCGAGATCGCGCTGCGCACGCCGGGGGAGCGGCTGGCCTGGTCGAAGCTGAGCGGCGAGAACCCTACCTGCACCAGCGACCAGTGCGCGGCCGAGAACTGCCCGCTCCACATCGCCCGCCGCCGGGCCGAGATGGCCCACCTGGTTGTCGTGAACCATTCGCTGCTGCTGGCCGACCTGCGCTCGAACGGGATGGTGCTGCCCGAGTATCGGGACCTGATCATCGACGAGGCCCACCATCTGGAGGCGGCCGTCACCGACGGCCTCAGCTTTCGCGCCGACCGGCGCTTTCTGGAGACGATCCTGGAGGAGGTGACGCGGCCGCGAGCCGGGCTGGTCGCCAATGCCCAGCAGCGCGTCGCCGCCGTTGCCGCCGGGGAGACCGCCGCGGCCGTGGACTCCATCGCCGAGCGGATGCGCGCCGACGCGCAAACGGCCGCCATGCGCACGCAGGAGTTCTTCATGACTCTGGATTTCTTCCTGCGCGACCAGGAGCGCGAGCGCACCCAGTTTGCCACGCAGATTCGCCTGACTCCGGCCGTGCGCGTCCAGCCCGACTTTCATCTCATCGAAGAGAGTTGGGCCGATCTGGGGAAGCTCTACGCCGTGATCGCCAAGGGGTTCCAGAAGCTGGCCGAGGCGGTGACGGATCTGGCTCGCGCCGTCGATCTGGAGGGGGCCGACGAGCTGCGCGCGGCGCTGTCGAGCAACGGTCAATTGCTGGAAGAAGCGCGTGTTAATCTGGACGCGCTGGTGCTGAAGCCCGACCCGGACGTGATCTACTGGGCCGAGCGGTTCAAGGACGCCGTCTCGCTCCATGCCGCGCCGCTCCACGTCGGCCCGCTGGTGGAGGCCCACATCTTCGAGAACAAGGAGACGGTGGTGCTGACCTCGGCCACGCTGCGCACCGCGGGCCACGGCCGGACGGAATCGACCTTCGAGTACGTGCGCGACCGGCTCCACGCCCACGATGCCGACGAACTGGCCGTCGGCTCGCCGTTCGATTACAAGAACTCGACGCTGCTGTATCTGGCGACCGACATCCCCGAGCCGAATCAGCCGGGCTATCAACGTATGCTGGAGCAGGCGATCATCGACACGGCGCTGGCGCTGGGCGGCCGCACGCTGGTGCTCTTCACGGCCAATAACCATCTGAGCCAGACGGCGGCGGCCATCGAGGGCAAACTGACGGCGCGAAACATCACCACGCTGGCCCAGAATCAGGGCGCGTCGCGGCAGCAGTTGCTGGAGCAGTTCCGGCGCGAGGGCAGTCGGGCGGTCTTGCTGGGCACGCGCTCGTTCTGGGAGGGGGTGGACATTCCCGGCCCGGCGCTAACGGCGCTCATCATCGCCAAGTTGCCGTTTGACGTGCCGACTGACCCCATCTTCGCCGCCCGGTCGGAGACTTACGAAAGCCCGTTCTTTGAGTATTCGATTCCCGAGGCGGTATTACGCTTCCGGCAAGGGTTCGGCCGGTTGATTCGCCGCGGCAGCGACGAGGGTGTGGTGCTGGTGCTCGACAAACGAGTGTTGACGAAACGCTACGGCCAGATGTTTCTGGAGGCGCTGCCCGGTTGCACGGTCGTTCGGCAGCGCGCCGACCGTATTGAGGAGTTGATCGCGCGCTGGATGGCGCGCGACCGCAGTAAGAAATTGTAGTGACGAGTGACGAGTGACGAATCGATCATCTGAACTCGTCGCTCGTCACTCGTCACTTGGGCTTATTGTCCCGGCAGCGTGCCGACGACGTTGAAGGTATTCAAGACGTGGTCAAGTGCATCCAGGTCGGCGTCGGTGACGGCCTGAACCAGAACGATGACCGAATAGTTCTGGGCCGCCGGCTCGGCGGCCAGGACGATGATGACGCTGCCCTCCCCGGCGCAATCGGTGTACAGATCGTAGACACCGGTATAGACCGGGTCCTCGTAATCATAACGTCCGTCCAGGGTGCAGTCGGCGCTGAAGTCGAAGAAGTCGGCCAGCTCGCCCATGGTGGTGTCGCCGAAGTAGGCCCCGGCCAGAATCTGCACGCCGGGTGTCGAATAGGTGGTGGAGAACCCGTCGATGTTCGGCGCGGCGATCAACTCGCTGCCCAGGACCGTGCCGTCCTCGTCGTCGACCCAGTTGGAGCCATCCACGTCGGCCCACTCAACCGGCACTTCGACGTAGACAGCTTGCGAGTCGTCGTAGATACCGACGAACTCGGTATAGGTCGCGCTGCCCGTGTCGCCGCCGGCCGCGGGTTCCTCTGCCACTTCAACAGCCTGGGCGAAGGAGAAGGATTGCTCCAGTTCGGGGCCGTTTAGCTGGCCTTCCAGCACTTCCTGGGTGGAGAAGCGCAGCACCTGGATGTTCATCGGGTCGGTGGCGTTGCGGCTCCGCAGGATGTCGCAGTAGTCGGCCATGGTCCCGTCGACGGAGAGTATCAGCCCTTCCAGCTGGGTAATGATGTCGCCCGGCTTGACGCCGACCTTGTCGGCCGGAGAACCGGACTCAACCGAGGCGACCCAGATGCCGGTGTCGCCGTCGCCGGTGATGACCGCTTCGCCGTTGATACCGATGGAATCGAGATCTTTCCCGCCGCGCAATTGCTCTGCGATGGTACGCGCGTCGGCGGCGCTGATCGAGAAGTACTGGTTGGTGTCCGACGCGCCGGCGTAGTTGACGCCGACAACCTTGCCGTCGGTGGTCACCAGCGGCCCGCCGGAGTTGCCGGGATTGATAGTCGCGTCGTGCTCCAGCACCTCATCGACGGATGCCCAGCTCGTCTCGCCGCCGGCTTGCATCTTGGAGATGACGCCGCGGGTCAGGGTCGGCTCGGGATCGCCCAGCGGATAGCCCAGGGCGTAGACCTCGGTGCCGAGCGAAACAGGGCTGTTGTTCCATTCCAGGAACGGATAACCGTCGCCCTCGATGTCGATGACGGCCAGGTCGGAACACTCCGACACGCCCAGCACGCGCGCGTTCAGCGGCTGATCCTGGCCCTGAACGAAGACTTGCAGAAAAGCCGCGCCGGTGACGACGTGGTTATTGGTGACGGCAATGCCCGACGGATCGATGATGAAGCCGGAGCCGCGCCCGGCGGTGTTCAGTTGCATGCCGAACTCGGGGTCCATAAAGCTGCCCTGGGCCTCGATTTGCACCGTGGCCTGGATAGCGTCCTGGAATGAGTTTACGGCCACCGGTCCGGCAGGAGCCGACTCTTCGGTGGGGGCAGGCGGCTCGGTCGGCTGGACTTCGGCGACGGTCGCCGCCGGCTCAATGGTGACTTCGGCCGGCGGTTCTTCGCCTCCGCCGCAGGCGACCAGTCCGGCGGCCAGCAGGCTGAGCAACAGTATAAGAATAACAAACCGGTAACTCTTCATTTCTGACCTCCTCGGCTGAATACGATAATTACTGCCTCCTTATTCGGCAGTTCGGTTGTCTTCCCATCTCCCTTTCATGAGGCGGCATTATACTCCATGAACGATCTGAGAAACAGTTAAGCAAATAACAGTTTGGGGAAGCTTTTGGCGACACATGACGTCTATATATTGCTAAACAAGGGGTAATGGCGCAGTGCGTCAAAGAGCGTCGTAGCGACAGGCCGGGGCCTATTGACTTTTGTCCGTTGCTTATGCTAGACTGCATTTTTGATTTACTAGAGGAAGAGGAATTGGTGCGTGGGGCAAAAGCCAAGCCCATCGCCGGTTACGAAAACAGCTTATTAACCATTCTGTCGTCTTAGCTGAACCGGCGGCCTCAGCTTCTTTTTTGCGCATCATACGGTCGATTATAGGCCATTTTAAGATCAGGGAGACCGCAAGGAATTATTTACCCATGACTGACGATTTGAACGATCCATTGTCGGACGAAATGGAAATTCTCAATGCACTTCTCAATGACGGAATTGAGCAGCGTTATCTGACCTACGATCAGATTCTGGAAGCACTGCCCGAAATCGAGAACAATATCACGCTTCTGGAGACGCTGCTTGAGGAAGCTCAGACGCTCGGATTGGCGATCTACGAGAACGAGGAAGATATCGTGGCCGCGGCGTTGAGCGTTGATGACGTGGAAGACGTCGATGAGGCGCTGATAGATGCCGAGATCCTTGAAGAGGAGCGGCCGATTCGCCCGGCTCGTGTGCGTTCCCACGACGCGCCGCTGTTCGACCTGAGCAATGTGCCCATCGATGACTCGGTGGGGCTTTACTTCCGTGAGATGGGGCAGCAGTCGCTGCTTTCGGCCGAGGAAGAAGTCCATCTGGCGATGGAGATCGAGGCCGGCCGCGCGGCGGTCGAGAAGCTGGAAGCGGGCGGCATCTATGACCCGGACGAGTTCGCGCGCCTGGAGCACCAACGCGAGATTGGCGACGCCGCGCGCGCCCACCTGATCCGGGCCAACACGCGTCTGGTTGTCAGTATCGCCAAGAAGTATCGCGGCCGCGGTCTCCAATTCCTCGACCTGATCCAGGAAGGCAACGTCGGCCTCATGAAGGCGGTCGAGAAGTACGATTATCGCCGCGGCAACCGCTTCAGCACCTATGCCACGTGGTGGATCCGCCAGGCCGTGACCCGCGCGCTGGCTAACCATGGCCGCACGATCCGCATTCCGGCCCATCTCGGTGGGCGCATCAGCAAGCTCTATCAGGTGGCGCAGGAACTGGAGCAGGAATACGGCCGCCAGCCCACGGCAGAGGAGATCGCCGAGAACATGGATCTGCCGGCCGATCGGGTGCGCTGGATGCTGCGCACCAGCCGCCAGCCCGTTCATCTGGAGCGGCCCGTCGGCGACGAATCCGATGCCGAACTGGGTGACTTCATCGAGGATATCGAGGCTCCGGCCCCGGCCGAGACGGTGGCCCAGACCATGCTGACCGAAGAGATCGGCGACATTCTCGATCAGTTGACGCCGCGCGAGGCGCGGATTCTGCGGCTGCGCTACGGCCTGCAGGACGGAGAATCCCGCACACTGAAGGAAGTGGGCGAGATGTTCGGTCTCTCGCGCGAGCGCATCCGGCAACTGGAGAAAGAGGCGCTTCGCAAGCTGCGTCACCCGAACTTCGCCGGGCATTTGCGTCAATATTTGAATTAGAACGCTTTTCCCGCGCTATAATAGACACCCTCCGGCTTTTGTCGCGAGGGTGTTTTTGTTTCCCGGCGGGCGCGGCGGCCCGCGGCAAGGCTTTCGAGTCCCGGTTTATTGTTTTACGCAAAGTTCACAACGGTTTCACAAGCCCTTTATCCGGATTTTGGCCGTATGTGATAAGTTGGTATAGGGCGCAATTGGAGCGGCGAAACCGCCGGTTGCTTGCAGAGGGGTCTGTTGTCCGGGATATGACGCAAATGAAGTCGGAACCAATTATAATCGAACCGATTAGCGGCTGGCAGGTCATCAACTGGCGCGAGTTACGCGATTACCGCGACCTTTTTCGCTTCCTGATCGACCGCGATATCAAGGTACTCTACAAGCAGACGGTGCTGGGCTTCGGCTGGGCCATCCTGCGGCCACTGCTGAGTATGGTTATCTTCACGATCATCTTCGGCAATCTGGCGCAGGTGGACAGCGAGGGCGTGCCCTACGCAATATTCAGCTACGTGGCGCTGGTACCGTGGCTCTACTTTTCCACGGCCTTGACGGCATCGGCGCTCAGTCTGGTCAACAATACCGATATGCTGACCAAAATTTATTTCCCACGGCTGGTATTCCCGCTGACACCCGTTTTCTCGAAGCTTGTCGATTTCGCCATCTCTTTCGTCATTGTGTTCGGGCTGATGGCCTGGTTCCGCATTGCGCCCACGGCGCAGATGATCTATTTGCCGCTGCTGGTCGTGTTGATGATGGTGACGGCCGCGGGGATGGGCTTGTGGTTTGCGGCCATGTCGGTGCAGTATCGCGACGTGAAGCACGCCATGCCGTTCCTGACCCAGATATTGATGTATGCCGCGCCGGTTGTATGGGCGGGATCGCTCATCACCGAACGGTTCGGGCCGATCGGCCGCGTCCTCTTCAGCCTCTATCCGATGGTTGGCGTCATCGAGGGTTTTCGGGCGGCGCTGCTGGATACCGGCCCGATGCCGTGGGACATGATCGTTATCGGCGCGATCTCGGCCTCGGCCATCTTTATCAGCGGGCTGTTCTATTTCCGGCGTCTGGAAGCGACTTTCGCCGACGTGGCATAGGGTGTGCATATGGATCTGCGAGTAAACGGACACCATACGCCCGAACCCGAAGCGGCAATCGTCGTCGAACGGCTGGGCAAGCAGTATCACATCGGCCTGAAAGAGAGCCGCCACGACACACTGCTCAAGTCGACCGGGGCCTGGCTGACCTCGCCGTTCACCAACTTTCGCCGGTTGCGCCGCCAGAGCCGGGTGGAGGGGGACGACGCCGAAGACGTCATCTGGGCGCTGCGCGACGTCTCCTTCACGATTAATCGGGGCGAGGTCGTCGGCATCATCGGCCGCAACGGCGCGGGCAAGAGCACGCTGCTGAAGATACTCTCCCGTATCACCCCGCCGTCGGAGGGCCGGATCATCCTCAACGGGCGCGTCTCCAGTCTTCTGGAGGTCGGCACCGGTTTCCACCCCGAACTGACCGGTCGGGAGAATGTCTACCTGAACGGGACGATCCTCGGCATGCGCAAGGCCGAGGTTGACCGCAAGTTCGACGAGATCGTCGCCTTCGCCGAGGTGGAGAAGTTCATCGACACGCCGGTGAAGCGCTACAGCAGCGGCATGCGGGTGCGGCTGGCTTTCGCCGTCTCGGCCCATCTGGAGTCGGAGATTTTGCTGGTTGATGAGGTGTTGGCCGTCGGCGACGCCGCGTTCCAGGAGAAGTGCCTGCGCACGATGGACGGCGTGGCCCGCGGCGGCCGGACTGTCCTGCTCGTCAGCCACAATATGCAGGTCATCCAGCGCCTTTGCGAGCGGGCGATCCTGATCAAGGGCGGCCGGCTGGCGGCCGACGGAGAGCCGGCTCAGGTCATCGAAGCTTACTTGCAGGATTATTACGAGGAGCCGCTGCCGGAGCCGGTGACCTTCGGCGACAAGGTGCGCATGAAGGAGATTGCCTTTCTGCAGGACGGCTACACGGTCAGCGAGATGGCCGACTTTGGCAAACCGCTGCAAATCTGCCTGCGCTACGATGTGCTGGAGCCGATCCGCAACCTGTTGCTTGGCTTCGACATCTTCAGTGGAGACGGCACACTCCTCTATCGCACCTACGACATGCTGGCCGAGGGGCTGGATCACCGCGATCCGGGCGCGTATGAATCGATCTACGAGTTACCGGCCGGGGCTTTCCAGTCCGGCGCTTACTTCATGGAACTGGTCATCGGGATCCACCGGCATGGCTGGCTGACGCGCGGCGACATCCGGCTGAAGCTCGACTTTGGCGGGCCGCGGGCCGTGGACGTGTGGTTCCCCGGCGTGATCGGCCCCATTGGCGTGTGGCAGGTCAACCGGGATCAGGTGGCGGAGGGCCGGCGATGATGCCGAACCGGACACATGCGCTGGAATCGGCGGCCGACCGGCCGGCGACGCGCGGGCGAATCGGGCTGGATGTGGCCGTGCTGGTTGGGGCGCTGGCGCTCTTCGCACTCCTGACGCTGCGAATGGCTCCGTTTGTGCCCGACGATTCCTACATCTCCTATCGCTACGCGGCGAATCTGGCGGCGGGCGCGGGATTGCGTTTCAATCCCGGCGACGCGCCGGTGGAGGGGTATAGCAACTTCCTGTGGATCGTCCTGTTGGCTCTGCCGGCGCGCGCAGGGATCGATCCTGTCGCGGCCGGGCCGCTCCTGGGCGGTCTGTTCGGCGGCCTGACGATTGTTGCCCTGTGGGTGCTTTTGCGGCGGCTGGGGCGAACGGGTCCGGATCTGTTCGTGCCGGTCGGCTTGCTGGCCGTTGCCGCGCCGTTGCTGCTCTATGCCGTCTCGGGCATGGAGACGCCGCTGTTCGCCTTTCTGCTGCTCGGGTTGATGTTGGCCGCGGAGCGCATGTGGGCGCGGCCGTCGGCGGCGAACGGCGCGGTGTTGGGCGTGGTCGGGGTGTTGCTTGCCCTGGCGCGGCCCGAGGGGATCATCGCCCTGCCGGTTGTGTTGGTTTGTCTGGCGTTTTTCGCGCGTCGCGCCGGCCGCTCCGCGATGTGGCGCGCGGCGGCCGTTGCTGCGTTGCTGTTCGTCGTTGCCCTGATTGTCTATCACGTATGGCGGGTGGCCTATTTTGGCGCGTTCTGGCCGACGCCGTTCCTGTCAAAAGGCGCTTCGGGCGGCGCGTTACTCGACTCGGCGATCACGAATCTGCGCCAATTCCTTGTTCGCCAGACCCATTACTATATGCCGCTGGCCTATTATTACGCGGCTATTGCCATTCCCGCCGCCGTCGCGGCGGCAATGGCCTGGCGACGAGGGGAGCACCGCCCTATCGAATGGACGGCGCTTATCCTGGCGCTGATCTTTGCCGTCATCTACCTGAACTTTGTCGACTGGATGCCGGGCATGCGCTACTATGCGCCGCTCGTCGGCCTTTTGCTCATCCCGTTCAGTCTCCTCGGCCGGCAACTCTTCGGTGCGGACGCGCCGGCGCAGGGCGGCTCGGCCTATCTGCTGCTGGGCGCGGTTCTGGCTCTCTTCAGTCTGTCGAGCCTGGCCGGTCTGCGACTCGACAGCGGCCGATTGCAGACGAGTACCGCGGCGTCGATGGTCGAACTGGGTCGTTGGCTGCGCGGGGCCATGCCGGGCGACGCGGTGCTGGCAATGAGTGACGTGGGCGCGACGCCCTACTACTCCGGCCTGCGAACCATTGACATCAATCCCGAATCGCTGACCGACCGAACCATCGCCGAGCAGGGCTGGTCGGCCGACTATTTCTTCACCGTTGGCCCGGACGTTGTTGTTCTCACGGCCTTCTCCCTGACCCGGCCCGACTTCTACAGCGTCCACGAGGAACTCTACGCCATGCCGCGCTTCCAGGCGGCCTACGAGCGGATCGGCGTGGTGCGTAACGACTGGTATCAGGATCGCGCCTATTGGGTGTTCGCGCGACGGGGATACACCCCATCGGCGGAGCAAATGGCGACTTTTCCGGTGGGTATTCGCAAACCTTGACGGCAGCCATGCCATAGCGACAACAGGACACGGACGATATGTGTGGCATTTGCGGCGAACTTCGATTTGAATCGGCGGGTGAAGATTCAAGCCATAATTTCGAGCGGCTGATTGATATGATGGCCCGACGCGGGCCGGATGATCGCGGCTCGTGGGCCGATGGCGCGTGTCGCCTGGGATTTCGTCGGCTGGCGATCCTCGATCTGTCGCCCGCCGCCAATCAACCGATGATCGCCGACGGCCGCTTCGCGCTGGTGTTCAACGGCGAGGTCTATAACTTTCTCGAACTGCGCGAGGAGCTGGAGCAGGCCGGGGAGAGCTTCCACACCACCGGCGATACCGAAGTTGTCCTGCGGGCGCTGATTCGCTGGGGCAAGGATGCGCTCGACCGGTTCAACGGTATGTTTGCCCTGGGTTTCTATGACGTGCAACGCCGGTCTCTCCTGCTGGCGCGCGACTCGGTGGGCGTCAAACCTCTCTATGCCCTGTTTGACCGCGAGGGGCTTTTCTTCGCCTCGCAGTATGATCAGATCATCGCCCATTCGTGGGCGGCGCGGCGGCCGGTCTCGGCCGCCGCAATTGGGCTATATCTGCGGTTCGGTTACGTGCCCGCGCCCTATGCCGCCCTGGAAGGCACGGAGATGCTGGAGCCGGGCTGCTGGTTGGAGGCGACGGCCGACGGCGTGGTGCGGCGTGGCCGGTACTATGCCTTTCCCGCCTATCGGCAGCCCGACCTGCGCGGCGACGAGGCCTTTGAAGCGGTCGATGCGGCCGTCACCGCCGCGGTGCGCCGCCAGATGATCAGCGACGTGCCGTTGGGCACTTTCCTGTCGGGCGGCATTGATTCGCCGCTGGTGGCGGCCAAGGCGGCCGCGGCCGCCGGCTCGCTGCGGGCTTTCACCATCGGCAGCGACGATCCGCAACTGGACGAGACGGCCGACGCGGTGGCCTATGGCCGACGCCTGGGGCTTGCTCATGTCGTTGAGCAATACACACCCGCCAAAGCCATCGACTGGCTCGACCGGGTAGTTGACGCCTGCGGCGAGCCGATGGCCGACGCCTCGATTTTTCCGACCATGCTTGTGTCGTCGATGGCCCGCCGCGAAGTGACGGTCATGTTGTCCGGCGACGGCGGCGACGAATTGTTCTGGGGCTACGCGGCGCGGCTCGGCGCGGTGCTGAAGCGAGCCGAGGAATTCCGGCAGCCGCACTGGCTGCGCACCGGCCGGCGGGCCGCCCATCGTCTGTCGGGAACGCCGAACAGCCACACCCCCTTGCGCTGGCCGACCATCGGTGACTGGTATCGCAGCGTCCACACACGCCTGTCCGATTCGGCGCTGGCCAAGATATTCACCGACCTGCCGCGGCTGCCGGCCGAGTTCACGTTGTTCGATTACGACGGCTGGCGACAGGATGAAACCGCGCAATGGCTGCGCTGGAACGAACTGACCGGGCACCTGACGCGCGTGCTTCTTAAGGTCGACCGGGCCGCCATGTACCACTCGCTGGAGGTGCGTGTCCCGCTGCTCGATCGGGAGGTGCTGGATGTGGCCGCGCGGGTCGATTGGACGAGCTGTTTGCGCCTGGACACCGGCGAGGGAAAGCAACCGCTGCGCCGCTCTCTGGCTCGCCACATCGCCACCCCAAGCAGCGCCAAGCGCGGCTTCTCGGTGCCGATGGCGCAATGGCTGCGCGGCCCGCTGTTGCCCCTGTTTCGTGACAAGGTGCTGGGGCGGTCGGAGTTGCTGGGCCTTTCATTCCGACCGGGTGCGATGGAAGCGTTGCTCAATGACCACGTCAGCGGCCGGACGGATCAGAGCCGCTGGCTATGGACGGTGTTGAGTTTGGCGTTGTGGAGCGACAGACATCTGACAGGACGCGCAGAGCGAGAAATGGAGGCGGCCGGATCATGACCCGCCGGAGCCGATTTTCGGGCCGATTGAACGCGCCGGTCGAACCTGCAGAAACGGCCGCGCCCGGCGAACCTGCGATGAGCGCGCGCACCCGTGAGTGGTCTTATTGGCTTGTGCCCATAATTTTTGTCCTGGCCGCGCTGATTTTAGTTGCGCGCCTGGTTGATCAGAGGAGCTTGTTGGAGAACACCCTGACGTACCCGACACTACTGGAGGCCGCCATGCGAGCAAGCGCGGGCCGATCGTTCGATACCGCGGCCCTTAATGAGGCCTTGCCGCGCGGCGCGCCGACGGGCTTCCAGGCGCGCGCCATGAGCAAGGTGGCGCAGGCCGGCGGTCATTCGGCGACGGCCGAGCGATGGCTGGCCCACGGTCTGGCCGATAGCTCGTCAGGCTATCTGTCGCAGTTTGAGATGTGTCTGTTGCAATGGAATAACGGGCAACGGGCGACAGCGCGCGAGACATGCCGCAATACCCGGGAATCGGCGCGCTACTGGCTGAATCGCGGTTACGAGGCGGATCAGACCGGCGACGCGGCCGAGGCGCTGGCCTTCTACCAGATGGCATCGGCCACCAATCCCGATCTGGTCTTCGCATGGCATCAGTTGGGCCGCAGCCTGTTTGCGGCGGGGCGGCACGACGAGGCTATATTGGCCTACGAGCGAGTGCTGGCGCTGGATCAGACCGCGCCGGTTGATGTCTTCGACTCGCTCAGTCTGTCGTATCTGGCGACCGGCAACCCGACGATGGCTCGCGACGTGCTGGAGCGCGGCTTGCTGTTCTATCCCGGCCAGCGCACCTATTATCTCAACATGGCGGCCGCTTTCCGCGCCGAAGGCGACCCGGAGACGGCCGACAGCTGGTACGCGCGCATGTTGCAGCGCTGGCCGGCCGACGCGCAAGCCTGGGCCGCGCGCGCCGAAGTGGCTGTCGACACGGGACGGCTCAATGACGCAGTGACGTACTACCAGGAGGCAACGAAACAGCGGCCGCAGGACGTTGGGTATTGGCTGAACCTGGCGTCGGCCGCCGCCGCGGCCGATCGTGTTCGCCTGGCCACTGAAGCATATGAGACGGCAATCGAGTTGCAGCCGGAGAACGTCGCCACTCTTCTTCACGCCGGGCGGTTCTTTGTCAAGTCGGGGCAATTGGCGGCCGCGCAAGAGGCGTTTGAGCGGGCGCTGGCGCTTGATCCGGAGAACAGCGAGGCGGCGGCTCAGCTTAGTGAATTGGTCAAGCTGAAATAAGCCGATCCGGAAGTAAATCATAATGATTGTGTTGGACACCCTATCCGCTCCCGCTCTCGACTCCGGTCGTCCCAACCCCGACGTTCGCCATGATGCCGGAATGATCGGTGATTGGCTGCTGGCCTTCTCGCCCCGTGAGGCGGCTCTGCCGGCGCGCCGGACCGACGACGGCTGGCGCGAGGCGGCGCGCGGGGCGGCGTGGCGGGAGTGGACGGCGCAGCCCGGCGATGGCTGGCGGGGCGCGCCGACGATTGTGGTGGAGACTCCGGAATGGACTGCCCGTCTGATCGGCGAACTCTATGCTACCCCGAACCCGGCCGCGGCCGTCGCCGATGTGGTGGAAGGGCGCGGGCTGCCTGATGCGCTGAACGGCCACTTTCTGCTGACGGCGTGGCATCGCCCGTCGGACGAATGGCACGTGTGGACCAACCGCCACGCCACCCTCCACGCTTACCTGGCGACGAACGGCTCTTGCGCCGCCATGGGCACATTCCTGCCCGCAGTGGCCGCCGCTGCTGGTTGCGCCGACCTCGACTGGGAAGGGCTGACTACATTTTTCGGCTTCGGCTTCTTCGCCGCCGACCACACCCACCTGGCCGGGGTGCGTATCCTGCGACCGGCGACCCATTATCGCTTTGACGCGACGGGCCGTCTGCTGGACACGGCGCGCTACTGGGATTGGCGGCACGCGCCGGACGACGGGCGGAGCTATGACGACACGCTGGACGCGTTCGCCGCCCTGTTTGCCGACGTCATGGGCGACCTGACGGCCGCCGGCCGCATCGCCGTGCCCATCTCCGGTGGGCTGGATTCCCGTTCGACCGTGGCGACGATGACGCCCGACTCCCCGG
>JACDJB010002325.1_pt1 | contig 13904 bp, 10 predicted proteins | sample 7454121 | NCBI WGS metagenome assembly JACDJB01 (sample SAMN14253290, study PRJNA609438) | sludge metagenome | isolation source: sludge after 25d culture with pyrite | collected 2018-12-20 | reverse complement strand
TTTGCACGGCAAAAGCCGCCCGAAGGGTGAGACACATGGACGTGTCGAATGAAGGTGCCCGAAGGGCGGATGAGGGTACGGGGCTTGCGCTGACTTTCTCGCGATAACCGAACCCTCTCCCCAACCCCTCTCACCCGCAAGGGGACTCCCAGGGTCGCCGATGGGAGAGGGGCTCAAGATCACCACCACCGAGGAACCACCATGCTGAAGATGACTCACCTGTCCAAGGTCTACCGCACTGAAGTGGTGGAGACCTATGCGCTGCGCGATTTCAACATCGACGTGAAGGAGGGCGAGTTCGTCGCCGTCACCGGCCCGTCCGGCTCCGGCAAGACCACGTTCCTGACTATCGCCGGCCTGCTCGAGACGTTCACCGGTGGCGAGTACCACCTCGACGGCATCGAGGTGAGCAACCTCAATGACAACGCGCGCTCGAAGATCCGCAACGAGAAGATCGGTTTCATCTTCCAGGCCTTCAACCTGATCCCCGATCTCAACGTGTTCGACAACATCGAGGTGCCGCTGCGCTACCGCGGCATGAAGGCGGCCGAGCGCAAGCAGCGCATCATGGATTCGCTGGAGCGCATCGGCCTGGCCTCGCGCGCCAAGCATTACCCGGCCGAACTCTCCGGCGGCCAGCAGCAACGCGTGGCGATCGCTCGTGCGCTGGCCGGCAGCCCGCGCCTGCTGCTGGCGGATGAACCGACCGGCAACCTCGACACCCAGATGGCCCGCGGCGTGCTGGAACTGCTGGAGGAGATCCACCGCGACGGCGCCACCATCGTGATGGTCACCCACGATCCGGAGCTGGCTGCCCGCGCCCAGCGCAACGTGCACATCATCGACGGCCAGGTGGTGGACCTGGCGGAAGAGCCACGCTTCCACGCCGCGCATGCGAGCGGCGAAGCGCACACCTGACATCGCTCTGCGCCCCTCCCCCGCAGGGGGAAGGGAGTTCAATCACGGAGGCCTGGAGTGTTCGCCTACTACTTCCAACTCGGCTTGCGCAGCCTGCGCCGCAACCCCGCACTCACCGCGCTGATGGTGATGGCGATCGGGTTCGGCGTGGCCGCCTCGATGATCACCTGGTCGGTGTTCCGCGCCGTGTCGGGCAATCCGATACCGGGCAAGTCGGCGCAGTTGTTCACCCCGCAGGTCGACAGCTGGGGGCCGCAGCAGAACGAGAAGGGCGAGCCGGCGGAGGCGCTGACTTACATCGTTGCGATGGCGCTGCTGCGGGCGCACGCGGCAAAGCGCCAGACCATGCTGTACCCGGTGCTGCTCGCGGCGATGCCGGATGGCAAGCGCGAGCTGCCCTTGAACGCGAGCGGCTATGCCGTGGGCAGCGACTTCTTCGGCATGTTCGACGTGCTGTTCCGCTACGGCGGCGGCTGGAGTGAGCACGACGACGAGGCGCGCGCCGCCGACGTGGTCATCGGCAGCGCGCTCAACCGAAAACTGTTCGGTGGTACGGACAGCGTGGGGCGCACCGTCAACCTCGGTGGCCACGACTACCGCGTGGTGGGCGTCGCCGACCACTGGAACCCGCGCCCGCGCTTCTACGACCTGTTCAGCACCAGCGGCTTCGCCGACGAGCCGGATTTCTACCTGCCGTTCACCCGCGCGCTGGACCTGCACATGTACACCATCGGCCGCAACAGCTGCCGCGGCCAGCTCGATTTCATCACCTGGGCGGATTACGCGCAGAGCAACTGCGTGTGGATCACGCCGTGGGTGGAGCTGGACAGCCCTGCCGAAGTTGCCGGCTATCACCACTTTCTCACCAGCTACGCCGCCGACCAGCAACATGCCGGCCGCTTCGCCTGGGCGCCGAACGTGCGCCTGCGCGACGTGATGCAGTGGCTCGACCACGAGCGCGTGGTGCCGCCGGAAAGCCGCATTTCGCTGGTGGTGGCGCTGGGTTTTTTCCTGATCTGCCTGGTCAACACCATCGGCCTGCTGCTGGCGAAGTTCCTGCGCCGGGCCGGCGAGATCGGCGTGCGTCGCGCGCTGGGCGCGTCGCGGCGGGAGATCTATGCGCAATACCTGGTCGAGGCGGGCACGGTGGGCCTGGCCGGTGGCGTGCTCGGCCTGTTGCTCACCGCGCTGGGCGTGGCCGGCGTGGGCATCCTGTTCCAGCCGCAAATCGCCAAGTTGGCGCGACTCGATGTCTCGCTGGTGGGGCTCACCCTCGTCGTGGCCATCGTTGCCACCGTGCTGGCGGCGTTTTACCCGGCGTGGCGCGCGGCGCACGTGCAGCCCGCATGGCAATTGAAGAGCAGTTAGTGCGCTGTCTCTGCGCGTGGAAGCGGCCATCCGTGGCCGCACTCATCAACAAGAGCGGTATCTGCCGGACTGGTTGCAAAAACACATGATCGCCATCAAGCCCATCCTCACCGCGTTGCGCCGACACAAGGCAGGCACCTTGCTGATCGCGTTGCAGATCGCGCTGACCCTGGCGATCGTGTGCAACGCACTGTTCATCATCCACCAGCGGCTGGCCAACCTGTCCGCGCCCAGCGGCCTGGACGAAGCAAACGTGTTCGTCATCACCAACCTGTGGGCCGGCATCGGTCAATCGACCGCGCAGGTCGATGCGCAGGTGCAGGCCGACCTGCTTGCGCTGCGGCGCTTGCCGGCGGTGCGCGATGCCTCGCCGGCCAGCAGCTATCCGCTGAAGGGCGGCGGCTGGGACAACTTCGTCACCATGACGCCCGACCAGGCCACGCCGACCACCGACGCGGCGGTGTACACCGGCGACGAACATTTCACCGATGCGCTGGGGCTGAGGTTCGTCGCGGGGCGCAATTTCCGTCCCGACGAGGTACTGATGATGGGCGCCCAGCAGGCGATCACGCCATCGACGGTGATCGTGAGCAAGGCCTTGGCCCACCGGCTGTTCCCCGAGGGCGACGCGCTGGGCAAGAGCTTCTACACGATGGGTGCGACGCCGACCACCATCATCGGCATCGTCGACACCCTGCAACGGCAGGGCGTGGATCAATGGAGCAGGACCCACGCCGGGCAGTCATTGATCTGGCCACTGCGGGCAGACGATGCGCGCGGGGTGTTCTACATCGTGCGCGCCAAGCCCGGCCAGCTCGCCGACGCCATGCGCGAGGCGCCCAAGGCGCTGTTCGGGCAAAGCCGCCTGCGCATCATCGACCCGAAGGACGGCATCCAGGACTACGCGCAGATCCGCCACACGGTGTACGACAGCGACCGCGGCATGGCGATCCTGATGGGCATCATCAGCGTGGTGCTGCTGGCGATCACCGGCGCCGGCATCGTCGGCCTCACCAGCTTCTGGGTCGGCCAGCGGCGCAAGCAGATCGGCGTGCGCCGCGCGCTGGGCGCCCGGCAGCGCGACATCCTCGGCTACTTCCTCACCGAAAACTTTCTGATCAGCGCGGGTGGCGTGGTGCTTGGCACGGTGCTGGCGCTCGCCTTCAACCTGTGGACGGTGGCCCGCTTCGAGATGGATCGCATGTCGATGCTCTACGTGGGCATCGGCGTGATCGCGCTGTTGCTGCTTGGCCAAGGCGCGACGTTCGCGCCGGCGTTGCGCGCTTCGCGCGTGTCACCGGTGGAAGCGACACGGTCGGTCTGATTTTTACCCTCTCCCATTTGGAGAGGGTGCCCCGAAGGGGTGGGTGAGGGTACGGGCGGAGCGAGGTGCTCTCGCTCACACCGAACCCTCACCCCAACCCCTCTCTCCCACAAGGGGACTTCCTTCGGTCGCCGACGGGAGAGGGGCTCGAATGACGGAGAGACGATAATGTTCGGCTACTACCTCGAACTGGCGATACGCAGCCTCAAACGCAGCCCCGGTCTCACCTTGCTGATGGTGCTGGCGATCGGCTTCGGCGTGGCGGCGTCGATGACCTCCTGGTCGGTGTTCCGTGCGGTGTACGGCGAGTTCTTTCCGATGCTCGACGTGCCGTTCAAGTACGGCCGCGGCTGGAGCAGCAGCGACGACACCAACCGCGCCCAGGTCGTGGTGATCGGCGAGAAGCTCAATCAGAAGTTGTTCGGCGGTGCCGACAGCGTGGGCAAGATCGTCAATGTCGAGGGCAGGGATTACCGCGTGGTCGGCGTGCTCGATCACTGGGATCCGCAGCCGCGTTTCTACGACGTGGTCAACACCGGCGGCTTCTCCACCAGCAGCGCCGACGTGTTCCTGCCGTTCCAGACCGCGATCCAGGCCGGCATCTCGAACGACGGCAACACCAACTGCAATGCCGTGCCCGAGGAGTCCGGCTTTGTCGGCCTGCAGCATTCGCCCTGCGCCTGGATCGCCTTCATGGCCGAGCTGGACGACGCAACTGCGGTCACCGCCTACCGCGGCTATCTGGACGGCTATGCCCGCCAGCAGCAGGCATCCGGACGCTTCAGCTGGCCGCCCAACAATCGCCTGCGCAACCTGCCGCAGTGGCTGGACAGCCAGCACGTGGTGCCCAGCGATACCAAGGTGTCCTTGCTGGTGGCGTTCGGTTTGCTGCTGGTGTGCCTGGTCAACACGATTGGCCTGCTGCTGGCCAAGTTCCTTCGCCGCAGCTGCGAGATCGGCGTGCGCCGCGCGCTGGGTGCGCCGCGCGCGGCGATCTACCTGCAGTTCCTCACCGAGGCGGGCATCGTCGGCGCCGCCGGCGGCGTGCTCGGCCTGCTGCTCACCGGTGCCGGCGTGGCCAGCGTGGGCTGGGTGCTGCCGCGCGACATCGCCGCACTGGCCAAGGTGGATGTGTCGCTGCTCGCGCTGACCCTGCTGGTGGCCGTGGTCGCCACGATGCTGGCCGGTCTGTACCCCACCTGGCGAGCCTCGCGCGTGCAACCGGCGTGGCAGCTCAAATCGAACTGAGGACGGTAACCATGACCTTTCCATCACTGTCGCCACCCGTAGGAGCCCGCTCGCGGGCGATGCTCTTGTGCCGGGATTCGGGATTGGAGAGTCAGCTCGCGCAAGCAGGATGCCGTAGCGAACAGAGGCAAAGCCGATGGCCCGCAGGGCGAGCCGTGGACACGGCGAGTCATTCGAAAGAGCGTCGCCCGCGAGCGGGCTCCTACGGTTCGGGTTGCGGCCCATCAGTCTCGCGCAGGGAACTACAGCCATGAAACTGCATCCCATCCTCGCCGCGCTGCGCAAGCACAAGGCCGGTACTGTGCTTATCGCGGTGCAGATCGCGCTGACCCTGGCGATCGTCTGCAATGCGATCTTCATCATCGGCCAGCGCATCGAGCGGGTGAACCGGCCCACCGGGCTGGACGAGAGCAACCTGTTCGTGATCAACCAGCAATGGGTAGGCGCACCCAGTGCCGACACCGCCGACGGCGTGGAGAAACTCGACGCGATGCAGCGCGAGGACCTGGTTGCGTTGCGCAACCTGCCGGGCGTGGCGTCGGTGGCTCCGATCAACTCCGTGCCGCTGCTGCAGTCGTCGTGGACGGGCTCGGTGTCGCATGCGCCCGGTGCGCAACCGGGCGGCAACGACAACACCCGCACGGCGTACTACTTCACCGACGATCAGGTGATGGCCACCTTGGGTCTGAAACTGGTGGCGGGCCGCGCCTTCAACGCCGGCGACGTGCAGCACCAGGGCTTCCGCGACAGCCCGCCGCGGCCCATCGCGATCATCACCAAGGCGCTGGCGGACAAGTTGTTTCCGAAGGGCGGTGCGGTCGGCAAGGTGATGTACAGCGACGGCAGCAATTCGCCGACCACGATCATCGGCGTGATCGAGCGCATGCAGATACCGAGCAGCCAGAGCTGGAGCAGCAGCTTCAGCTGGAATTCCACCTTGATCCCGACGCGGCTGGACGCGAACTTCGCGCGCTATGCCGTGCGCACCAAGCCGGGTCAGCTCGAATCGGTGATGCGTGCGGTGACCCCGGCCTTGTACAAGGTCAATCGCCTGCGCGTGATGGACGACGACAGCGTGCGCTCGTTCGCCGATATCCGCGCCAAGGCCTACCGCGCCGACATGGGCATGGCCGTGCTGATGGGCGTGATCTGCCTGATCCTGATCGCCGTCACCGCCGCCGGCATCGTCGGCCTGACCAGCTTCTGGGTCGGCCAGCGCCACCGCCAGATCGGCGTACGCCGCGCGCTGGGTGCACGCAAGATCGACATCTTGCGCTACTTCCAGATCGAGAACCTGCTGATCGCCGGCATCGGCGTGGTGCTGGGCGTGCTGCTGGCGGTGGGCCTGAACCTGTGGCTGATGACGCACTACGAACTGCCACGCCTGCCGCTGGCCTACCTGCCGATCGGAGCGCTAGCGCTGTGGGGACTGGGTCAGTTGGCGGTGCTGGGGCCGGCATTGCGCGCCGCGGCGGTGCCGCCGGTGGTGGCGACGCGGAGCGTGTGATTTTTCCTTCTCCCCTTGGGAGAAGGTGCCCGAAGGGCGGATGAGGGTACGGGCAAAGCGCGGCATTGCACGCTGGCCGAACCCTCTCCCCAACCCCTCTCCCGACGGGAGAGGGGCTTTTGACAAGGAGCACGGGATGTTTGGTTACTACCTCGACCTCGCCTTGCGCAGCCTCAAGCGCAACCGCATGCTCACCGCGCTGATGGTGCTGGCGATTGCGCTGGGCATCGGCGCCAGCATGACCACGCTGACCGTGCTGCATGTGTTGTCGGGCGATCCGCTGCCGGGGCGCAGCGGGCACATCTACTACCCGCAGCTCGATCCGCGCGACGACAGCGGCCAATTGCCCGGCGAGGAACCGCCGGAACAAGTCACCTTGATCGACGGCCTCAACCTGTTGCATGCCAAGCGCGCCGACCGCCAGGCCTTGATGACCGGCGGCTCGGTGCCGATCCAGCCCGACGCGGCGGCTGTCGACCCGTTTTACGTGGAGTCGCGTTACACCACCGCCGACTTCTTTTCGATGTTCGGTGCGCGCTTTCGCTACGGCCGCGGCTGGAGCGCCGCCGACGACGAGGCGAAGGCGCGCGAGGTGGTGATCAACAGCCATTTGAACGAGCGCCTCTTCGGCGGCGCCGACAGCGTGGGCCGGACCCTGCGCATAGCCGACACCAGCTTTCGCATCGTCGGCGTGCTCGACGACTGGGCGCCCAACCCGCATTTCTACGATCTCAATACCGGCTCCTACGGCCGCACCGAGCAGGTGTTCGTGCCGCTGCTGACGGCGCTGGACCAGAAGATGGAGCACAACGGCTCCAACGACTGCTGGGGCAACGGCGCCGGCGGAGTGGGGCGCATCTACCCGTCGGAAAGCTGCGTGTGGCTGCAGTTCTGGGTGCAGTTGGACAGCTCGGCCAAGGCCGCTGCCTACAAGGAATTCCTGGTGCATTACTCGCAGGAGCAGAAGGCGCTGGGACGCTACGTGCAGGCGCCGAACGTGCGCCTGCGCAACCTGATGCAGTGGCTGGCCCACGAACGCGTGGTGCCGGACGACGTGCGTCTGCAGACCGCCCTGGCGTTCGGTTTTCTGCTGGTGTGCCTGGTCAATACGGTGGGCCTGATGCTGGCCAAATTCATGCGTCGCGCCGGCGACCTGGGCGTGCGTCGCGCCCTGGGTGCCTCCAAGCGTTCGTTGTTCGGGCAGCTATTGGTGGAGTCCGGCGTGGTGGGTCTGGTCGGTGGCGTGGGTGGACTGCTGCTGGCAGGGCTCGGACTTTGGGTGGTGCGGCAGCGGCCGTCCAGCTACGCGGCGCTGGCGCATCTGGACGGCAGCATGCTGCTGACCACCTTCGTGCTGGCGCTGGGGGCCACCGTGCTTGCCGGCCTGCTGCCGGCCTGGCGTGCCTGCCAAGTGCCTCCCGCCCTGCAGCTGAAGAGCAATTGAGGGCATGACGATGGAACTGCGACCGATTCTTTCCACCCTGCGGCGGCACAAGACCACCGCCTGGCTGCTGATCCTGGAGATCGCGCTGACCTGCGCGATCGTCTGCAACGCGGTGTTCATGATCAATCACCGCCTGCAACACATGGACATGTCCACCGGCATCGACGAGCACGCGCTGGTGGAGATCCAACTGGCCGAAGTGGCGCCCTCGCCGGACATCTACGCGCGGGCCAGGGAGGATCTTGCCGTCATCCGGCAAGTGCCCGGCGTGCAGGCGGTGACCCTGGTCAACCAGCTGCCGCTGGGCGGATCGTCATCGAACTCGAGCATCAAGCTCGACCCGGCGCAGCGCCAACCCACCATCGCCAGCGTCGGCACCTACTTCGGCGCGGACGTGGCGCAGACAATGGGCGTGCGCCTGCTGGCGGGGCGCCACCTGCAGCCACAGGAGGTGCTCGACGCCGACGTCGTGCTCAAGGCGCTGGCCACCGGCGACACGAAGATCATGGCGCCGGTCACGGTGATCACGCAGACCCTGGCGCAGCGCTTGTGGCCGAATGCCGACGCGCTCGGAAAGACGGTCTACGTCGGCCCGATCGGCGTGCGCGTGGTCGGCGTGATCGCGGACCTGGCGCGTGCCAACGCCTACGACGACGCGACCGCGCACTACTCGATGATCCTGCCGGTGTTCATGGGGGCGGGCAAGAACCAGAGCTACCTCATCCGCACCCGCCCGCAGGATCGCCAAACCGTGCTGAAGGCCGCGGTGGCTGCGCTGAAGAAGGCCGACCCGAGGCGGGTGGTGACCGAACAACGCACCTATGACGAGGTGCGCGACAAGTTCTTCGAGAACGATCGTTCCATGGCCGGCATCCTGGTTGGCGCGATCGCCGCACTGCTGATCGTCACCGCGCTGGGCATCGTCGGCCTGGCCAGCTTCTGGGTGGCGCAGCGGCGGCGCACGATCGGCGTGCGCCGTGCGCTGGGCGCCACCCGCCGCAACATCCTCAACTATTTCCAGACCGAGAACTTCCTGCTCGCCACGATCGGCATTGCGCTGGGCATGGCGCTGGCCTACGCGATCAACCTGTTCCTGATGATGCACTACGAGCTGCCACGACTGCCGGCGATCTATTTCCCGGTCGGCGCGATCGCGCTGTGGCTGATCGGGCAGTTGGCGGTGCTGGGCCCGGCGTTGCGCGCCGCGGCGGTGCCGCCGGTGGTGGCGACGCGGTCGGTGTGATTTTCCCTTCTCCCCTTGGGAGAAGGTGCCCGAAGGGCGGATGAGGGTACGGGGCGAAGCGCGGCGGTGCGCGCTGGCCGAACCCTCTCCCCCAACCCCTCCCCCGGTGGGGGAGGGGAGTTCAACTACGGAGATATGGGATGTTCGGCTATTACCTTGATCTCGCTCTGCGCAGCCTGAAGCGCAACAAGATGCTCACGGCACTGATGGTGCTGGCGATCGCCGTGGGCATCGGCGCCAGCATGACCACGCTGACGGTGATGCACTTGTTGTCCGGCGATCCGTTGCCGGGCAGGAGTGCGAACATCTATTACCCGCAGGTCGATCCGATGCCCGGCGACGCCAACTGGAAACACGATTACCCGCTGGCCATGATGGACGACCGTTCGGCGGTGGATCTGTGGAGCGCCCATCGCGCCGACCGCCAGGCCCTGGTGGTGGACAGCCCGGCGAAAGTGAGTGCCCCGGGTGCAAACCTGCCACCGCTGATGATCGCGATGTTGTCCACGACGTCGGACTTCTTTCCAATGTTCAACGTGCCGTTTGCCTACGGATCGGCGTGGACGCCAGGGGATGATGCGAGCCGTGCGCGTGTGGCGGTGATCTCCAGCAAGCTCAACAACAGATTGTTCGGCGGCGGCAACAGTGTCGGCAAGACCCTGCGGGTCAGGAACGACGACGTACGCATCGTCGGTGTATTGAAGCCGTGGCGGCCCTCGCCGCGGTTCTACAGCGTCGCCGGCGGGCTCGGCGAGAACGGCCAGGGCGCATTGCCCTATGCCAAGCCGGAGGACGTGTTCACGCCGTACTCCACCGCGCTGGAAATCAACGACGGCGCGTTCCAGCAGTACACCTGCTGGGGCAGTGGCCCGCTCGTACCTGGGCACCTGCAGGATTCGCCGTGCCTGTGGGTGGCGCTGTGGGTGCAACTGGACAGCGCGGCGAAGGTGGCCGATTACCGCCACTTCATCGCCAACTACGCGCAGCAGCAAAAAGTCTTGGGGCGCTTCCAGCAGACCGACACGCGCATGCTGGATCTGATGCAGTGGCTGGACCACATGCAGGTGATACCCAGCGATACGACGTTGCAGATGTGGCTGGCCTTCGCGTTCCTCGCCATTTGTCTGTTCAACACCGTCGGCCTGCTGCTGGCGAAGTTCCTGCGTCGCAGCGGCGAGATCGGCGTGCGTCGGGCGCTGGGTGCCTCGCGCCGCGCCGTGTTCGCGCAATGCCTGATGGAGGCGGGCCTGATCGGTTTCATCGGTGGCGTGGGCGGGTGGTTGCTGACGTTGGTCGGATTGTGGCTGGTACGCCGCCAGCAAACGCCGTACTCGGACTTGGTGCACATGGACCCGTCGATGTTCGTGGTCACGTTCGTGCTGGCGATCGCGGTGAGCCTGCTGGCGGGTGCCTTGCCAGCGCTGCGCGCCAGCCGCGTCGCGCCAGCACTTCAACTCAAGATGTTTTAGTCCAAGGCCACTTCAATATGCAGATCAAGCCCATCCTTTCCGCGCTGAAAAAGCACCGGCTCGCCACGTTCCTGATTGCCATGGAAGTCGCACTGGCCTGCGCGGTGCTGTGCAATGCGGTGTTCATGATTGCCAACCGCCTGTCCGCGATGAACATCAACAGCGGCGTGGACGAAGCCTCGCTCGGCATCGTGGCGGTCACCGGGTTCGATCCCGTGCAAGCCAGCGACTTGAATGCGCGCATGCTCGCGGGCCTCGGCGCGATTCCCGGCGTCGAATCCGTCCAGGTGGTCACCTCGGTGCCGTTCGGGCCGCAATGGGGTGTCGCCGGCATCACGCTGGACCACAAGAACTACGGCAGCGTGATCCAGTTCTACGAAGGAGGGCCCGGCACGCCGGAAGCGCTGGGATTGAAACTGGTGGCGGGACAGCTTCCGTTGGCCGATGACTATCAGCCGCTGCCGGGGCAGGACTATTTTCCCGCGTCCTCCCGCATCTTAATCTCGCAGGCGCTGGCCGAACGGCTGTGGCCGGGCGAGAGCCCGCTCGGCAAGGCGTTCTGGGCCGGCAAATGGCAGTTCCGCGTCACCGGTGTCGTGGCGAACCTGTCCGTGTCGCAATACACCGAGCACGGCCAGCGCGGCGCCGAGTGGACCGTGTTCGTGCCTGTCCAGCCGGGCGGGCTGTTGGCCGGCACTTATCTGATTCGCGCCCAGCCGCAAGACCTGCAGCGCGTGATGACCACGGCGCGGTCGGCGGTGGCGAAGATTGCGCCGGACGTGGTGCTGGATCGCGACAACAGCCAGGCCGTGCCGACGCTGCGGGCCAGATTCTTCGCGACCGATCGTGCGATGGCCGGCCTGTTGCTCGGCGTGATCGCCGCGCTGCTGCTGGTCACCGCGCTGGGCATCGTCGGCCTGGCCAGTTTCTGGGTGGCGCAGCGGCGCCGGCAGATTGGTATCCGTCGCGCCATCGGCGCCACCCGCGCCGACATCCTGCATTACTTCCAGACCGAGAACTTCCTGATCGTCAGTTTCGGTATCGCGCTGGGCATGGCGCTGGCCTACGCGCTGAACCTGCTGCTGATGACCCACTACGAACTGCCACGCCTGCCACTGGCCTACCTGCCGATCGGCGCGCTGGCACTGTGGGCGCTGGGCCAGCTGGCGGTGCTGGGGCCGGCGCTGCGCGCGGCGGCCGTGCCGCCGGTGGTGGCGACGCGGTCGGTGTGATTTTCCCTTCTCCCCTTGGGAGAAGGTGCCCGAAGGGCGGATGAGGGTACGGGCAAAGCGCGGCATTGCACGCTGGCCGAACCCACACCCCAAACCCACTCCCGACGGGAGAGGGGCTTTTGACAAGGAGCACGGGATGTTTGGTTACTACCTCGACCTCGCTCTGCGCAGCCTCAAGCGCAACCCGATCCTCACCGGCTTGATGGTGTTGGCGATCAGGCTGGGCATCGGCGCCAGCATGACGATGGTGACCGTGCTGCATGTGATGACGGCCGATCCGCTGCCCGGGCGCAGCGCGCAGTTGTACACGCCGCATCTCGATCCGTTGCCGCTCAACCACAAGCACGGGGGCGGCCCCGACGCCAGCGACAACCTCACCTGGCCCGATGCGATGGCGCTGCTCAAGGCGCGACGCGCGACGCGGCAGGCGGCGATGGCGGGCGGCAATCTGTTGTTGCGTCCCTACCGGGCGGGGGTACAGCCGTTTTACCTGAGCGGTCGCTACGCCAGCGCGGACTTCTTCGCGATGTTCGGCGTGCCGTTCGTGCGCGGCAACGGCTGGAGCGCCACGGACGATGCAGCCGGCGCGCAGGTGGTGGTGGTGACCGAGACGGTGGCGCGCAAGCTGTTCGGCACGGTCGACGCCGTGGGCCGCACGGTGCGGCTGGGCGAGCACGACTACCGGCTGGTCGGGGTGGTCGCCGACTGGGCACCCGAGCCGTTGTTCTATGCCGACAACGTGGGCAGCCAATACAGCGATGCGGATCAGTTCTTCCTGCCCTTGTCGGTGGCGGTGAACCAGGATCTGCAGGTCAACGGCAACCAGTCCGGCTGGGCCAAGGATGACGGCGGGATGGCCAAGCGCAGCGCCACGATGAGCTGGTTGCAGTTCTGGGTGCAACTGGACACCCCGCAGCAGGTGGCGGCGTATCGCCAGTATCTGGTCGACTACTCGGCGCAGCAGAAAGCCTTGGGCCGTTTCCAGCGCCCGCCGACGAACGCGAGGCTGTACAGCCTGATGGGCTGGCTGGCGCACGAGAACCTGGTGCCCAACGATGTGCGCTTGCAGCTGTGGCTGGCGCTGGGCTTTTTGTTCGTGTGCATGGTGAACATCGTGGCGCTGCTGCTGGCCAAGTTCCTGCGCCGCAGCGGCGAGATCAGCGTGCGCCGCGCGTTGGGCGCCAGGCGGCGCGACATTTTCGTGCAACTCGGCATCGAGTCGGCGCTGATCGGCGTGGCCGGCGGTGCGCTGGGCCTGGCCATCGCGCAACTGGGACTGTGGAGCATCCGCCAGCGCCCGGACGACTACGCCAGGCTGGCGCAGATGGATGTGCCGATGCTGCTGGGCACGCTCATCCTGGCCGTCGCCGCCAGCGTGCTGGCCGGCCTGCTGCCGGCGTGGCGCGCCTGCCGCGTGCCACCCGCGCTGCAACTCAAGGGGGGCTGACCCATGCAGATCCGACCGATCCTTTCCACCTTGCGCCACCACAAGCTCACCGCGGTCCTGTTGACCCTGCAGGTGGCCTTCACCTGCGCCATCGTCTGCAACGTGGCCTTCATGGTGGCCCAGCGCGTGCAACGCATCAGCGTGCCCACCGGCATCGCCGAGAACGAGCTGTCGGCGCTCCGCAGCCGGGGCATCGAACAGGGCGAAAACATGCAGGCGCGGCAAACGGCCGACCTGGCCGCCTTGCGCGCGATTTCCGGGGTGCGTTCCGCGGTGGCGGTCAGCTATTCGCTGCCGCTGAACCGAAGCGAGTCCTCCAGCGGCATCTGTCCCAGCAAGCAGGCGCTGGACCGGGCGATGCAGCTCAATTCGCTCGATGGCAGCGGTTGCGTGCAACCGGCCTCGTACGACGGTACGCCGGGCTTGATCGCCACCTTGGGCCTGCATCTCGTGGCGGGCCGCGATTTCCTGCCGGAAGAATACGTGAGCAAGGGCAAGCCCGCGGTGGCGATCGTCACGCGCGCGCTGGCGGAGAAACTGTATCCGGGGAAGCCGGCGCTGGGACAGAGCATGTACGACGGCGACAACTTCATCCGCATCGTCGGCATCGTGGATACCCTGCTGCGCCCGGCCTTGCGCAAGCCCGGCATCGACGGCGACAGCATGATCTGGCCGCAGCGCCCCGACAGCGCCGGCGTCACCTA
>JACDJB010002323.1_pt1 | contig 13916 bp, 10 predicted proteins | sample 7454121 | NCBI WGS metagenome assembly JACDJB01 (sample SAMN14253290, study PRJNA609438) | sludge metagenome | isolation source: sludge after 25d culture with pyrite | collected 2018-12-20 | reverse complement strand
GGCGAGCGCGGCGAGATTTGCATCAAGGGTCCCAACGTCATGAAGGGCGATTGGAATAGCCCGAAGGCGACGGTCGATGTGACGACGTTCGACGGCTATTTGCGCACCGGCGACGTTGGCTACATGGATGATGATGGTTTTGTTTTCATCGTCGATCGCACCAAGGATATGCTGCTGTGTAGCGGTTACAACGTCTATCCACGCGTTCTGGAAGAGGCGGTTTACAAGCACCCCTCGGTCGCCGAAGTCGCTGTCATCGGCATTCATGATGAATATCGCGGGCAGTCGCCGAAAGCCTTCATCGTGCTGAAGGCCGGTGCTCAGGAAATCACGCTCAAGGATATGCAGACGTTTCTGAAGGACAAGCTCGGCAAGCACGAGATGATTCAGGCGATTGAACTCCGCCCTGAGCTTCCAAAAACGGCGGTCGGCAAGATTTCCAAGAAAGACCTGTACGACGAAGAAGATCGCAAGGCGAAAGCGCAGGCCTGAGCGCCCCGTGCTTCATGCAAATCCGTCGGAACTGGACCTTTCAGCGCCGGCGCCGGACCAACTCGGGTGGCCGTGGCCGCCGTCTAACCTCTGGAGGCAAGACAATGGATCAGCTTAGCGGAATGGATGCCTCTTTTCTGCATATGGAAACGCCTGAAACGCCGATGCATGTCGGCAGTTTGATGCTCATTGATCTGCCGGATGGTTACGAAGGCGACTACTACGAGGACGTCAAGGCCATGTTGGCCAAGCGTATTCATCTTGCATCGGTCATGAGCCGGAAGCTGGCGCAAATGCCCTTTGAGCTCGCGGAGCCGGTATGGATCGACGATGACGATATTGACCTGGACTACCACGTGCGAAGCCTGACGCTTCGCCGCCCCGGCACAATGGCGCAGCTTGAAGTGCTGATTGCGCGGCTGCATTCGACACTGCTCGACCGGAGCCGCCCGCTCTGGGAGATTTATGTCATCGAAGGACTCGAGTCCGGGCAGGTCGCGCTTTACACCAAGGCGCATCATAGCGGTGTCGACGGCAAGGCCGGCGCCGAGCTCGCCAAGGTGCTGTACGATACGTCCCCCAAGATGCGTGACGTCCCACCGCCGCGGCGCAAGCGGTCGAGCGGGCAGTACCAACTCGGCATGACCGAATTGCTGCAAGCGGCGGCCAACAACGCGGCCCAGCAATACCGGAAGCTCGCGGAGCTTTTGCCGACGGCCGCAAAAGCCTTCAGCACGGCAGCCGGCGTCGTCGCAAGCCAGCGCACGACCAATGGCAGCCGGTCGCTCAATCTTGGATTGGCGCCAAAAACCATCTTCAACGATTCCATCACCAACCAGCGTTCCTACAGCACACTGTCGCTTCCGTTGGCGGACGTTAAGGCACTCGGAAAGCGGGTCGGCGGAACGGTCAATACGATTGTGATGGCGATGTGCAGTATCGCACTTCATCATTTCCTGAAGGAGCGTGGACTTCTTCCGAAGGAAGCGCTCATCGCGATGGTGCCGGTGAGCCTTCGGGCGGAAGGCGACAGCGCGATGAACAACCAGGTGTCGATGGTGCGGGTCGATCTTGCGACCGATGTCGACAGTCTTCCGGAACGGTTCAAGGCGATCCATGCCTCATCGGAGGCGGCAAAAGCCGTTGTGAGGGAGCTGAAACCCGTGCTTGGTGTCGATGTGCCGATCACGGGCTCGCCATGGCTGATGACCGGTCTCGCCTCGCTGCTCGGCCGCTCGAACATGGCGAGCCGTTTGCCTGCGGTTGGCAATGTGCTGATTTCAAACGTTCCGGGTCCGCCGATGCCGCTCTACGTCGCCGGTGGCCGGATGGTGCATTACTATCCGGTCTCGATCCCGTATCACGGCAGTGCGCTGAATATCACGGTGCAGAGCTACGCTGGGCTGCTCGATCTCGGGATTACCGCCTGCCGCCGTGTGCTGTCGCAGGATGAATCCCACGAACTCATCGCGCATCTGCGGACAGCGTTGCGGGAAATCGAGGCGCTGCCGGCGGTTTCGGAAGTATCCGGCGGAGAGGTCGCGGTGCTGGAGCTGAACGATGCGGGCAAGGCGTCTGCGAAGAAGAAGTCCGCGTCAGGTCAATAAAGCACGCTGCAATAGACTCGGACTGGCAGGAAGAAAAGATTTCCAAGGGAGGACAAAATGGACCCATCACAGGCACGGCAAAGCGGACCTATCGTACAGAGCGCAGCGGATAAAGCGCTGTTTTCCAAAGTGAGCTGGCACCTGCTGCCGCTGCTGATCATCTGTTACATCATCTCATTCATCGACCGGATCAATATCGGCTTCGCCCAGCTTCAGATGAAGCAGACCCTCACGTTTAGCGACGAGGCCTATGCGTTCGGAGCCGGCATCTTCTTTCTCGGATACTTTCTCTTTGAAGTCCCCAGCAACCTGATGCTGGAGAAGATCGGCGCGCGAAAAACCCTGCTGCGCATCATGTTCTGCTGGGGCATCGTCGCATCGGCGATGATGTATGTGCAGACGCCGACACAGTTCTATATTCTGCGTTTCCTCCTCGGTGCGTTCGAGGCAGGCTTCTTTCCCGGGATCATCCTCTACCTGACGTTCTGGTATCCATCCGCTCGCCGCGGCCAGATCATCGCGGTTTTCATGACAGGAACCGCGATAGCCTACCTGCTCGCAGGGCCGTCCTCCGGTGCAATCATGAAGTACATGGATGGATTCCTCGGTCATCACGGCTGGCAGTGGCTGTTCGTGGTGCAGGGGCTGCCGGCCTCGTTTCTCGGAATTATCGCCTACTTCTATCTGAAGGATAAGCCGGAGGATGCAAGCTGGCTGACGGCCTCGGAGAAGACGGCGCTCCGCAGCCATCTCGATAACGACAAGCAGTGCGTCGAATCCGCATCGCACGGATCTCTGGGAGCGCTGCTGCGTGACCCGAAGGTCTATACCCTGTCGCTGATTTATGCGGTGTTCCTCGGTGCCACCTATGCGATGCTGTTCTGGACTCCGACCTTGATCAAGTCCTGGGGTATCAGCGATCTGTTCTGGATCGGCATGGCGTCATCGCTACCAGCGGTGTTCGGCATTGTCGGCATGGTGCTGGTTGGCCGCAGTTCGGACAAGCAGCGTGAACGGCGCTGGCACTTCATGTTTACCACTGCGATTGCCGCGGCGGGCGTGCTGACGACGGTCGTGACCCAGGGCAGCCTGATCGGATCGCTTGCCGGTCTCTGCCTGGTCGGCATTGGTCAGTCCGCCATGACGCCGATCTTCTTCGCGGCAGTCAGTGAATATGTGCCGAAGAAGACCGCGGCAGGCGGTATCGCGCTGATCAGCAGTCTTGGCAATCTCGGGCCGTTCGTGACGCCGTCGATCATCGCGTCGATCAACAAAGCGACGGGAACGCCGGTGGCAAGCATGATCCTCGTTGCGGTCTTGTGGATAACGGCGGGCCTGATGCTGACGTTCATTCTCCGTCCGGCACCGGCTTCCCGGTTGGCGATGGCCTGATGACAAGACTTTGTCGGGACATCCGGCGCGGGCCGGATGTCCCGGCAGAAGCCGACAGACGGGCGTCCTGGATGCGAGATGATCGGAGGAGCCATTGCATCTGGGGATCACAACGCGAGAACTCATTCCGGAGGAGCGTTCGCGGCTCCTCGCTCATCTGCTGGCTCTTGATGCGGAAGATCGCCGCCTGAGATTTGGACAGGTTCTCTCCGACGACGGTATACGCCAATACACCGACAGCATTGATCTCTCGCGTGATGCCGTATTCGTCTCGACCGACGACGAACTTGTGATTGTGGGAGCGGCTCATCTCGCCCGCGAGGAGGATCATGCTCAATTGGGGGTATCCGTTCTGGCGAAAAGCCGCGGACAGGGGATTGGCGAGGCGTTGCTTGAACGGTGTGCATCGCGGACCCGTATCTGGGGTGTGCGTGTTCTGTTCATGAACTGTCTTGTCGAGAATGCTCCGATGATGCACCTCGCCCGGAAGCAGGGTTTGAGGATCGTGTCTTCGGGCGCCGAGGCAGAGGCCTTCGTGCGATTGCCTCGCGCCGATCTTGCGAGTGTCGCGGCGGAAGTTACTGCCGAGCACGTCGGTCTGTTTGACCATGCATTGAAGTCGGGATGGCTGGCCTTGCAAGGACGTCGGCCAGGGTAAGCGGTAGAATTTCGACCATCAGTGCAATGGCAGTTTGGGGAGGGGACAGTGAGGATTGTTTTGTTGGGCCCGCCGGGAGCGGGAAAAGGCACGCAGGCGGAAAGCATCGTTAAAAAGTACGGCGTACTGCATCTGTCAACTGGCGACATGTTGCGCGCGGCGGCACAGGCGGATACGGAGATCGGGCGGAAGATCAGGCAGACCATGGCAAGCGGCGCGCTGGTGTCGGACCAGCTCGTCATCGCCGCCGTTGTCGAGCGAATTTCCCAGGATGATGCCAGGAAAGGCTTTATTCTCGACGGCTTTCCGCGAACCGTATCGCAGGCCGTCACGTTCGACGATGTCCTTCACACGGAGCATCTGGAACTCGATCATGTCGTCGAATTGCAGGTCGACGAGAAGGTCCTGCTCGGCCGTATTCTGATCAGAGTGAACGAGGCGAAGGAACGTGGCATCGCGCAGCGCGCGGATGACAACCACGACTCGTTGAAGGTTCGACTTGATGCATATCGCGCGCAGACGGCACCGGTGATTGATTACTACCGTGCGCGAGGTGTTCTGAAGAGCGTCGATGGATTGCAGCCAATTGAGCGTGTGACAGCGGATATATTCAAAGCGATTGATACCGCAGCCTCGCCGAAAGTTGCAATGCGCAGATAGGAAGATCAGTCGTGTTCGCAGTCCAGCGAGGCGATTATTGAGGCAGCGTCGCTGACAGTGGGTTGGTAGAGACTGGAAAAGGATCGCCCATGACTACAGAAAAGAATCGCGGCCAGTGTGCGCTTGTAACCGGCGCATCGGGTGGTATCGGCCTGGAATTTGCGCGCGTACTGGCCGCTAACGGTTTCGATCTGGTTCTGCTGGCACGAAGCGCGGCGAAACTTCAGGAAATCGCCAATGAACTGAAAGCCAATCATGGCAGCAAGGTTACGGTCCTTCCTGCAGATCTGAGCGATCCCGGCGCGCCGCAAGCTGTATTCAATACTTTGGCAGATTCCGGAATTCAGATTGATCTACTGGTAAACAATGCGGGTCTTCTGTTTGAGGATCGCTTCAATATCATCAGTTTCGACAACACCATGCAACTGCTGCGGGTCAACATCGAAGCGACCACCGCGATGACCCATCTTTTTCTCCCGCCCATGCTGGAGCGGAACAGCGGCAGGATCCTGAATGTTGCGTCGATAGCTGCATTTGTACCTGTACCGAATCTGGCGGTTTATGCAGCATCCAAGGCCTACGTCCTGTCATTCGGAGAAGCGCTGTCCCAGGAGTTGAGCGGCAGCAAGGTGACGTTGACGACTCTGTGCCCCGGAGTAACCGAGACCGCCATGGTTCACGGGACCAATCTCACAAGCGTTCCAAAAATGATGATTATGGACGCCAAGACCGTGGCTCTGGAGGGATACCGCGCCTGCATGTCCGGGAAGCCCGTTCATGTCGCGGGCATCGCCAATGAACTGGCGGTTCAATGGATCAAATATCAGCCGAGCTGGCTGATGCGTGCGGTCGGCGGTTTTCTAAGCAGGAACCGGACTTCCTGAAGACAGCGTCGCGTCTCAGGAATGTCGTTGGCTGGCATTGGCTGCCACGGCGGCGGCAGCGGTGCGATTCTCAACGCCAAGTTTCGCGTAAATCTGCTCGAGATGCTTGTCCACGGTGCGCGGACTTAGTTCAAGTATCTGTGCAATGTCGCGATTTGTCTTTCCTTTACTCAGCCAGGAGAGGACTTCGCCTTCGCGGCTGGTCAGCCCCAGTTCCTTGCTGAATTCGGCCGGTGAATCGGAACTGGTTTCCCGGGTCAGTCTGAGGAGAAACTGGTCCGCATTCAGTCGGCCCATGTACTGAAGGCGATGCTTGCTGTCTCCAAAGGGTGTCGACGGGGGTGACTTTGGCGCGGCCCCGCCTTGCTGCATTCGCTCGAGCCAGGCAAGCCAGGACTCGGGCAATTCAGGGGCATCATTGCCGGATTCGCTCCGCACCAGAAGTTTCTGTGCCTGCGGTGTCGCCCAGATCATTCGTCCCCGGTGATCGACCGCGAAAAGGATGCGCCCGGAGACATCGAGCGCGGCGCGCGCGCTCTGGGTGAGGCGCGCATTGGCAAGATGCACCTTGATGCGGGCAAGCATCTCCGCGATTACGATGGGCTTTGTGACATAATCCACGCCCCCAACTTCAAGGCCGCGCACGATGTGTTCGGTTTCAGCGAGGCCGGTCATGAAGATCACCGGAACGTCGGTGAGGCCGGGCAGGCGCTTGAGCCGCCGGCAGGTTTCAAAGCCGTCGATTCCTGGCATGACGGCATCCAGAAGAATGATGTCAGGCAGGATTTGCTCGACAACGCGCATCGCCGAGGCGCCGTCGAGCGCCACCATGACGGTCATGCCGACGCCATCCAGCGCATCCGTCAGCATCCGCAACGTTTCGGGGGAATCGTCCACGATCAGAACGGTGTCGCGCTTTTTCTCAATGGTCATGACGCTGCACGGTTTTCAGGGTTGCCATGTACTGGCCAAGGTCGAACTGCTCGATCAGGGACCGCATCCGGGCGACGAATGCCGCGTGTTCGGGATGATCCTGATTGATCTGGTCGAGTTTGGTGTGAATGGCCGTCACGTATCCGATCTGCCCAAGATTGATAAGCTCATCGACGTATTCGACGGGCGGGGCGAGGTCGTCCTTGACGCTCCAGACCGCGGTTGGAGCGTCGTCCGGCTCATACCGCCATTCGATTTTCAGCAACTGTCCGACAAGCTCCAGCAATCGCGGAACGTCAATTGGCTTCATCAGGTATCCGTCGTGAAACGGTTGCGCGAGTGGTGCCCCGTGCGCCTCCAGTGCGCTCGCCGACACCATCAGAATACGGGCGTGATGATGCCCCATTGTGCGCAATGTCTCGGCGACGGTCCAGCCGTCGATGCCGGTCATGGAGATATCGAGGAGAAAGAGGTCGGGCTGGCAGTGTTGTGCGAGGTTCAGGCACGATTCGCCGTCATGGGCGCTGAGAATGATGAATCCGAGCGGGGTCAGAATTTCTCGCAGCAGGTCACGCTGCGTCGGATCGTCGTCGGTGACCAGAATGGTGCGGCGCGGACCGTGATAGCCGAAGATCGGCGCGTTGATGGCTTTCAGGCGGGTTGGATTGGTGACTTCAGACAGCAGCATCTTCACATAGAAGGTGCTGCCCTTGTCCACCACGCTGGTGACACGAATATCGCCGCCCATAACGCCGGCCAGAAGTTTGCTGATGGTCAATCCAAGTCCGGTTCCGGTCTGGGGCTGTGCGACCCCCAGTGCGCCGCGCTCGAAAGGTGCGAAAATGCGCTCCAGGTCATCCGCATGAATTCCGGGGCCGGTGTCGCGCACCTCGAACTCTGCGACAGGACTGCGGTAATGGACGATGAAGTGAACGCTGCCCGTTTGGGTGAACTTGATGGCGTTCGACAGCAGGTTGATCAGAATCTGGCGCAGACGCTTCTCATCGGCATAGACCACCGGCGGCAAGGTTTCCGGCCGCTGGAACACAAACTCGATATTTTTTGCCGCGGCCTGAAGACGGAACATGCCGACGAGCTGATCAAGAAAGGCGTGCAGACGGACTTCGTCGCGGGACAGATGCAATCGTCCAGCCTCGATTTTCGAGATGTCCAGAAGGCCGTCGATCAGGCCGGACAGATGGTCCGCGCTGCGGCGAACGACGCGAATTTGGTCGCGCGGTTTCGGCTGGATGGTGTCATCCTGCTCCAGGAGCTGGGCATATCCGCTGATCGCGTTTAGCGGTGAGCGCAGTTCGTGACTGAGGCCAACCACATAGCGGCTTTTGGCGAGGTTGGCGGATTCCGCGACCTCTTTTGCGCGCTGAAGCTCCAGGTCCGTCTTCCGATGGGCGTCGATTTCCTGCATTAGCAAAGTTGTCTGCCGCCGGGTTTCCGCTTCCGCGGCCTGCCGGCTTTGTCTGGCGAGGACAAACAGCCAGGCGACGACACCGATGATGATGGTCAAGGCAAAAAACACCTTCCACAGCACATCGGAGAGCTGGATCTGGTCGAATCGTATGGCGTTGGCGGTCTGCAGGTAGATTAGGCCCAGCGTCAGGCCGACAAGCCCGGCGGCTGCGGCAAAGACACCGAGATAGTGGCCGAGTTGAGAGTTGATGCGGGCGTAGATGGCCTGTGGCAGAAGCCGTCCGAGAGTTTCCGAAAGCTGCGCCTGCACACGCGCATGCGGCTTGCAGAGATCATGGCAGCGTGCATCCAGTGAGCAGCAGAGCGAGCAGATCGGTCCGGCGTAGGCGGGGCAGGAGGCCATGTCCTCCGGCTCGAACGCATGTTCACAGATACAGCATTTGATGGCTTCGGCGGATTGCCAGCTTCGTTTCGGTTTGCGCGCGATGTAGTATTTTCCGCCGGTCGCGTAGGCGATGAGCGGGGCTGCGACGAACGCCGTGGTGAGCGCCACAAATGGGGCCAACGCCTTGGCGGTGGGGCCGAAGAATCCATAGAATGCGCTGATCGAGACGATTGTCGCGATCGTCATGGCCCCCACGCCGACGGGATTGATGTCGTAGAGATGCGCGCGCTTGAACTCCATGTGCGGCGGACGCAGCCCCAGTGGTTTGTTGATGATCAAATCCGCCACAAGCGCGCCGACCCACGCAATCGCGACGTTCGAGTAAAGCGCCAGGGTCTGCTCGAGCGCCTTGTAGACGCCTATCTCCATCAGCAGCAACGCCACAAGAACATTGAACACCAGCCAGACGACGCGGCCCGGATGGCTGTGTGTTAGCCGCGAAAAGAAGTTCGACCACGCGATGGAGCCGGCATAGGCATTAGTGACGTTGATCTTGAGCTGTGAGAGAATGACGAACGTGCCTGTCAGCGCCAAGGCGAGATCGGGCTGCGACAGCACGTAGCGGAACGCCTCCAGATACATGTGAGAGGGCTCGGCGGCGTATTCCGCGACGACGCCGTGCTTGAGCGCGAAGAACGCGAGGAATGAGCCGGCCAGCAGCTTGATTGCGCCGGGCACGATCCAGCCCGGTCCGGCGCTGATCATGGCGAACCACCAGGCGCGCTTAGATGTGCGCCGATCGCGCGGCAAAAAGCGCAGGAAGTCCACCTGTTCGCCGATCTGCGCCACCAGCGAGAATACGACGGAGGCGGCGGTGCCGAACAACAGCAAATCCAGTTGCCCGGACGGGCTGCCATGTTCTCCCGGAAATGCGCGCCATTCGGCGAACGAGCCGGGGCTCTTGATCGCGATCGCAGCGAAGGGAAGAATGTGGAGGAATATCCAGAACGGCTGCGTCCAAAGCTGGAAGCGGCTGATGAGCGTGATTCCGTGTGTCACCAGCGGGATGATGACCACCGCGCTGACCAGATACCCGATGGGGCGAGGCAGGCCAAAACAGAGTTCCAGCGCCATTGCCAGAATGACGGCTTCGATTGCGAAGAAAATGAAGGTGAAGGATGCGTAGATCAGCGATGTGACCGTTGATCCGATGTAGCCGAAGCCGGCGCCGCGGGTCAGCAGATCAATATCTACGCCGTATCTGGCTGCATAATAGGCAATCGGCAGTCCGCAGCAGAAAATGACCGCACTGACCACGAGAATGGCGGCAGTCGCATTGGTCACGCCGTAGTTGAGCGTGATGGTTCCGCCGATGGCCTCAAGGGCAAGGAAAGAGATCGCGCCCAGTGCCGTGTTCGCCACGCGGGCCGCAGACCAGCGCCGCGCACTCTTGGCTGTGAAGCGGAGCGCGTAGTCCTCAAGCGTCTGGTTGGCAACCCATTGATTATACTGGCGCCTGACACGGTCTATGCGCTGCCGCCCGACCAACCTGTTCTCCTCATGGTCCACATCGCCCGCTGAAAAATCTACGTCGCGCTTTTGCGGTGCCGTATGCGCGATTTCACGTATGCGTGCGATGCACAATCCGGGCCATCGTTCCCCTATCGAAGCGTTGTTCAGCCAACACAAGGGGCGGTCATGTCAGACAAAAAAGATCAGGGATTGCAGTCACCTTTCCGGCGCAAGATGTTGATGGGAATGGCGGCGCTGCCAGCCATGTCCATGATGTCTCGCCCATCATTCGGTGCAGGACCGGCGACTTCAGCCGTCAACACAACGGGTCTTGCGGTGACCGATACCGAGGTCACCGTCGGTATCCTGCACTCGGTGACCGGTACGATGGCGATTTCGGAAACCGGATCGGTGCAGGCTGAAAAGCTGGCGATCGAGCAGATCAATGCCTCGGGCGGCGTTCTCGGACGCAAGATCAAGTTCATTCAGGAAGACGGCGCGTCCGACTGGCCGACCTTCGCCGAAAAGGCGAAGAAGCTGCTGGTCAACGACAAGTGCGCGTCGGTGATGGGCTGCTGGACATCGGCCTCGCGCAAGGCGGTGTTGCCGGTGTTCGAGCAGTACAACGGCATGCTCTACTATCCTACTTTCTACGAAGGCCTCGAGCAGTCCAAGAACGTCATCTATACCGGCCAGGAAGCCACCCAGCAGATCATCGCCGGCCTCGACTGGGTCAACAAGACCAAGGGTGCGAAGACCTTCTATCTGCTCGGATCGGATTACATCTGGCCGCGCACCTCGAACAAGATCGCGCGCAAGCATATCGAAGGCCATTTGCAGGGCGCGAAGGTGGTCGGCGAGGAATACTTCCCGCTCGGCCACACCCAGTTCAACTCGGTCATCAACAAGATCAAGCTGACCAAGCCGGACGTGATCTACGCCATCATCGTCGGCGGCTCGAACGTCGCTTTCTACAAGCAGCTCAAGGCGGCCGGTATCGACCTGTCGAAGCAGAAGCTGCTAACCATCTCGGTCACCGAGGACGAAATCGACGGCATCGGCGGCGAAAATATCGCAGGCGCATTCGCTTGCATGAAGTACTTCCAGTCGCTCGACAATCCGAACAACAAGGAGTTCGTCGCCGCGTTCAAGAAGATGTGGGGCGAAAAGACCGTGATCGGAGACGTCACCCAGGCTGCCTATCTCGGCCCGTGGCTCTGGAAGATGACGGTCGAAAAGGCCGGCAGCTTCGATGTCGACAAGATCGCGGCGGCATCCGCAGGGATCGAGTTCACCAAGGCGCCGGAAGGTTACGTCAAGATCCATCCAAACCACCATCTCTGGTCGAAGACCCGCGTCGGTCTCGCTGGTCTCGATGGCCAGTTCAAGGTTGTCTACGAGACGCCGGATCTGATCGAGCCGGATCCGTTTCCAAAGGGCTACCAGTAAGCCGCGCGTCCGGTCTCTCACAACAATCAGCTCCCAGGTGTGGGTCGTCAGCCCACACCCGCAGCGCTCGCGCCGCGGATTCGTCCGCGGCGCGAGACTTCCCTGGCGGAGAATTGAAATGTTCGGCGACTACTCGATTGGCGATCTCGGCTCGATCTTTGTGATGCAAGGATTTGCGGGCCTTATCCTGTTCTCCGTCTACGTTCTAATGGCGCTCGGCCTTGCAATCATCTTTGGCCAGATGGGCGTCATCAACATGGCGCATGGCGAGTTCATGATCCTCGGCGCCTACGTCACCTGGATGACCTCGAATTTCTTTCAGGCCTATCTGCCGTCGCTCTTTGGCGGCTACTTCTTCATCGCAATGATACTGGCCTTCATCGCATCCGGTGCGCTCGGCATGGTGGTGGAGTGGGGGCTGATACGCCATCTCTACAAGCGCCCGCTCGATACGCTGCTCGCAACATGGGGATTGAGCCTCATGCTGCAGCAGGCCTATCGTTCGATCTTCGGCGCCCGTGAAGTCGGCGTCGAACTTCCGCAGTGGATGCTGGGCTCGCTCAAGCTCACGGATACGATCGAGGTGCCGATCAACGGCATCTTCGTGATGTGTCTGACAGTCCTGATCACGCTCGGCGTCGCTTACATCATGTACAAGTCGCGCTGGGGTCGCCAGGTCCGCGCCGTGGTGCAGAACCGCGTGATGGCAGGCGCCACCGGCATCAACACGGAAAAAGTTGATCGTTACACCTTCGGTCTCGGTTGCGGAATCGCCGGCGTCGCGGGTTCGGCCTTCACCATGATCGGTTCGACAGGCCCAACATCCGGTCAGCTCTACATCGTCGACACATTCCTTGTCGTAGTGTTCGGCGGCGCTGCCAGCCTGCTTGGAACCATCGCCTCAGCTTTCACCATCTCGCAGGCCCAGTCGACCATGGAATTTTTCCTGTCGGGCTCGATGGCCAAGGTTCTCACGCTGCTTGCCGTTGTCGGCATCCTCATGCTGCGGCCGCAGGGACTGTTCGCCCTCAAGGTCCGGAAGTGAAAAGGCCAGGAAAATGTCCAACAAAAGCGTAGAGAAAAGTGTTGAGCAAACTTCTGTCGCCAAAGCGGTCAACGACAATCCGCGATTTGCCAACCGCACCGAATTCGTCGGCATTCTGGCGCTTGCGGTTCTGCTGGTCGTCATCCTTCCGCTGATGCTCGATATCTTCCGGCTCAATCTGGTCGCGAAGTATCTGACCTACGCATTTGTCGCCATCGGACTTGTGATCTGCTGGGGTTACGGCGGAATTCTCAGCTTGGGGCAGGGCGTGTTCTTCGGCCTCGGCGGCTACTGCATGGCGATGTTCCTCAAGCTGGAAGCGTCGAGCATCGCCAACACGAAGATTCAATCGACGCCAGGTATCCCCGATTTCATGGACTGGAACCAGATCACGCAACTCCCTTTGTTCTGGAAGCCATTTCACAGTCTGACTTTCACGATCATTGCGATCATTCTGATCCCCGCGATCTTCGCTTTCATCGTCGGCGCCGCGATGTTCAAGCGGAGGGTCGGAGGCACCTACTTCGCGATCATCACCCAGGCGATCGCCGCGATCCTGACCATCCTGATCATCGGCCAGCAGGGCTACACCGGCGGCGTCAACGGCATCACCGACCTGCGGACGCTGAAGGGCTGGGACATTCGCACCGACAATGCCAAGTTCATTCTCTACTTCGTGGAAGTGGCCTTGCTGTTCGGATGTATCGGCGTTGCACTCTTCATCCGGCATTCCAAGCTCGGCCGTATCCTGGTCGCGATGCGCGAGAAGGAAGATCGCGTTCGGTTCTCTGGCTATAGCGTGGCAAACTTCAAGATCTTTGCCTTCTGTGCCGCCGCGGTCTTCGCCTCAATCGGCGGCGCGTTGTTCGCCCTTGAGATCGGGTTTATGTCGCCGTCCTTCGTCGGCATCGTGCCCTCCATCGAAATGGTGATCTACACGGCAGTCGGCGGACGTCTGTCGATCCTCGGGGCTGTCTACGGGACGCTGCTGGTGAATTTCGCCAAGACTAGCCTTTCGGAATCGTTCCCGGAATTGTGGCTGTTCGGTCTTGGCGCACTGTTCATCGCCGTGGTGCTGGTCTTCCCCAACGGCCTGGCCGGAATCTGGCGCGATCACATCCAGAAGCACATCGACCGTCTGCTTTCATTGCGCAAGCCGAAGGTCGGTGGAAAGAACGGCTGGACCGGCGGCTCGGTCGCCGACGGCGCGCCCGCGGAATAGGAGAGCATCATGCTTGTCGGTCATCAGCCAAAGGAATTTCTTCTCGCAGTCGAAGGCCTGACGGTTTCTTTCGATGGCTTCAAGGCCGTGAACGATTTGTCGTTCTATGTCGATGAGAACGAAATCCGGGTCATCATCGGTCCCAATGGCGCCGGAAAAACTACGGTGCTGGATCTGATCTGCGGAAAGACCAAGGCCACATCCGGCTCCATCCAGTTTCGCGGCAAGGAACTGACCCGAATGAAGGAG
>JACDJB010002320.1_pt1 | contig 13924 bp, 15 predicted proteins | sample 7454121 | NCBI WGS metagenome assembly JACDJB01 (sample SAMN14253290, study PRJNA609438) | sludge metagenome | isolation source: sludge after 25d culture with pyrite | collected 2018-12-20 | reverse complement strand
GGGCGGCAGCCTCAAGAGCGAAATCAATGCGAGCATTCCACCGGTCGGGCTTAGTGGCGGAACTGAGATGAAGTGGTTCGGCACCGTGCGCGGTCGCCTGGGCTACGCATTTGATCGCGTTTTGGTGTACGGCACCGGCGGCTTTGCTTACGGATCGGAAGACACCTACCTTAACGCAGCGCCGCTTTTGACCTTCTCGCGCAGCGCTGACCTGACGGGTTGGACAGCAGGCGGCGGCGTCGAATATGCAGTGACGAATAACGTCTCAGTAAAGACCGAATATCTCTACTTTGAGTTCGACCGCAACAACATCGCCGCGATCGGTCCGACTACTATCGACAACAAGGTCACCGCTCACACTCTGAAGGTCGGCTTGAACTACGCTTTCGGAAAATGACTTTCGATTTCGCTAACCAAGTTTGGTATACTTCAAACCCCGGCTGAAAAGCCGGGGTTTTTTGCGATTGGTAGTGATCGGCCAATCCGATCAGCAACACCTCATGTGATTGCAGCTGTCCTCCAGCCGCAGGCTATAAGGGTAGCTCCACCGCCTACGCGATCTGCGCACGTTTGCAGTAAGCGATGCGGAAAGTCGTCTGGCAGCGACACGCGAGCGCAACAGTTATGTGCATAAGTCAAAACTTACGCACGAAGAAAACCCGAGGGTTTCTAGTTGCTTGTGTCGTGCATAAGTCTCGTGCATAATAAGGCATGATTTATGGCTATGCCCGCGTCTCGACAACCGACCAGGACACCGCCGCCCAGGTGGAGCAGCTCACGGCTGCCGGTGCGGTCAAGGTGTTCCGCGAAAACATCAGCGGCGCGACCGCCGACCGGCCGCAGCTCAAGAAGGCCCTCGCCGCTCTCGACCAGGGCGACGTGCTGCTGGTCACCCGGATTGACCGCCTGGCGCGATCGACACGCGATCTGCTGAATATCGTGCATGACGTGAAGCAGGCCGGGGCCTCTTTCAAATCCCTGGCCGAGCCTTGGGCCGACACGACGAGCGAGCTGGCCGAGTTCATGCTGACCGTGTTGGGCGCGGCCGCGAAGCTGGAACGCGCAACCATCCTGACACGCACGGCCGAGGGCCGCGCGCGCGCTAAGGCGAAAGGCAAAAGCCTGGGGCGGCCGTTCAAACTCACGCCGACGCAACAGAGCGAGGCCCGCGCCATGCTCGATGCTGGCCGTGGCGTGTGCGAGGTCGCGGAAGTGTTCAACGTCAGTCACTCGACAATCTCAAGGTTGCCCGCATGAGCGCCGTCTATCTCACCCGCATCAACGCGAACGAGAATATGCGCCGGTTCTACCGGCTCGACGTGCAGCAAACCTTATTCGGTGAGTTCGCCTTGGTACGGGAATGGGGCCGCATCGGCCGAGGCGGTCAGGTGCGCAGCACCCCCTTCCCCACGCGCGGCCAGGCCGACGTTGCCATGGCGAAACTCTATGCCAGCAAGGCACGGCGGGGTTATCGTTGCCTTAACAGGTAAGCGTGCATACAGGTGGTTGTAGTCGTTATCAAAGCCAACGCTCTCCGCGTTGCCCATATTGTAGCGCATGGTGCGGCCAGCGGCGAGGATGGCGAGTACGTAGGTGTTTTTCGTGCATGGGCACGAACCGAGCTGACAGACTCAAGGAAAGCGGGCCGTGATGCCTTGCCCGCCGCTTTATTCGCCGGTAAGCGTGATCTGCGGCAGGTCGCGCTTCGCATCGACCACACGCACGACCAGGACACCACCCGGCACGATGGCGTAAAGCGCCAACCAGCGTTCAATGACGAGGTGACGTGCACTCGGGTCAATATCGGGCCGCGCGGGGCCTAGCTCCGGGTGTTGGGCTAGCTGTTCGCATCGCTGCTCGATGCGATCAAGCAGCCGATCGGCCGTTACCGGCCCGGCCTCGGTGGCAAGATGCAGCCAAATATTCAGCAAGTCCTGGCGGGCGCGCGGGGTAAGTTGAACCTGTCCCACGCCGGTTACTGACCGGCTTTTGCCATCAGCTTGCGGCCGTCGGCCTTGATGCCCGCAAAGTCAGCGCTGACCGCAGGCCCGCTCCCCTGCCCTTCGGCCCAGGCCTGACGCAGGTACGCCAGGCGCGCTTCTTCTGTCTGTTCCATGATCCGCAGCGCCTCGCGGACAACCTCGCTGGCCGAGGTGTAGCGACCGCTTGAGACTTTTGACTTTACGAATTCGCCAAGTTCGTCCGTCAGAGAGACATTCATGTTCATAAGTGGAACCCTTCCATTGGTGTAATTATGGAGCTTTCCACAAACTTTGGCAATCTTTAGCATTGCCCCATTAAGCCCCCGTCCTGTCATACCAGCATCCTGTTATAACAGGATGCAAGGATAACACGGCCCCTCGTCCGACTTGGTTAGCAGCCGTTTACTATTTCCTGTTATCCCCTGATCCTGTTCTGACAGGATACCAGCTTAAAAGGACAACAGGTTTATGTTATCAAAGTATACCAGAATCACAGTATTAGGTTATAACAGCATAACAGTATCCTGTTACGGAATCGGGAAAGGGCTTTATTTATGAAGGTGATAGCACTCGTCACCCAGAAGGGAGGGAGCGGCAAAAGCACGCTATGCGTCTCCCTCGCCGTTGCAGCCCAAGAGGCTGGAAATGCTGTTTGCATCCTCGAAATCGACCGCCAGGCAACGGCCACCCAATGGTCGCAAACCCGCCAGGGCGAGCCGCCGGAGGTGGCCCAGGTGCCCGCCGATAAGCTCGAAGCTACCATGAGCAAGGTGGCCGAGGGCGCATATGACTTCGTGTTTATCGACACGCCTGGCATCGACAGCCCAGGCACGAACGCCGCGATCCGCCTGGCCGACCTGTGCCTGATCCCATGCCGTCCGACCCCCGCCGACCTTCGCGGCGTAGGGCCAACCCTGGCGACGATTCACCGGCTGGAAAAAGACTTCGCGTTTGTCCTCAATCAGACGCCGCCCAAGAGTTACCGGGTGCGCGACACTGCCGAGGGCTTGAAGGTTCTCGGCATGTTGGCCGAGGTCAATATCGTGATGCGCAACGACCATCAGGACGCGATGGGGACGGGGCAGGGCGTCACCGAACTGAATCCGACCGGCGCGGCCGCCGATGAAATGCGGCGGCTGTGGGCCTGGGTTGATAACCGAACGAAGGGGTTGCCCCGTGTCAAAGCCGCCTAAAGGCATGTTGAGTAATATCGTGGCTGATATGGGGGCCACGGTCGCAGCCAGCGCGCAAGCTCCCGCGCCTATAGCCGTGGAGCCTCCCGCTGCCGCACCCGCCGAGCTTGTTGCTTCACCCGAAGAGCAACCGGCCGCGCCGCGCGCCGTTGTGCCCATTCGCGCCAACCGCACGCGCAAGCCTGCGGCACGCCAGCCAGGGCAGGGCACGTTGCGCGAGCGCACCAAGCAGCTCTCGCTCTATCTTGAGGAGCCGGTTTACGACGCGCTGCGCGAGATCGCCCATGTGGAGCGGTCGAAAATGCACCAGCTCGTTGTCGAAGGCATCGACTTGCTGCTGAAAAAGCGCGGTTCACCGTCGATTACCGAACTTTTGAAGCGGGCCGGGTAGGTTGGCCGTCCTGTTGTCCTGTTATAACAGGACGCATGGCGTTTTTTGCGGGGAATCAGGGCAGTGGGCTTTGCACGACTCGCCCGCCCCCTTAGGATTCCCGCATGACCGCAAACCGCATCACTTTCATGCCACGCGACCAGTTCGCGGGTTTGTCGCTCCAGCAGAAAAACGAGTATCTGTGCGACCTCGCCGCACGTTTCTGCACGGCTACCAATCGGCCTGCGGTCGAGCTGGACAAGGAGGCCCTTAGCCGCTTGCGGCGCTTTTACAGCCGCCGGAGCTTTGCCGACCTCGGCGTGAAGAACCTCCCGGACGATGACCTGGGACGCGCGCTGCGCGGCCTAGGCGATGCCATCAAAAACGATGAGCGCAAACAGGATTTGGTCGGTGCCCTCAAGTCCGAGCTGCCAGCGGTGTTGCGTGAGCCGCCGATTGACGACAGCCAAATGGCGTTCTTTGTCCCGACGATCTACGACGCGCCTATCAAGGATGACGTACATCTGATGGACGTATCGCCGTTCGCGTTGAACAAGAACCGCCGAACAAACACGATCCGCTATGAGCTGAAAGACAGCATCGTGACGGTGGCAGGCACCGCAGAGTATGGCTTGGCCACAGTGTTCGATTACGACATTTTCCTGCACATGGTTTCATACCTGGCCGAAGAATATCGCCGCTATAAAACCGCCGCCGAAAAGGGGAGGCGGCCCGACTTGCCCGCACGTGTTTACCGGCCGAACGCCGCGCACATTCTGAAATTCTGCCGCCGTAGTTCGGGGGGTCGGCAGTATAAGGACTTGGAAGCGGCGCTAGATCGGCTCAAGGGCACGCAAATCAAGATCGTGAACCTGAATAAGGGCAAGCGGCGCGAGGCGCTTGGCGTGTCGCTGATCCAAGACTATCGCGTGGTCAGCACCACCATGACGGGCCATGTTGATGAAGTCGAAATCGAGATTCCAGCATGGGTCTATGACAACGTGGTCAAGGAAAAGGGCCACCCGCACATTCTGACGATCAACCCCGATTACTTCCTCATCAGCCAGGGCATCGGCCGCGTCATCTATCGGTTGGCGCGCAAGGCTGCGGGGAGGGGAGAGGCGCGCTATTCGCTCAACGAGCTGCACAAGCGTAGTGGCTCCATGCAGGCCTTACCGCAGTTTCGGCAGATGGTTGGACAGTTCGTCGCCAGCACCAAAATGTTTCCGATGCCTGACTACGATCTGGAGCTGACGCAGGGCCAGCGCGAAACGATCCTGGTCATGACCAATCGGGGCACCGAAGCGCTCGCCGATGAAGCGCCTGCGCAATTTGGCCTTGCCGTCGGTTAGCCCGCGCGCCACGCTGATTCGTTTTGTCAGCCATTTTTGTCAAAACCGTCTATCGCCTATTCTGTCGAAGACCCTTTTTGTCAGGGCTTTTGTCAAATCCGTCTTTCACCTATGCAGCGCCCGACGCTGCCCTGTGGATAACTTTTGTCAAAAGGCGTCTTTCAACTACGAATAGCCGTCTATCGCCTACCAAATCCCGTCTATCACCTATGACAAGCCGTCTATCACCTATTTCGAGGCCGTCTTTCGCCTACGCCTCCGGGCCGCCAATACATTGAATTGCTGGATAAATTTTTGTCCGTTCCCCGAGTTGCCGGACTCTAAAACTTATTAAAACTATGAAAACTAAATCTAAAACGCCCAAACGGGCTGGAAGATTTTAAAAATGGGATTTGAAGATGAAGGAAACCGAACACCACGGCTCCCGCTTGAGCCGTCAAGGATGCCCTAACGGCTTCGCCCTTGACCGCAGCCAGAGCTGTAAAAGGGGTCTGCCATCCTGAAAGCAGCACTGTGCTTTCAATGAAAGACTGACGAGACGGCCTGTGTGGCCACCACGGCGATTCAAACGCTTAGGCAGGGCAAACTCCGCAGACTTTGAATAAAAACCTTCCTGCGGCCTTCCTATGAGGCGACGGGCTGAAAAGGATTCCGGCGTTCCCCGGTTGCTTGCAACCACGGGCCGCCGAAATTCTCCACCACGTCGGGTAGCGCCGCGAAAAAAATGGCCTGCCAATGTTTGGCGGCCGGTTCCGGCAAACTTTTAAGGGCGCGGCCGAGCATCGCCGCGCTTTTGAACACGAACAGCATCCGCGCCGCGCGACTGCCAGGCGGCCGATTCATGGCCCGGTCGATATGGCGGCCGCTTATCACGTCGAGCCGGTGCTGTAACTTGGCCTGGAAATTGTCGAGCCGCTCGCCATGGCCGCCGGTTTCGACTTCGAGCGCGATCACCCAGGGCGCGCCGCTGGCGTCGATCAGCTCGCCCAGGGCGTCCGCCGTGTAGGTGACGCCGTTCCAGGTGAGGGAGGTGGCGCGTTTCAAGTCCGCACTCCCGCCGTCGAAATCCGTGCGCAGGGTTTTGACCTGGTAGCCGGTGCGCTCCGCCCAGGCGCGCAGGCCAATGCACACATCAACCGTGGCGACACGCTGGCCCAGGTGCGCCGAGCCGCTGAAACCTTTGGCGCTGGCGCTTTGCGCCCACTCCGGCGCAAACACGTCGGCGAAATGCTTGGCAGCTTTCAGCGTGAGCCAGAAAACGCCGGGAGCCATCGGCGAGCCGCGCACGCTGTCAACGTAGCCAGCGGCGGCCAGGCGTTTCAGCCTTTCGCCCGCGTGCTTGCGGTTGGCGATGCCGAGCCGTTCAATCTGCTGCATGGTCAGCAAGCGATATTGTCCCAGGGCCGCCAACATCTGTTCGTCGGCCGCGCTGAGTTGCAGCGGCTTCATGCGGGATATTCGTCCATCGGATCGAGTGCCGACGATGCCGGCAGCATCGCGCCAGCCGGCGGCATCGCCGGCCGATAATGAGCGGCAAGCTGATACTGCATCACCTTGGCCCAATCGGCCGCAGCCATGGCGTTGCTGTCATCGGCAAGGTGAGGGGAGGCCATCGTGTCGAGCAACACGGTTTCCGCGTCTCCCCAGGCGGCAATAAACTGGCCGTTGCGCAGGCGCGGAATCTCGCCATCCCAATTTATGATCTTGAGGATCTCGCCCATGCTGGCGTTGCGCCCGAAAAGCTTGATCGCCGTGTTGTCACGTACCTTGCCAGCTAATCCGCGATCGAGGCCATCACCGAGGCGTTGCTGGCCGATCGTAAGCGAGATTCCAACCTTGCGGAGCTGTTCAAGAATAGTGAACACCGACGGAGAGGTGAGCCTGGTCGCTTCATCGACAAACACGTGCAGCGGCGTTTGCGGTAGATTGCGGTTATAGATTCGGCGCAGGCCCAGGGCGGCCACTTGCGCCATCACCAGGCGGCCCAGCGTGTTATCCGCGTGCGGGCCGACCGAGCCGCAATCCACGCAGATGATTTTGCGACCTTCCACGGCCGCCTGTAGATCGAAGGGCTGCGGAGCCGTCAACATGCGGCGGAGCAGGGGCGCGAATAGCGCATCATCGAGGCGCTTGGCGACGGCTTGCCTGGCACTCTCAAGGCTACCGTCAAAAAAGCCGCGCTCGAAAAATTCCCGCACCGTGGCGTCGGGCGTGTTCAGCGCCGCACGGGTGAGGGGATGGTTTTTGTCGGCGCGCATCATCGTGCGCAAGTCGAGCAGGGTGGCTCCTGGCACGTCGAGCAGAACCCGCAGGCAATGCTTGGACACGCTCACCATGTTGCCGGTGATGCTGTCATTCTCACGCAGGATGCCGACCGCATCGGCGAGCTGTGTTGCCAGGTTCGCCTTATCAACGTCGCCGACGCTTCCGGCCAGGGGATTGAAGGCGGGCACCATCTCGGGGTTTTCATCTGGTGCAGCGTCAAGATAAACAAGGCGTTCGGGCATCCTGGCAAATTCGCGCCATCGCGCGATTTCGCGGGTGAGCTTCCGGTGCGGGTCAAGGACTAGCACCGCGCCCAGCTCCGGGTGCTTCACGTAATGATGCACCATGAGCTTGAGCAATTCGGATTTGCCGGAGCCGCTACCACCAACGACCAGGGCGTGCATCGCCATGTCGCTTTCGCGGAATTGCGACATGGACGAGCTGCGCAACATATTAAGCAACGCCTCGCCCAGTGCGTCATGCACCGCGCCGACGTAATTCACATACCCGCCAAAGTCGGACGTATGACGCTCGACGTTATACATTTTGACGAAGCGCCGCAGCTCCGGGCCGTCACCAGGCACGTACACGTCATTATAGCTGTGGTGCTCCTGGTGAAGCGCGCGCTTGATGCTGTCGAGTTTTTGAATGGCCTCCTTGTAGGCCGCGAAGGTGAGCGGCGCCCGTGCGGCGGGTTTGTTGCCTGCGGCGCCGCGAGCGCGCATCACCATGGCGATGATCTGGCGGCCGAGTTCGGAATCTTCCGAGGGGGCCAGGTGCGCGACCGCGCCGAGTTGCATCATGGTCGAGGTTGGCTGCGCCACGCCCCGGCCGCCCTTGAATTTTTGCTGTATGCTGACAGACTTCGTGTGTCTTACGTCAGTCATTCCACGTTTGCCCCCGGACACCTATGCAATCTCTTAAAGCCATCGCCGTCAAACGGCCAGCATGACAGTGCCCGACCGCGAAACGGCCAGCTCACCAAAGCGCGTCAGTGAAACCGCCGAGCAGCGGGAGGCCAGGTTGAAACATCTCGTCGCGGCCTATGCCGCCGCATATTCAGAGTTTCGCTATCGGCTGGCCGTCACCGAGGCCGTCACCGACGAGGCGGCGGTGCGGGCCAGATTCATGGCGGTCACCCGCCGAATAGGCCCCATATGAGGCCCCACAAGGCCCTATAAGAGGTCGCAGCGGAAAGGGGAAAACCTTAGCGTCGCCATCGCATTGGCCCGTCTAAATGGGCCACCCTTCCTTGGTCGATCGTTCTCTGCAATGCTTCTTGCATTGCATCGACCTCTCTCCCCTAGAACCCCGCCGAGCCCTCCACATGGACGCATTTAAATTCGACCGAGACCTTATTACCGAGATTGCCAAACAGCAGAAAATCGACCCGGAGATTCTGCTTGGCCCTACGCCACCTGTCGCGGAGAAGCTCGCAGCGCCAAAACCCGTCTCACCGGTATACGTGATGGAGGCGCAGGCTAAAACAATTGAGACGCTGCTTGAGAAATTCAGGTCGGCTGTCGAGGATATCGCGGAGTTGGGAAAGGTTTTAACGACCATTAAGCCGCTTATCGTCGATGTGTTGACCACGCTCTATGCTGATGATGTGGAAGCCCTCAAGATCGACCGTGCGCGCATGGGAATCGACACTCCGGTTATAAGTCTTGAAAATATGCTCAAGCTCGCCGCAGCCCGCGCCGAGCATTTGCAGAAGTATGGGCGCGGCAAGCGCGTTTAGCTGTCACCACCTCACTACCAGTTCAAAGAACACTTCGCCCGCATTTGTGTCGGACGGTTGTCTGGGGAACCATTCAGCCGTCGCGCCTGCCTCCTTGATCTGATTCACCAGTTCAAGGGCGGCCTGCGTCTTAGCCAGGTCGATAGGAATCGGCGGTGTGATTTTAAGCACGCGGTATCCCTTCGCAGATTCCCGCGCCATCGCCTCTACAACGTCATTCAATTTGAACAGTTGGGCCGCCAGGTGTTCGCGTGCCTCGTCGGCACCGTCGCGTAGGCGTTTCAATTTTTCTTTCAGGATGGGTTTCATGCGGCGGCCCCCCGCACGTTGCGCGCAGCCCAGCGGCGGCCGAGATATGTGTCGGTCACATCAATCCGGCCGTGGCCCAGCTCGTGAGAAATTTGCAGCCTGGCCCGGAAGTCGCGTTTCTGTTCCTCACCGCTCATCTGGTCGCAAGTGCGGCCGCCAGCGGCCGGACACTTCCAGCCGGTGAGCGCGGCGTAGCGCCACTGCGCATATGCGTGGCGGAATCCGTGCGCGTTGCGCAGCCCTGCCCGCATCAATTCGTTTTCGTATCCCTTCACCGCCTGGTGATAATTCCGTCCCTCGCCGATCAAGGAGCCGTCACCACAAAGCGCCTTCACCTCATCCAGCAACGCCCGTTGCTTGGGATGGGTGAGCGGGATTTCTCGATACCGCCCGCCCTTGCACCAGCTCGCGCGCAGTGCCAGGCGATCGCCGTTATCGGCGAGCGCGGGCCGCATCTTCAAAACTTCCTCGCGCCGCAGGCCGAATGCGGCCTCTAGCTTGAGTGCAAGGCGAACGCGCGCATCCTGCACCTTCGCCAACGTCTCGTCATCCGCGCGCTTGGCGCGGTTGCCGTTGAATCTCACTCGCTCGGCCAAGCCGAACGCCTCGTTATCTTTGCCAATCAGGCCAGGCTTGCCGACCTTCTCCGCCCACCATCGCAACCAGCCCAGGCGGTTGCGTATGGTCGCGTCGGCGATGCCCTCCCCCTTCCAGCACCGCACCAGGGCGAGCGCATGTTTAGGGGCGAGGTTTTTTGCTGATTTCAATTTGAAGCCGAGGCCATGAAGCTCGTCCGCAAGCTGCTGCAAGCCGCGCGCGCGGCACGCCTTGGTCGCAAAGCTCCCCTCCCCGCTGTGGCGGGTGAGGTTCATCAAATCGAAATTCAGCTCCTTCACGTCGCAAATCTTTCGGTAAGTTTTAATGGCCAGACAGTTCCGCAAAATCGCGGGTTGCTGTTTGAGCTTTGCAGCTCACAAGGGCCGGTTGTCCGTTAGCGAAACGTCGTCCCGTTCCAAGTGCCTCCATTCGGTTTGAGGGATTGCAGCGGCGTCGGCCGCCGTCTCATTTGCAGCGTTCGTCGCGTTTATCCTTTCAAGTGGTTGCCTCCATGGGCCTCCGGTGCCGTGCGCGTTGCGCCATGCGCCGCTGGTTGGTTTTGTTGTTCAGCAGTTAGGCAAGGCCCTCGCCTCGCCGCCGGTTTTGCCGCACGCTCATCGAGCGCGCTCGTGCTTTTGGGTTGTCAGTCTCCTTTCAAAAGTTGCGGGCTGTTGCCCTGATGTTTCGTGCTAGTTAACCAGCGAATGCCGCGTGGCACTCGCCAGGCACTTATGCCGGGCCAGCACAGCCGACACCTGACACATGCAGCGCGTTCGGCAGGATTGGCGGTTCTTTGCGGTTTCTGAATCTCACCAGGAGCGTAGCGCGCGCAGCGGGCCGCCCTGTCACTACCTGGAGCCGGTAGTGACAGGGCGGGCAAACGCCCCTGCCCTGTGGTGGCGCGGCAACACGCGCCATCGAGAGGGCGCACCCTCTCAAACTCTCCGCCTTGCCATGCTTAGGGCTTCGCCTTCCCGCAGGGCAGCGGGCGCTCGGGCCGCGCCCACACCCAGGCCCAACGCTCACTCACTACAGCGCACTGTGGGGGCGCGTTCGTTCGCGTTGCCGAAAGCAAGAAAGGCAACACACATGGGTGCATCGGAGATCGGCCTTACATCTGTCATCGAGGCAGGCTGTGGCCGCACGTCATCCGGTGAATGACGCGAAGGGATGCACGCCCGTCTAGGGCCGGTTCTGTGTGTGTTGAGGTGGCGCAATCGCCGCCTATGCCGTCAAGGGCAGTGCAAGCGGCCTCCGGCCGCCCTATGACGGCGGCGGCAGATCGCGCCTAGCGGCTGCCATGGCTCAAGCGGCGAAGTGGCCGCTTGCGCCTGGCCGTTTTGGTTTTCTTAGAAAGTCTGGCGTGCAGTTCGATATAGGATTCCGCCAGCCGCAGCGCATGGCGCTGTTGCAGTTTACCGCCCGTCTCCTGGGCGAGCGCGGCAATCACATAAGCAACATTGTGGTTCATGCTGTTACCTCGACAGAACGGAAAGCGAAAGTGATAGGACGCGAATGCCCTATAATAAAGCACCTTAGCTGCGCAAATTTATTGAACGACTTACGATGCAGGCATGTTGCGCCCGCATCGCTTGATTTACGCCCTCGCCTTCATGGCCGGAGCGGGGCTTATCGCTAATGCGAATGCTGCCGAATGGGCCGACTACGCCACTGTCAGCATGACCGATCCGGTTACGCCAAAGCTGACGGCGAACCGACTATGTTACACCGACGGCCGCGACGTGGCGTGCGACGGCGCGGCGGGGCTGCTTTCCAGCAGCGGAAGTCTGGTGATCTCCACAGTGGCGGCGGGCGGGCTTAGCGTAACAGGCAACACCAGTTTGACCAATGTGAATGCCAGCGGCATCGCTCGATTCATTGGCGTGATTTCAGATACGAATCAAACAAACCTGCGGCTCACCGCGCCGGGAACGGCACAAATCCAAAACGTCGGCTTGAGCTTTTACCCAACGTTCGACGGCAGCGGCTCCGACAACGGCCCGCGCCGCGTGGCCGATATTTTGGCAGGCTTCAACGGCGGCGCTTGGGGACATCAATATCTATCATTCAACGTCGGGGACGTAAACAACGATACCGGCGCGCTCACGGCCGAACGGATGCGCATCACCGCCAATGGCTCTGTCGGCATCGGCACGTCTACGCCAAGCACAACGCTCTACGTTAATGGCAATACAACGTTGGCTGGTGAGCGTACTTATCTCGCCGGGTTTGATGCCTCACACATCCATTGGTTAGGTATCAATAACGGTAGCGGTGAACCATCCAACCTTTTTATGGGTTTTGTATCACTAGATGGTTTGACTGCCGACCGCATCACCATGAATCCTGGCGGCAGCGCCAGCAGCCTTATTGTTGTCAGCACCGGCCTAGTTGGCATTAACCTCTCGCGTGACCCTGTGAGGTCGCTTGAAGTGTCCGGCACCATCAGTGCCACCAACCTCGTCGTTGGCGGTTGCACCGGCTGCGGAGGCAAGGGTGCTGATCGGCAGGTGTTTACTGTCAGCGGCACCTGGACCAAGCCGAGCGGCTACAGCACCAACGCGATGGCGTATGTGCAGTGCTGGGGTGGCGGCGGCGGCGGTGGCAGGGCAGGCTACAGCTCCTGGATGGGTAATGGCGGCGGCGGCGGCGCTTACCGTGACGGGTGGTTCCTGCTTTCCACCCTGGGTGCCACCGAGACGGTGACGATTGGGGCCGGCGGCGGAGTAGGAACTGCGGGCTATGGCGTTGGCTATGCGGGTGGAAACAGCAGATTCGGTAGTAAATTGACTGCGTATGGCGGCGGCGGCGGCGGATCGTCCAGCTCCAGCTGGACTGCGGCAGGCCAGGGTGGCCAGCTTACGGCAGCCGGTACGAACGGTGGTGCTACCGGCAATCCGATTACGACAGAGAGTGTGGGAGGCGATGGCGGCCAAAGCAGTATCATAGGTGCCGCTGGCGGGGCGTCGTACTTTGGGGGATCGACCACACCTGCCGGCACGTCTTCCATGGGTGGCAACGGCGGCGGGATTGGCGCGAACGGCAGTGCGCCAGGTGGTGGTGGCGGTGGAGCTTATGCCACTAACGGCGGGTATGGTGCCGCCGGGCAGTGCATCGTGAGCGTGTTCAACTAGTTTACATGCAACAGCGGGGTCATGGTCACGCATCTTACCGTCACCAACGGCGTTCGTGTCAACCGTCACAGGGCTAGGCTCGCACGCACGCCCAGCAAACCTATAGGCTGATGCTAAAGCTCGCCGCTGAGGGTGTTGCGGCCTGCACCACCATCGCGGCGGAACTGGAGCGACCCGGCTTCCCGGCCGTCGTGACGGGCGCATCACACGGGAGCGCCTTTATGAGATAAGGCAACGATTGCGAAAACCCTAAGCCGACCAAGAATACGCATGGCTTGCGCCATCTGCTACTTGCGAACAACACCCGTGATCGTGCGGTTACGATCCCAATACGTCCCGGTTGCCTTACAGGGCGCACGATTCGCACCGCGATGTATCGTGACGACCTTACGGTTGCAGACAACGCAAAGCCGGACGGGTCAGCCACAGGTCTTACCGATCGCGGGCGAGCTGTGCAGGACATCTCAAGCGTGCTTCGGCTGGGAAATCGCCGCCGGTGCCAACGCCCAAATTCGGTTAACAAAATGCAAAAAAGCGGGTTTTTCCGATGGATTCGACTTTGATTCTATCCGACTGTTGCATTCGAGCAATAGTAACCCTGGTCATCTTCAACTAAGTTCCGTCATCAGAGACGAAGGGCGTCTCCATTGGAACCCGGAGAATTTTTATGAAATCGGCTATTTCAGCCACATTTGCGTTGCTTGTTGCTGGCACCGCCGCTGCTTCCGCAGCTGACCTTCCAACCCGCACCTACACGAAAGCTCCCGTCCTCGTTCAGGTTTATAACTGGACCGGATTCTATATCGGCGTGAACGCCGGCATCGGTGGCGATAAAACCGATTATAACTTCGGCGGCGTTGCCAGTGGCAATGTCACGTCGTTCGGCGGCTTTGGCGGCGGTCAGATCGGTTACAACTATCAATTCGCTGGTAACTGGGTTGCCGGTATCGAAGCCGACATTCAGGGCGGCAGCCTCAAGAG
>JACDJB010002318.1_pt1 | contig 13928 bp, 6 predicted proteins | sample 7454121 | NCBI WGS metagenome assembly JACDJB01 (sample SAMN14253290, study PRJNA609438) | sludge metagenome | isolation source: sludge after 25d culture with pyrite | collected 2018-12-20 | reverse complement strand
GAATTTCCCGTGAAGCGGGTAGTTGGCGACAAGGTGGAAGTGGAAGCCGACGTGTATAGCGACAGCCACGATGTGCTGAGTGCCGGGGTGATTTATAAACACGCCGGCGAGCGGGAGTGGCACCATGTAGAGATGACCTATGACATTAATGACCGGTGGGAAGCACAATTTAAAGTGTCGCGACTGGGCACCTGGCATTTCACTGTACGGGGCTGGATTGACCATTTTAAGTCGTGGCACCGCGATGTACTTAAAAAGATTGATGCTCAAACCGACTATGCCTCCGATTTGCTGGTGGGGGCCGGCATCATACATAAGAGCCTGGCTGCTTTTCCGGATATGGCGGTGGAGGAATCGGACTTTCTGCGGGAAATTGTTTCCGAGTTTTCCCGGGAGAGTCAGAGTGCCGAAACCCGAATCGACAGCCTCGTGAGCAACACCCTTTACGAAGTGATGATAAAGTATCCGGTAAAGGAGCATGTTACCACCTTCCACAAAACCTTTGAGGTTACCGTGGAGCGCCCCAGGGCCAATTTCAGCAGTTGGTATGAGGTGTTTCCCCGGTCGTTGAGTCCAGTTGAGGGACAACATGGCACCTTTAACGATGTGGTTGAATTTTTGCCTTACGTGGCCGAGATGGGATTTGATGTGCTCTATCTGCCACCCATTCATCCTATTGGTAAAACCAAACGGAAGGGAAAAAATAACAGTGTAACGGCACAGCCCGGCGATCCAGGCTCACCCTGGGCCATTGGCGGCGAAGAGGGGGGGCATAAAGCCATTCATCCCGAACTGGGTACCATGAAGGATTTCACCAACCTGATAGAGAAAGCTGCCGGGCAGGGCATTGAGATAGCAATGGATATGGCTTTTCAGTGCTCCCCCGATCATCCTTATGTGAGAGAGCATCCCGAGTGGTTCCGGCACCGTCCCGATGGGTCGCTGCAATATGCCGAGAATCCGCCTAAAAAGTATGAGGACATCTACCCGCTGAATTTTGAAACCGACGACTGGCAAAATCTTTGGGAAGAGCTCAAGAGCGTCTTTTTGTTTTGGATGGAGAAGGGCGTTAAGATATTCAGGGTGGACAATCCCCATACCAAGTCCATTCGTTTCTGGGGATGGATAATAGGGGAACTCAAGCAGTTGCATCCCGATGCCATCTTTCTGGCCGAAGCCTTTACCAGGCCCAAGGTGATGTATCAATTGGCCAAACAGGGATTCACACAGAGTTACACCTATTTTTCGTGGAGAAATACCAAATACGACCTTACTACCTACTGCGAAGAGCTGGTGAAGACGGAGGTCAGGGATTTTTTCCGGCCCAACTTTTGGCCCAACACGCCCGATATTTTGCCGGAGTACCTGCAGGTTTCACAACGAACCGGATTTATTCAGAGGGTGGCTCTCGCTGCTACGCTCAGCTCCAATTACGGTATTTACGGCCCGGCATTTGAACTCATGGAGAACGTCCCTGTTGAGCCGGGTAAGGAGGAGTATCTTAACTCGGAGAAATATGAGCTGAAGCATTGGGATATCAACCAACCCAACAGTCTGCGAAAGGTGATAGCCCGGCTCAATAAGATACGCAAAGAGAATAAAGCGTTGCAGAACACCCATTCACTTAAATTTCACGACATCAATAACGAAGCGTTGATCTGTTACAGCAAATCGTCGCCGGGACTGGACAATATTATACTGGCAGTGGTGAATCTGGACCCCCACCATACCCATTCGGGATGGATTAATTTTCCGCTGCAGCAGTTCGGCATGGAGCCCCACAGCTCCTTTCAGGTACAAGACCTGATGAGTGGCGCCTTTTACCTCTGGAACGGCGAACATAACTTCGTGGAGATTGACCCGGGCATAATGCCGGTGCATATTTTTAAAGTGAGACGCAAGGTGCGCTCCGAGAGAGATTTTGATTATTTCATGTAAGGAGAGGCGGGGAGTTGGAAGCACGAAGCGGAAAGTACGAAGCACGGAGCACGATTCCGATAGCTATCGGAATCGGTCTTCGCGCTCCGAGCTCCGCGCTCCGCGCTTCCCACTTCTAACCTCTAACCTCTAACCTCTAACCCCGATAGCTATCGGGACTAACTTCTAACATCTAACATCTAACTATGACCAATTCAAAACAATGGTACAAAGACGCGGTGATCTATCAGGCACATGTGCGTTCGTTTAAGGACAGTGACGGCGATGGCATCGGCGATTTCAGGGGCATGATTGAAAAACTCGACCATCTTAAATCGTTGGGCGTTAATGCCGTATGGATTTTGCCTTTTTACAAATCGCCCCTGAAAGACGGCGGGTACGACATATCCGATTTTACCAGTATTCATGAGGATTACGGCACCATGGCCGACTTTAAACGCTTTATCCAGGAGGCACATAAACGGGGACTACGGGTGATTACCGAACTGGTACTAAACCATACCTCCAGTGCTCACCATTGGTTCGAGCGGGCGCGTCGTGCCAAACCTGGCAGCGTGCATCGCGATTTTTACGTGTGGAGCGATACCACTGAAAAGTATAAAGACGCGCGCATTATTTTTCAGGATTTTGAGATTTCCAACTGGTCGTGGGACCCGGTGGCGCAAGCCTATTATTGGCACCGCTTTTATTCGCACCAGCCCGATTTAAATTACGACAACCCGGCCGTGCACAAAGCCGTTTTTAAGGCACTTGATTTTTGGTTTAAAATGGGTATTGACGGCCTCAGGCTGGATGCCGTGCCTTATCTTTACGAGCGGGAAGGTACCAACTGCGAGAATTTGCCCGAAACGCACCAGTTTTTAAAGAAGCTGCGTAAATACATCGACGATAAATACGAAAATAAGATGTTGCTGGCCGAAGCCAACCAATGGCCCGAAGATGCCGCCGAATATTTCGGTAAGGGCGACGAGTGCCACATGTCGTTTCACTTCCCGCTGATGCCGCGGCTCTACATGGCCATGCGCATGGAGGACCGGTTCCCGCTGATCGACATCCTGGACCAGACGCCTGCCATCCCCGAAAACTGCCAGTGGGCCATTTTCCTTCGTAACCACGACGAGCTCACCCTTGAGATGGTCACCGACGAGGAGCGCGATTACATGTACAAGTCGTTTGCCCAAAATCCCAAGCAACGTATCAATCTGGGTATTCGTCGCCGGTTGGCCCCGTTGCTCAGCAATGACCGGAAAAATATTGAACTGCTCAACATCCTGCTTTTTTCCATGCCGGGTACTCCCATCGTTTATTACGGTGATGAGATTGGGATGGGCGACAACTATTATCTGGGCGACCGCGATGGCGTACGTACACCCATGCAGTGGTCGGCGAATATAAATGCCGGTTTTTCAACCGCCGAGCCTCAAAGGTTGTTCCTTCCCGTCATTTTTAATCACGACTATCATTACGAAACGGTTAACGTGGAGAATCAGGAGAAAAATCCTACCTCCCTCCTTTGGTGGATGCGTCGTGTTATTGCCAAACGCAAACAATACAAAGCCTTTAGCCGGGGCTCCATTGAGTTCATCGATGCCGGCAACTCCAAAATCCTGGCTTTTGTGCGGAAATACAAAGAGGAGGCCATCCTGGTGGTGATTAACCTGTCGCGATATACGCAAAAAGCAGAGTTAGACCTTAGTGATTACCAGGGGCTTGTGCCTGTAGAGGTCTTTAGCCGGAATCATTTTGCACCCATTGGCGAGAATCTCTATCATTTTCCGATTCAGTATAAAAACCATTTTTGGTTTGAGCTTTATCAACCTCTTTCCCACGAACAGGAAGAGGCCCTGGCACTCAAACAACAACTGAGCTTTACCACCACAGCCTGGAACCGGATGAATGAGACCCATTTGAATTATATAAATGGCCTGCTCAATGAGTATGTCCAAAAGAGCCGGTGGTTCAGGGGAAAAGCCAAAAAGCTTAAAGGAATTTCCATCGACGACCACATTCCTTTGAAGAACGGGTCGGAATCGTCGTATCTCTTCATCATCAACACCACTTATATTGAGGGTAAAGATGAACAATACCTATTGCTTCTTTCATTAGCTACGGGTGAAGAGATGATGAATGTGCGGTTGAATCATCCCCAGTCGTTAATTACTCAGGTTGAGGTTGATGGACGTGAGGGTGTTTTATACGATGGTGCGTATAATAAAGGGGTACGCGATTTGATGTTTAGACTCATCCTGAACAGGGGTAAGATAAAAAACCGGAGAGGAGACCTTGCAGGTGTTCCGGGCAGGCTGCTGAAAACCAAGGTGAAACGGGGTGAGCTGCCATTGCCGTCGAGGGTTTTAAGTGCCGATCAGTCCAATACTTCGTTGTTGTACGATCACCGTTTTTTCCTGAAGATTTACCGCAGTCCCGAAACCGGCAGTAACCCTGAACTGGATGTTATCAAGGCACTTACAGAGCATACCTCCTTCCGTCATTTCCCGGTCTACGCCGGTGCAGTGGAGTACATCTCCAACGATTCGGAAAAGATGGCCATGGGTTTGTTGGTCGATTTTGTGCCCAACGAAGGCAATGCCTGGGAGTATACCCGCAGCGCCATAGAGGCCTTCTTCGACCGGGCGAATTCCGGACGGGAGCGGTTGCTAAAATATGGTGAGCAACCCGCCGAAATTATGGAAAAGATGCCGGAAGATGAGCAAACCGAGGTGTTCGACCCATTCTTTATAGAGATGATGGAGCTGCTGGGGCAGAGAACGGCGGAGATGCACATGGCTCTGGCGTCGATAAAGGGAAAAAAAGAGTTCGCCGAAGAATCTTTCTCGCTGCTTTATCAAAAATCGCTCTATCAGTCGTTCCGAACGCTCATACGCCGCACCCTGAGTGAGATGAAAGCCTCGCGGCAAAAGCTGGGTAAAGAAACGGGGGAGCTGCTGGATGAGATTATTCAAAACGAAGGGGTATTGCTGTCAACCATTAAGCACACCCTGGAACAGAAGAAGATACATACCTCAAAGATCCGGATTCATGGCGATTATCATCTGGGTCAGGTGCTGTTCACGGGTAAAGATTTCGTGATCATCGACTTTGAAGGGGAGCCTACACGTTCGCTCACGGCACGAAGCCTTAAGTATTGCCCCTTTAAGGATGTGGCCGGCATGTTGCGCTCGTACCACTACGCCATTTACATGGGCTTTCTGGAGTATAAGACCAAACATCCGGGAGATTACAGCTTTGCGGAATCGTGGGTGCTGGTTTGGTATCGCCGCGTTATAGATGCTTTTCTGGACAGTTATCTCAAAACAGCCGGTTCCTCTTCGTTTATTCCGTCGGAGCGCCGTCAGATAGATGATCTGCTGTCGGTTTACACCATCGAAAAAGCCATTTACGAGGCAGACTATGAGTTCAATAACCGCCCCGACTGGCTGCACATACCGCTGAATGGAGTGAAAAAGATATTGACCGATTTGGTTGAAAAAACATCAACGTAGCGAATATTTGTTGCCGCGGGCAAAAAGACCATTCATTCATAAGCCCGGAGGGGTTACCCCCCACTGAACATTAACATCATAAAAGAGATCTATTATGACACCACCCAAAAAACCTGATAAAGAATCAACCTCCAAACCACAAACCACTTCAGGGAGTCCCCGAAAAAAACCTGCAACTAAATCTGTTGGTAATGAGGCAGCCGGCAAAAACCCTTCCCGGCCTAAGGTATTAAGCGCCGTGGTGCAACCTTCAGTTTGGGAACTCCCCGATTTTATTACCGAATACGACATCTATCTTTTCCGCGAGGGCAAGCACTTTTCGCTTCATAAAAAGCTGGGAGCACATTTCACCACCCATAATGAAAAGCGTGGTGTCTTTTTCGCCGTGTGGGCACCCAATGCAGAATCGGTTACCGTTATTGGCGATTTTAACGGTTGGAACCGGGAATCCCATCCGCTTGTTGCCCGGAACGACGAATCGGGTATCTGGGAGGGTTTTATCCCCGGTGTGGAAAAAGGTGCTGCCTATAAATATTTCATCACCTCGTTGCACGATAACTACACCGTAGAGAAAGCCGATCCGGTATCGGGTTACAATGAGCAGCCACCCAAAACGGCTTCGGTGGTATGGGAGAGTGCTTACAGCTGGAGCGATGAGGAGTGGATGCAGAAGCGAAAAAAGAACAACGCGCTGGACGCGCCCATGTCGGTTTACGAAGTGCACCTGGAGTCGTGGCGGCGCGCACCCGAAGAGGAAAACAGGCCGCTGACCTACCTTGAGTTGGCCGATCAACTTTCGGAGTACGTGAAAGAGATGGGTTACACCCATGTGGAGCTGATGCCGGTTACCGAATATCCCTTCTCGGGAAGCTGGGGTTACCAGGTTACCGGGTTTTTTGCACCTACCAGCCGCTTTGGCAATCCCGATGAGTTCAAGCATTTTATTGATGTGCTGCATCAGAACGATATTGGTGTCATCATCGACTGGGTGCCTTCTCACTTTCCGGGCGATCAGCATGGTCTTCACTTTTTCGATGGTACTTATCTTTACGAGCATCAGGACCCGCGCAAGGGGTATCATCCCGATTGGAGCAGCTATATCTTTAACTATGGACGCAATGAGATACGCAATTTCCTGATAAGCAGTGCGCACAGCTGGCTGGAGCGTTATCACATCGACGGTATAAGGGTGGATGCCGTGGCCTCGATACTTTACCTCGACTACTCGCGCAAGGAGGGCGAATGGATACCCAACGAACACGGTGGACGTGAGAACCTGGAAGCCATTCAGTTTCTGCGTGACTTTAACGAGTCGGTTTATACGGCGTTCCCTGATGTTCAAACCATTGCCGAGGAGTCTACCGCCTGGCCCATGGTCACCCGCCCTGTTTATACGGGAGGATTGGGATTTGGTATGAAGTGGAATATGGGTTGGATGCACGATACGCTCTCTTACTTCTCGCACGAGCCTGTTCATCGCAGCTTTCATCATAACCAGATGACCTTTAGCATTATGTATGCTTTTAATGAGAATTTTATGCTCTCGCTCTCTCACGATGAGGTGGTGCATGGCAAGGGCAGCCTGGTGAATAAAATGCCGGGCGATGTGTGGCAGAAGTTTGCCAATCTGCGGGCCCTCTTTGGGTATATGTTTGCCCATCCCGGGAAAAAGCTGCATTTTATGGGCATGGAGCTGGGCCAGTGGAATGAGTGGGACTACGAAAGCAGTCTGGACTGGCATCTGCTCGATTTTGATTTCCACAAGGGATTGCAGTTTTTTATGAAGGACCTCAACAGCCTGTACCGCCGTTATCCGGCATTGTATCAGGACGATTTTACACCCCACGGATTCGAGTGGATTGATGCCAACGATGCACAAAATTCCATCCTTTGCTTTATGCGGTTCGATAAGGAGCGGAAGCAGCCGGTACTTATGATCGCTAATTTCACGCCGGTACCGCGTTATAACTACCGTGTGGGGGTGCCCGTGGACAAACGCTGGCACGAGATACTCAACAGCGACGCGCCACAATATCACGGCAGCGGTATGGGTAATTTTGGCGGGGTGGACAACAATCCGGTGCCCTCACACGGACACGAGCAATCGATAAACGTGGTTATTCCTCCGTTGGGAATTATAATGTTTACACCCGAGGGGTGATACCCGTTGGCATTGCCATGCTGCTTGAGGTTTAAACAGGAATCACCTTGCCAATCAATGGATTATTTTCCAATTTGACCGCAAATTCAAGTAGTTCCGTTGATTTTTGGTTCGCACGAGCTTCACTGTGGTGTTTGTACGTAGTTTGTATAAATATAGATAAAAATCCATTTATTGAATGTATTTTCGTATTTATAACTAAATGCATTTCTGTTTGTCGTTTATGTAAACCTCAATGGTTATTCATATTTCGCATGGTTAATTGACTAAAATTGGTCTAAACAAATAGTTAATTGCAATAAAATTACTCTTCTATGTCCACCTACAACCCCGTTTCCACCTACCGGCTGCAATTCAACAGTGAATTTACGCTCAACGATGCCCAAAAGATCGTTGACTACCTTCACCGGTTAGGCATTAAAACCATCTATGCCTCGCCTATTTTGCAGGCCGTGAAAGGAAGCAGCCACGGCTACGATGTGACCAACTACCAGAGAATAAACCGAGAAGTGGGCCTGGTAAAAGAGTTTAAGCAACTTATTGCGGCACTGCACGACCTTAATATGGGTTGGTTGCAGGATTTTGTGCCCAATCACATGGCTTTTTCGGTGGAGAACCCGTGGATTTACGATGTGCTGGAGAAAGGAGAGGAGTCGGAATTTTACCATTACTTCGATATTTTCCGGAATCATCCCGATCCCCGGTTGAGGGATAAGCTGATGCTTCCTTTTTTTGGCAAACCGCCCGATCAGCTCATCGACGACGGAGAATTGGCCGTTTCCTATAAAAAGAGCGGATTCAGCCTCAAATATTTCGACGATGAATACCCCGTTTCCAAATCGGCCTACCCCGCATTGTTGAAAACTACAAACACGGCGCTTCCAAAAGAGTTGGATGCCTTTGTAAATAACGCCATTTCTGCCCGGGGGTGGGATGCTAAGCTGGAGGAGCTCTACCGCAGCTACCGGGAGAATCCATCGGTAAAAAACTATATAGATCAGTGTCTCACCGCGCTCAACAACGATAAAGACCAGATGAAGGAGTGGATTAAGAACCTTTCCTGGCTGCCTGTTTGCTGGGACGAGACGGAAAAGATAATCAACTATCGCCGGTTCTTTACCATTAACGGGCTTATTTGTATCAATATTCAAAACGATGAAGTGTTTGATGCCGCCCATCAGCTTATCCGCCAATGGGCAGAGAGCAGCATGATTGACGGGGTTCGCATCGATCACATCGATGGTCTTTACCATCCGGATGATTACCTTACCCGATTACGAAAACTGCTTGGAGAGGAGGCATATATTTCGGTGGAAAAAATTCTGGAACAGAGAGAAAGTCTGCCCGAAATTTGGCCCGTGCAAGGTTCCACCGGGTACGATTTCCTTGGCATGGTTAATCATCTGTTGACCAACAAAAAGAGTGGTGCTCAGTTTTATTCGTTTTATAAGAAATGGAAGGAAGGAGCTGTAGACATTAGAAACTTGTTTCATAACAAGAAACGGTTCATTCTCTTCAACCGGATGATGGGCGAGCTGGATTATCTGGCCCATGAATGCATCAGCCTTCCCGCTGTGAATGCTTTGGGAACAGATGTGGAAACCATGAAGATGGCCCTGGCCGAATTCCTGGTGTTTTTTCCGGTTTATAAAATATACAATACGCCCACCTGCTTTACCGATAAGGAGACCCGGCTTGTAAAGAGTGTATTTAAACAGGCTGGTGATAAAAATGAGGAACTTAAACAGACCATGAAGGTTTTAAGAGATTTGTTTCTTCTAAAAAACTTTGAAAACGAAGAAGAGATTGACCTCATAGACCATTTTTTCAGGCGCTGCATGCAGTTTACCGGCCCCCTGATGGCCAAAGGCATAGAAGATACTGCCTTTTACGCCTTCAATCTGTTTATCGCGCACAATGAGGTTGGGGATTCACCCTTATACCCGGAGATATCCCGGAAAGCCTTTCACCGGTTCATGCAGGAGCGCGGCCAACGGTGGCCTTTGACGATGAATGCTACGGCTACACACGACACAAAACGGGGCGAAGATGCCCGTGCCAGGCTCAACGTGTTGAGCGATATGCCCCAAAAATGGATGGAAAAGGTCAATGAGTGGCAGCAGGTAAACCAGCCTTATAAGTTGAAAACCGAAGAAAAAGAGGTGCCTGTCTCCAACAACGAGTATTTTATATATCAAACATTGTGTGCCCATCTGCCCATGAACGGTCGGGTGGATGATTCTTTTGTGCAGCGGATTGAAGCCTATCTGATTAAAGCCCTGCGTGAGGCAAAAGTTCATTCGTCGTGGAGCGAAAAGGATAAAGAGTACGAAGAAAAAACCCTGGCTTTTGTCAGGAAGATATTGTCACCCGAAAGTGACTTTCTGATTAGTTATTACGATTTTATGGATGCCATCATCCCGCATGGCATGGTCAATTCCATCACCCAGCTTATTCTTAAAAATACGGCGCCGGGCGTGCCCGATATTTACCAGGGCTCAGAGACCTGGAACCTGAGCTTTGTGGACCCCGATAACCGTCGCGCGGTCGACTATAAAATGCTTTCGCGTAACCTGCAAGAGGTGGAGCGGGACTACAACGGTGCCGAAGCTTCTGAGCTTGCTCAAAAGCTGTGGGAGCAGGCCACAGATGGAAAAATCAAGCATTTTATCACCTGGCTCACCTTGCAGGAGAGGTTGCGTCAGCCTGAGCTGTTTCTGAGAGGCAGCTACTCTCCTTTGGAGATTAAGGGGAGGTTTCAGAAGCATCTGATTGCCTTTCACCGGCATTATCGCGATGAGCATCTGGTGGTAGTGCTTCCGTTGAATACCGGTGCGATGCCTGCCGGTCCTAACTGGGAAGATACCCGCGTGAAACTTCCCGCCTTGGCCCCTTACCGATGGGAAAACCGCCTGACAAAAGAGGTCTTCAAGACAGCCGGAAAGCTTGAGGCTGGTGAGCTTTTTGAAAAAGTACCCTTTGGTCTGCTGAAAGGGATTCCCAATGAGCCTGAACGGAGAGCCGGTATTCTGATGCATGTCTCTTCGCTTCCCGGCGCTTATGGCATTGGTGATTTCGGCCCGCAGGCACACAAGTTTATCGACTTTTTAAACGCCTCGGGACAACGCTACTGGCAAATATTGCCTTTGAGCGTAACCAACCATCTCACCGGTTATTCGCCATACAGCTCTTTTTCGGCATTTGCAGGCAACACTCTTTTTGTAAATCCCGTTCATTTGGTTAAAAAGGGTTTGATAGATGATCCCGAACTATTAAAATTCAGATCGGAGGCCGGTGATAAAGCCAATTTTCAGCACGCCGAAGAGGCGAAAAACTATTTTTTGGACTTAGCCTGGGAAGGATTTAGAAAATCGGACGATGCAGTTTTGAAGAAAAAGCTGGGGGTTTTTCGTGAGAAGGAAAAGTATTGGTTGGAGGATTTTGCCCTTTTTGTGAATCTGAAAAAACAGTTTTCCCAAACGCCCTGGAACAGTTGGCCCCAAGCGTACCGCGACAGGGAGGCGGATACATTAAAGGCGTTCGGAGAAGAAAATAACGAAGATATTGAAAAGGTTATCTTCAATCAGTTCATATTCAGCGAACAATGGCGGCAAGTAAAAGACCGGGCTTTTCATCAGGGCGTGGAAATATTTGGAGATGTGCCCATTTACATCAGTTACGACAGTGCCGATGTGTGGGCGCATCCGGAGTTGTTTCGTCTCAATCCCGACAAGTCGATGGCTGCCGTGGCCGGTGTGCCGCCCGACTATTTTAATGAAAACGGGCAGTTGTGGGGCATGCCGCTGTTCAACTGGGAGATTATGGAGGCCAACGGTTTTGAGTGGTGGCTGCAACGCCTGCGTAAAAACCTGGAGTGGTTCGACCTGTTGCGGCTCGATCATTTTCGCGGATTTTCGGCCTTCTGGGAGGTGCCTGCGGATGAGAAAACAGCCATCAACGGCAAATGGAGCGAAGGCCCCGGGTCCAAACTGTTTGATGTTATTAAAAAAGAGTTTCCGCACATGCCCTTCGTAGCCGAAGACCTGGGGAAGATAGACCAGCCCGTGTACGATTTGCGCGATCGCTACGAACTTCCGGGAATGAAAGTCGTTCAGTTTGGGTTTGGCGATAATATGCCTTTTCAACATCATGTGCCCTCTAATCACTCCTTCAACAGTATCGCCTACACCGGTACCCACGACAACAACACCGCGAAAGGATGGTTCCGCAACGAAGCCGATAAGGCTACCCGTAAGCGCTTTAAACAGTTTACAGGGGTGAAGTTGAATTATAAAAACTGTCACAAGGAGATGATACGAACGGCTTATGCCTCTTCATCACGGCTCACCATCATTCCCATGCAGGACTGGCTGGGCCTGGATGAAAAGAGCCGTATGAATTTTCCGGCTACCACCAATGGCAACTGGTTGTGGCGCGCCAAGCCCGGCCAGTTTACAGCCCGGCTCGAAAAACAGATCCGAAAGTGGGTGAAGGTGTTTGGGAGGTATTAAGACAACAGCCCCCTCCGGCTCCTTCCGATAAATCGGAACGGGCTCCGAAGGGGGAGAGTAAGGGAGCGGGCTGCGGCGCCGGAAAATAGGTGGTGCAGTGAAGATGTGTGAGGATGTGAAGATTTGGTAATGGAATGATGGAATGATGGAATGAAAGAGCTCAAAGCCGCAGAGCGGTGAAAGAGATAAAATGCTGATTTACTGATTCTATTTCTTTCTTTGTATATGAAAATTATAGTTGGCATGACCCAATGTGCCCCACAGGCGCAACCAGATGGGCAACAGCATTTCGGTGCCTCTGGCGCTGGAAATATCACCCAAATCAATGATGTTGACCTCTTTCCATCCAAAGGATTTTAAAAGATCGGTAACCAGTTGTTTGGCTTCCGGGTGGTTGCCGCTTACAAACACATTGTGATCACCCGGCACCAATTCGGGATGGATCATGATGGTCGCGTTCATGGTGTTTAAGCTTTTCACCACTTTGGTTTGTGGAAAATTGGCCTGCACCTGTTCACCCAGCGAATCGGTATTGCAAACCGATAGGGTAGGGGGCATCCCTTTTGAGAAGTCCAGCGGGTTGGCAATATCCAGCAACACCTTCCCGGCCAGATTCTCTTTGCCCACTTGTTTCAACACCTCCAGGGTGGCTGTGCCGCTGGTGGCGTTTATCACCAGATCGGCTCCCTGCGCCACCTGGGGCAGGGTCACCAGCTTAATGTCCGGGTGGTCTTTGTACCAGTGGGCAAACGATACACCCGTCATCTGGTTAGGGTTAGTTCGGCCTTTGGTTTCTTCGGGGTTTCGAGTTCCCATAATGACTTTATGGCCCAATTCTATTAGCCGTGGGGCAATGGTTTGCCCCACCATTCCGGTTCCTAATACTGAAATTTTCATGGTACACTCTGTTTTTTTGATGCTTACTTCTGTTTTTGGTCTGGTTTCAGCTTATTCCGACCTTGGTTGTACACACAAACGATTAATTGTGGTTATAACCTATTGATTCATTACTAATACTCCAGCTTCTGCGTAGCTTCATAAATGGAAGCAGTCAACCGGTCGCCCGGTTCCTTCCCCAATATGCCGGAATACCTCTTGTAGAGATTCGACCATGCCTCTTTAATTTTGTTATTCAATGCCAGGCTTGCTTCGGTGGGGTACACCTCGGTGGTTCGGCCCATCTGCTGGCGTTCTAAAAGACCCCGGTGCTCCATTTTTTCTATCAGCCGGGTAACCGTAGAAGGTGTCAACTGCATGTGCCGGCTGATCTCTGTGGGCCGGATGCCGGGTTGTGCATTCACCGTCATCAGTAAAAATGCATACGAAGAGGTGAGGCCGGTAACGGCAAACTCCTCATCGGCCATTTTGGTCATCATGCGCGACAGCGCGTTGGCAGAATAATAGAGGCAACGACAATATTTCGATTCGCAATTTTTCATAGTGAAAGCAAAGATACGAATAAATGGTTGTACATACAATAATAGATCGATGAATTTTTAGATATAACTCAGGGATTTGTATCTTTTGGGTAATTAGGGGCCGGTGAATAATTATTAAGATACTAAAAATAAGGAAATTATAACGACTTATAATCAATCAGGTGCAAGGAAATATGGCAAAAGTTCAAAAACACCTTGCAGCATTACAAATTGTTCGCCCCCCGCTTTCGCCGGGGACGAAAAGATGGGTCCGACATGCTACACCGGGCACGTGATTGGCCTTGCCATCCCGGCCCGGAGTTATTCAAATTCGCCCCCGGCAACTGCCGGGGACAATAATCTGCTACTTGTTTACACAAAAAGACAAAGCTGTTGT
>JACDJB010002317.1_pt1 | contig 13960 bp, 9 predicted proteins | sample 7454121 | NCBI WGS metagenome assembly JACDJB01 (sample SAMN14253290, study PRJNA609438) | sludge metagenome | isolation source: sludge after 25d culture with pyrite | collected 2018-12-20 | reverse complement strand
CTGCGACAAGGTGACGCTCAACCCCGAAACTGCGACAAGGTGACGCTCAACCCCGAAACTGCGACAAGGTGTGGAGCGAAGGTGTGGAGGTGTGCCGGTGAGTTTCATCGGCACACCTCCACACCTCTGCTCCACACCTCCGTCAACGGGTGCGGCAACCCGTGGGCGAACGGAGCCCGCTGCCCCACCATGCAGAAGTGGCGACTGCATCGAGTCCGAACCTTGAGACGGCGACCCGCGACCGACGCTGGGTCGCCCTCGCCCGGCAGTACCGGGTGTTCAGCGCTGCGGACGCTGAACGGTTCGGCATCAGCGGCGACGCCCTCCGTCAGCGCGCCTCGGCTGGCGGCCTGCTGCGGGTGGGGCGTGGCTGGTACGCCATGGCCGACCGGCCGCTGACCTGGACCCATCGGATCGACTGGGCCACCCGAGCCACCGGGGGCGTTGCCTCCCACCGGTCGGCGGCGGTGCTCTGGAAGCTGGAGGGATTCCAGGCGTCGAAGCCGGAGGTACTGGTGCCGTTCGAACGGCGGGTCCGTCCCGAGGGCGTGAAGGTGCGACGAAGCCGACGCTGGGATCGTGGCGAGCACACGACGAGAGACCAAATCGGCGTCGTCGGCCCCGAGGTGCTCGTCGGCCAGCTTGCTTCGATGTTGCCCCGGGCCCGGCTTCGAGCGGTTGTCGATCAGCTCATCCGCGAGCACCATGCCTCGCTGACGTCGCTGGCCCGGTTTCATCACGAGACCCCTCCCGGGACCGCCGGGCGGACCGTCCTCGGCGAGGTACTGGGGGAGTATGCGGAGGACCAGCGGGTACCGATGAGCGACTTCAGCCGCATGGTGGCCGACCTGTTGGTTGGTGCGGGTCTGCCCGAGCCTCTGCTCGAGCATCAGTTTTGGGACGACGACGGACTCATCCAGATGGTGGACCTGGCGTACCCCGGCGTGCTGGCGATCGGTCTGGACTCCCTTGCCCACCACCGGGATCGTGCCACGTTCATCGGGGACCGGCGGGCGCGCAACCGCCTCGAATTGCTCGGCGTGAAGGTGCTGCTGTTCACATGGTGGGACTACACCGAGCATCCCGAACGCCTGGTGGCCCAGGTGCGCGCCGCACTTGCCACCACCGCCGCCTGACGGCTCCTCGCAAAACCTGACACCCCTCCTGGGCACCTGGGTTGCTCAGCTCGAAGACACGAGCCCCAAGCCCTGGGCCCCCAATCAGCCACGTCCCGGGTCCGAGCCCTCCAGAACCCAGGCCGCCCGAGCCCCTCTACGGCGGGCCGGGCGAACAGCATCAGAGCGGGCCAAGGCTCCGAGACGGCGGATACAGTCGGAGAAACCAGCCCGCCTTACCGGCGGATGTCACGCCTCGGCGTCTCGAACGCTCCACCCAGAGCTCCGGTTGCGGGCCGATCGACCCCAACCCTCCGCTCACCACACAAGCCAGGAACGCCCATGGAACTAACCGGTAGCCGAGTACTGCTCACCGGAGCCAGCGGCGGGCTGGGGCAGGCGATCGCTCGACGCCTGGGCCGCTACGGCGCTCAATTGACGCTGACCGCTCGCAATCGCCCAGCTCTGGACTCGCTGGCCGACGAGACCCGAGGCACCGTGGTGGAGGCCGACCTGTCCAAGCGCAGCGATGTGCAGCGGCTGGCCAAGATGGTCGGCGAGTTCGACGTCGTGATCGCCAACGCCGGAGTGGGCGGCGAAGCGAGCGGCTCCGAGCTGAGCGTCAAGGCGATCGACGGCGCGATCGACGTCAACCTGCGAGCGCCGATGGTGCTGAGCGGAGCCTTCGCCCAGGCCTGCATTGCCGCCGGTCGCCCGGGACAGCTCGTGCTGATCGGGTCGCTGTCAGGCATCGCCCCCACCCCCGACACCTGCCTGTACAACGCCACGAAGTTCGGCCTGAGGGGCTTCGGGCTGTCGCTGCGCCAGGACCTGGAGGAGTACGGCATCGGTGTCACCGTGGTCGAACCCGGCTTCATCCGCGACGCCGGCATGTTCGCCAACAACGATGTCGAACTCCCGAGGGGCGTACGCACCAAGTCACCCGCCGACGTCGCTCAGGCGGTGGAGAAGGCCATACGAACCAACCCGGCCGAGATATTCGTGGCCCCGACCGAGTTGCGAGCGGTCGCCACGTTGGCCACCGTGGCCCCGGGCCTGTCCGAGGTCATCCAGCGGCGGGTCGGAACCCGGGAGATGCGCAACGGCAACGGGTGAACCTGTTGGCTCGGCCAGCGCTGCAGCGCCCCAGCGGGAGTGACAGCGCCAAATGAACCAGTCAGGTCGGCCCGCACAACAGTCCTGGCGGGAGTGACCGCGCCCGATGAACCAGTCAGGTCGGCCCGCACAACAGTCCGGGCGGGAGTGACCGCGCCCGATGAACCAGTCAGGTCGGCCCGCACAACAGTCCGGGCGGGAGTGACCGCGCCGGATGAACCAGTCAGGTCGGCCCGCACAACAGCGCCCAGCGGGAGCGTCACAGCACCTTGAGACGCAGTCGCTTGTTGCCTTTGCCCTTCGATTCGGTCTTGGTAATTTCGAAGCGTCCCACCTCGGCGGTGGAGGCCACGTGGGTGCCACCGTCGGCCTGCCGGTCGAGCCCGACGATGTCCACCACGCGCACCCGGGTAACCGAGGTGGGGATGAGGTTGACCTTGGTGCGGATCAGCGCCGGGTCGACGTCTGCCGCGGAGCGGTCGAGAAAGCTCACCTCGATGGGGCGATCGGCGGCCAGCTCGGCGTTGACCGCGTCGGTCAACTCGTCGCGAAAACCATCGGGCAAAGGACCGAACTCGAAGTCCATGCGCGCCGCCAACGGTTCCATGTTGCCTCCCGTGGCCGGCACCTGCCAGCGGTTCCAGACGACGCCGCCCATGACGTGCAACATGGTGTGGGTGCGCATCAACGCGTGTCGCCGGTCCCAGTCGAGCGTGCCCGTCACGGCCGAGCCGACGGTCGGCACCGGTGGGCCATCGACGCTCCCGGCCTTCTCCTCCTCACCTCTCGGCTCCAGGGTGTGCCACACGAACGGCCCGTCCTTGCGGACGTCGGTGACCGAATAGGTGGCACCATCGGCCGCGAGGATCCCGGTGTCGTGGGGCTGACCACCACCGGTGGCGTAGAACACAGTGCGGTCGAGTGCCACGCGGTCGTGGTCGACCGCAACCACCTCCGCATCCATCGTGCGCTGATAGGCGTCGCGCAGGTACAGCTGATCGGTTGCGATGGCGTCCTGGTGTGAGCGTTCGGTCATCTGTCCTCAGTAATGTCGACGGCACCGCCACCCTTGCAGACGGAGCGCACGCTGCGACGGCCCATCGAGCTCCCACCTCTGTCGAGTTCCACTGCCGAGTTCCACTGCCGAGTTCCGCGGCAGGGCACCAGCGGGCAGACTGGGCCGCCCGAACCCGCCCGCCGAACGTTGGGAGCAACATGCCGGTCGAGCAGCGCAGCACGTCCAACCAGTTCAGAACGGCCGGAATCGCTCTGTTGATGGTCGGCGCCGGACTGGCATTGGTCCTCGTGTTGTTCGGGCAGGGCGGCAGCGGCGAACCGGCCACGGTCAGCCTGGGCACCGACGAGTTTGCGCTGGGCCCCGCTGCAGAGCGGGCACAGGTGATCGCCAAGACGGGCCCGTTTCTCCTTCCCGACGTGTCGGGCCGAGGCCAGGACCGCCCCATCATGGTCAGCCACGAGGGCCCCGAGCCCGAGGTTGGCTGGGCGATCTTCGAGGCCAGGGCGCCGGGTGCCCCCGACGGCTGCTACCTCCGCTGGGACCGCGATGCCCAGGTGTTCGTCTCCGAGAACCCGGACGAGGGGTCGGTGTCCGAGGACTCGTCCGGCGAACGCTGCGACGACGCGACGTTCCCGATGAACGGAGCCGGGCTGAAGCAGCTTCCGTGGGAGGTCTCCGATGACGGCATCCTGTTCGTCAAGCTGGGTGATGATTCCGGCGACGAGGCCACCACGACCACCGCACCCTGAGCCCTACTTCGGGGGCGTGACCCCAGGGGGGAACTCGGCGGCGATCAGGTCGAGATGATCGAGGTCGGACAGGTCGAGCACCTGCAGGTACACCCGCTCGATTCCCGCCCCGGCGAAGCGACCCAGGGTTTCAACCGCCTCGGCGGGCAACCCCGCCACGCCGTTCTCGCGGAGCTCACCGGGCTCACGTCCGATCGCCTGGGCGCGGCGTTCGAACTCGGCCTCGTCACCACCGACGCACACGACCAGGGCGGCCGAGCGCACCAGGGTTGACGGGTCACGCCCGAGGCTCTCGCAGGCTCGGTCGACCCGCTCGTTGGCCGCGACCACGTCGTCGAGGCCCAGAAACGGGGTGTTGTACTCGGCCGCGAAGCGTGCAGCCAGGTTGGGTGTGCGCTTCGGCCCTGCACCGCCGACGATCACCGGCGGTGGGCTCTGCCACGGTTTGGGAAGCGCCGGGGATCCGGTCAGCGCATAGTGGTCGCCATGGAAGTCGAAGGTCTCCGCCGCTGGGGTGGCCCACAGACCGGTGATGATCTCCAGCTGCTCGGTCAACCGGTCGAAGCGCTCACCGAGCGACGGAAATGGGATGCCGTACGCGTCGTGCTCGTCCTCGAACCAGCCGCTGCCCAGGCCCAACTCCACCCGACCGCCCGACATGGCGTCCACCCCGGCGACCGAGATCGCCAACGGGCCGGGCAGGCGAAACGTGGCCGAGGTGACCAGCGTGCCCAACCGGATCGTCGAGGTGTCGCGTGCGAGGCCGGCCAGCGTGATCCAGGCGTCGCTGGGGCCCGGCAGACCCGAGCCGTCGCCCATCGCCACGTAGTGGTCGCTTCGAAAGAAGGCCCCAAAACCCAGGCGCTCCGCCCGGATCGCCACCGCGAGAAGGTCGTCGTAGGAGGCGCCCTGCTGAGGCTCGGTGAAAATGCGGAGTTCCATGTCTGCAACGTACCGTGACCATCTCCTGGCTGCGACGGCCGGCACGCCCGACCTCGGACCAGGGTCGATCAGTCGAGATCCAACAAGCGCTCGATCAGCTCGTCCCGCTGCAACTTGTTGGTACCGGTGCGGGGCAGATCGTCGACGAAGTACACCCGACGGGGGACCTTGTAGGTCGACAGCCGCTCCCCCACCCACGACAGAAGCTCATCGGGGGTCGACGTGGCACCTTTCGCCATCCGCAGGCCCACGACCGGGACCTCGCCCAAGGTGTCATCGGGAAGCCCGACCACCCCGGCCTCGACAACGTCGGGATGCTGTTCGAACACCCGCTCCACCTCGGGGGGATACACCGAGAAACCGCCCGACTTGATGACCACCTTGGCCCGGCCCTGGAACGAGAAGGTCCCCATCGGCCCCCGCCGCACAAGGTCCCCGGTCGACAGCCAACCACCGGCGTCGAGCACCGCCTCGGTGGCGGCACTGTCGTTCCAATAGCCCTCGAGCACGCCCGGGCCACGCAACAACAGCTGGCCCACTGCACCGACCCGCACCTCGTCCCCATCTTCGTCGACCACCCGGAAGCGATAGCCGGGCATCGGGATACCCAGCTGGTCACCCAGGCCAAAGGGCACGAACGGCGGCGACAACTTGGCCGCCGCACCCCCGCCCGTCTCGACCATGCCATAGCCCTCGGCGAACGTCGCCTCGCCGATCGAACCCAGACCCGGCAAGGCAAAGGCGGCGCCCCGACGCTTGAACCGGTGCGCCAACTCCGGCGGCATCACGTCGGCACCCGACACCCAGAAACGGATCGACGACAGGTCGCGCATGTCGGCCCCCGCCTCCTCGAGCATGCGGTACATCGTCGGCACGCCGGCGAAGGCCGCAGAGCGGCGCTCCTCGATGTCGTCGAGGCATTCGGTCGGCCTGAAACGGGGGCGGAACCGCACGGGCACCCCGGCCGAGGCCGCCGCCGCCAGGGCTGCGAAGCCAAAGATGTGGGCCACCGGGAGAGCGATGAGCAACTCGGAGATCAGCAGGCCGCCGGGTAAAGCTGCCAGGCGGCTCAGCTCGCCGACCAACGCCCGGTGGGTGAGGGCAGCTCCCTTGGGGCTGCCGGTCGTGCCGGAGGTGTAGAACAGCGCCGCCACCCGCTCGTCAGCGCCACGGTCCTCGCCGAGGCCGGCGCTCACGCCGAGGTGCTCGGCCAGCACGTCGAGTTCGTCCACACCGCGGATCACGAGCGGCGCGTTGGCGTCCAGGACGACGTGGGCGATCTCGTCGTCGCGCATCGCATCGTTGACCGGCGCCGGGATGGCACCGGCCCGGGACACCGCCAGGGTGGCCAGGAACAGCTCGACCGAGTTGGGCATCGCCAGCACCACCCGGTCGCCGGAGCTGATCTTGTCGTCCTCGACCAGCGCCGCCGCCCAACGGTCAACCAACTTGGCGGCGCCGGCCACGGTCAGCTTGGTCGCCGGAACGCCCGTGCGGGCTTCGGCGGCCTGGTCGACCAGCACCGAGCCACCGTGGACGGCCGCGGCCCGTGCCAGGAGCGAGCCCAGCGTTTGCCTGGAGCGAACCATGGCGACACGCGCGGCCTGACGGCGCCCCATACGAATGATCGGCCCGATCATCGCCCCACCTTTTCCAGCGGGGCCCACGACAACAGCAGGCGCTTTTCGCCTTCGCTGGGAAAGCGGATCGTCGCCTCCGCCCTGTCTCCCCGGCCTTCGATGTCGAGGATGACCCCCTCACCGAAGGTGGCGTGCAGCACATCGTCGCCCACCCGCAAACCCGAATCGTCGCCCAACCGGGGGCCTTCGTCGGCGCCCGCTCGTGGACCCAACCCCGATCCGGCACCCACGCCGATGGAGCGCACCCCCACCACCCCCGACGATGAGGCCCGTTCTCGCCGCGCGTCCCTGCCGGCGAGGGAGGTCCGCCCACCTCCGGACCAGCTGCCCGACGTGCCTGGACGGCGGGAACCACGGGTCGAGGATCCCTCGGCATCCTCGATCAGTTCTTCGGGGATCTCGCCCACAAACCGGCTCGGGGGGTTGTAGTTGGTGGCTCCGTGCAACGTTCGACTCCAGGCGTTGGTGAGGTACAGACGCTCGCGCGCCCGTGTGATCCCGACATAGGCCAGACGACGTTCCTCCTCGAGCTGGGCCGGCTCGCCAATCGAGCGCATGTGAGGAAAGACGCCCTCCTCCATGCCGATGAGGAAGACGACCGGATACTCGAGCCCTTTGGCCGAGTGCAGCGTCATCATGACCATCTCCCCGGCGGTGGGATCGTCCTCGTCGGGCAGGTTGTCGGTGTCGGCAACCAGGCTGACCTGCTCCAAGAACTCGGGCATCGAGTCGTACTCCGCGGCGACGCCGACCAGCTCGGCCAGGTTCTCGAGGCGCCCCTCCGACTCGATCGTGTGCTCGGCCTCCAGCTCGGCGATATAGCCGGTGCGCTCGAGCAGGTCTTCGAGCAGCGGAGCCGGTGCCAACCCCCCACCCCCGGTGCCCGTGCCGTCGCCGTCGCCGTCGCCGTCGCCGGTCGGCGCCAAGCCATCGATGATCTCCAGAAACCGTTCGACACCCCGCTGCGCCCGGGACGACACCCCGGCGGCGTCCGCGTGGCGAAGCGCCTCGACGAAGCTCAGCGAATGGGCCCGTGCGTAGGCGTCGACCCGACCGATCGTCGTGTCCCCGATGCCCCGCTTGGGCACGTTGACGATGCGCTTGGCCGACACCTCGTCGGCCGGGTTGACAATCGTCTGCACGTACGCCAGCGCGTCTTTGATCTCACGTCGATCGTAGAACCGCGTCCCGCCGAGCACCCGGTAGGGCACCCCCTGGCGAAACAACGCCTCCTCGAGCACGCGGCTCTGGGCGTTGGCACGGTAGAAGACGGCAACGTCGGGGTAGTTCACCGTGCCCGAGTCGACCAGGCGGGCGATTTCCTGGGCGACGTAGCGGGCTTCGTCGCCCTCGTCGTCACCGACGTAGCGCACGATCTGGGCACCCCCCGACTCGTCGGTCCACAGATCCTTCGGGCGGCGAGACATGTTGTTGGCGATCACCGCGTTGGCAGCGTCGAGAATTTTCTGAGTGGAGCGGTAGTTCTGGTCCAGCACGATCTGGGTGACGTCGGGGAAGGCCGACTCGAACTCCAAGATGTTGCGCAGGTCGGCACCCCGAAAGGCGTAGATCGACTGATCGGAGTCGCCGACCACGCACACGTTGTGGTGGGCGCCCGCCAAGAGGATCACCAGCTCGTTCTGCACCCGGTTGGTGTCCTGGTACTCGTCGACCATCAGGTAGCGGAACCGTCGCTGGTACTGCTCGAGCACGTCGGGCTCGGTTCGCAGCAGCTCGACGGTCACGCCGAGGAGGTCGTCGAAATCCATCGCGCCGGCAGCCCGCAGACGCGTCTGGTATTCGGCGTACACGTCGGCGACCTTGCGCTCCATGATGTGGCCGGCTTCCTCGGCCATTTGTTCGGGCGTGCGCAGCTCGTTCTTCGCCAGCGAGATCTGGGACTGGACCGAACGGGCGGGCATCCGTTTGGTGTCGATGTTGAGGTCGCGAAGGACGTAGCCGATCAGCCGGGTGGCGTCGGCCTGGTCGTAGATCGTGAACGAGCTCGGATATCCCAGCCGACTGCCGTCGCGTCGCAGGATGCGAACGCAGGCGGAGTGAAAGGTCGACACCCACATCTTCTGGGCGACCGGCCCAACGAGCGCGCCCACCCGGTAGCGCATCTCGTCGGCCGCTTTGTTGGTGAACGTGATCGCCAGGATCTCGAACGGCGACACGTTGTCCTGCTCGATCAGCCGGGCGATGCGGTGGGTGAGCACCCGGGTCTTGCCCGAGCCGGCCCCCGCCACGACCAGCAGTGGCCCCTCACCGTGCAGCACCGCCTCCCGTTGGGCTGGGTTGAGGCCGTCGAGGAGGTGGGGTGACATACCCGCCCATCCTATGGCGACCGACCGACAACTCACCGACGAGACCGCCACCGAAGCCGGGAGCCCGGAGGCACCCCCGAGCACACTCCACACTCCCCCGGTTGCCGGCGATGCCGGGAGCCCGAAGCCACCCCCAGCGCACTCCACACTCCACGGTTGCCGGCGGTTTGCCGGGCAGGTCGGGCTCCGCTCAGATACGCACGGCGATCGGGGTACCGTTGAAGCGGTAGATCGAGGCGACCTTGACCACGTCACCGGTGCGGGGTGCGTGCACGTATTGGCCGCCACCGATGTAGATGCCGATGTGGTGCACCGGCGAGCCGTAGGCGACCAGATCGCCCGGCACCAGCTCGCCGACGCTGATGCGGCGGCCCATCGCCACCTGCATGCGGGACGAGTGGGGTAGGCCACCGCGACCTGCTTGGGCGTACGCCCAGAGCACCAGACCGGAGCAGTCGAAGCCGCCGGGCGATTGGCCGCCCCACCGGTAGGGCGTGCCCCTCATCGAGAGCGCAGCCTGCACGGCCCGCTGCCCCGAGGACGAGGGCGGTGGTGGCGGTGGTGGCGGCGGTGGCGGTGCTACCGGCCTGGGCGTGGTGGGGGGCGGGGCCGTCGGACGCGTGGTCGTCGGACGCGGTGCCCGAGTGGTCGGGGCAGCCGTCGGCTTCGGCGCCGGGGCCACAGCCCTTGCCGCTCCCGCTCGCTTCGGGGCGCTGGACTTGGACGTCGGTGATGCCTTGGCGGCCGATCCCGCCTTGGGCTTGGCCTTGGCTTTCGCCGTCGGCGTGGGCGCAGGCGACGTATCGGCGGCGGACCCAGAACCGTCACCCGACGATGAGGCCGCCGACTCGCCATCCTCGGTCTCGGCGCTCTCGCCAGCCGCTGTCTCCCCTGCTCCGGCGGCGGTTTCGGCCTGGGCCTGGACCTGTGCGTCCGCCTCTGCCTGCGACTCGGCCTGAGCCTGGGCTTCCGCCTCGGCCTGTCGCCGCTCGGCCTCGGCCCGCTCGGCTTCGAAGCGCTGGCGTTCCTCGCGTTCCAACGCTTCGGCCAGGTCGCCCTTCACCTGAGCCTCGCTGGCAGCGAGTTCCCCCTCGACCGTCTTCATCTCCGCACGCGACGACTCGATGCGCTCGCGGGCCGTCGCCTTGGCAACGGCGGTCTCGTCGAGAAGCTCCTGCTTGGAGGAGAGGTCGGACCGGGCGGCTCGCACCTCTTCAACCGCCTGTTCGCGGTTGCCCTGGGCCGTCGCCAACAACGTGCGCGAGCGGATCGCATCTGTCGGGTTGTCCTGGGCCGAGGCATTGCCCGTCCCCAGGCCACCGGTGAAGGCCCGCACTGCGTAACGCTTCACCTGACCCTGGGCGTCCTTCATCGACTTCTCAGCCGAGGACACATCCGCTTCGGTCACCTTGGACCGAGCCTCGATGTCGACCAGTTCGGCCTTCGCCAAGTTGGCCCGCTCCTCCAAAACCGAAATCTTCTCGCCCAGATCGGCACGCCGGGCGACGATGCGGTCCACCTGGGCGGCCAGCTCCCGTGAGTCGTTGCCCTGTGCCGAAGCCGGCGTGGCAACGATGACCACGGACGAGGCCATCAGGGTGGCTGCCAAGACGGTCAGCACACGTTTGAGGGAGGGACGATCGGGTGAGTTCACCCGCGACCGGGGAAGGGGAGCGTTCCGCCGCATCCGCCTAGCTTGCCAGACGATGACGATTGTTACAAGTAGGTGTCGAAATGTGCCGCAGTTGACACATCCGGCCGGCTACGGTCCGGGCCCCGACACCCGGTCCGTTCCATCGGAGAATGAACCAGGAGGTGGCGTGAACAGCGCCACGTGATCGCTGAGCGCATGACGGAAACTCGGCTCGGGAACGGTCGGGGAGGCCACACCGATTCCGACCGCTCAGGTCGGGCAGATCGAGTTCAGGTCGGCGCAGATCGGGTTCGGGACGTCAGTCGCTTCGGCTCTCGGCCAGAGGCAGCACCGGGTCCTAGCGTCGATCAGATGCGAACCGCAATGGGCGCACCGTTGCTCCGGTAGATCGAAGCAACCTTGACCACGTCGCCGGTGCGGGGTGCGTGGACGTACTGGCCGCCACCGATGTAGATGCCGATGTGGTGTACCGGCGAGCCGTAGGCCACCAGGTCACCCGGCACCAGTTCACCGACGCTGATGCGCCGACCCATGCCGACCAGCGCTCCCGAGGAGTGGGGCAGGCCACCACGGCCGGCCTGTCGGAAGGCCCAGACGACGAGCCCGGAACAGTCGAAGCCACCGGGGCTTTCGCCGCCCCAACGGTAGGGCGTGCCGCGCATGGAGAGGGCCGCTGCGACGGCACTTCCACCGCCGGACGGGGGGCTCGGCGGGGGCGCCGGAGCAGATGGGGCGACGGCGGCCGGGGCGGGCGCCGGCGCACGCGCTGCGCTGGAGCGGCCGGAGGATCCACCCGACGAGGGGGCTGCTGCGCTGGAGGATCCACCGGTTGCGCCGGACGACCCACCGGACGGGCCGGAGGACCCACCCGAATCCGCGGCGCGAACGGCCTGCCGCTGGACAGCAGCCGCAGCGGAGGCTTCGGCTTGGGCCGCCGCCTCGGCCTTGGCCTTGGCCTCCGCCTCGGCCTGACGACGCTCTGCCTCGGCTCTGGCCGCAGCCTGACGGGCGGCCTCTTCGCGCTCAAGCGCCTCCTTGAGGGCGCCCTTCACCTGCTGCTCTTCCTTGGCCAGCGTGGACTCGGTTTGCTTGGTCTCCTCACGAGCCTTGTCGGCCTTGGCCTTCTGGGCCGCGATCTCCTCTGAGGTGTCATCGAGATAGCTCTGCTTGGTGGCGAGGTCGCTGCGCGCAGCGCGCACCTGGTCGATCGCCTCCTCGCGGTTGCCGCGAGCGGTTTGGAGCAGCGTGCGACGCACGAGGGCCGAGTTGGGGTCGACCTCGCCGCCCATCATCTCGGTGCCCGGGCTGGCGGTGAAGGTCTTGATCGCGTAGGAGCGCACGTCCTTGCTGGCGCCGGCCATCTCACCCTTGGCCGAGTCCACATCGGCCTGGTTTGTGGCGGCCCGCTTCTCGAGGTCGGCCAACTTCAGCTTGGCCTGGTTGGCCTCTTCATCGAGGATCGACAGCTTGTCGTCAAGCTCGGAGCGGCGGGCCTGAATCCGGTCGACCTGAGCGGCCAGATCCGAGGAATCCTGCGCTCCCACCGACCCGGAGGCGAGGAGGGGGATGACGGGGACCGTGATCGCTGCCAACATGCCGGCCATCGCACGTCGCGTCGAGAAGCGAGGTGCTGAGGGGATGCGTGCAGAGATCTGGCCATGGGGAGGGGGGTTCCAGCGCATGAGCTACAAAGATTACCAAACGTTGCTGTTTGTTACAACCACGTTGCGAGATTCGGGTGAATCGGTGAGAAACGTCATACGGGCGACACAACGGTCATGCGACCGGCTCACAGCCGATGGCCGACCAGCTGCCCGATCCCGGGGCTTTCCGCGGCGCTTGGGCCGCCCGACTCACTCCCACTCGATCGTGGCCGGCGGCTTGGAGGTGATGTCGTAGGCGACCCGGTTGATCCCGGGCACCTCGGCGATGATCCGACCGGAGATCCGGTCGAGCACCTCGGCAGGGATCCGGGCCCAGTCGGCGGTCATCGCGTCCTCTGATGTGACCGCTCGCACGATGATCGGGCTGCCGTAGGTTCGTTCGTCGCCCATGACGCCCACGCTGTTCACGTCGCCGAGCAACACGGCGAACGCCTGCCAGATCTCGCGCTCCAGCCCGGCGATGCGCAGTTCCTCCCGCACGATGGCATCGGCGGCCCGGACGAGTGAGACCCGCTCGGGCGTCACTTCGCCCACGATGCGGACACCCAGGCCCGGTCCCGGGAACGGTTGGCGCCAGACGATCTCGTCGGGTAATCCGAGTTCCCGTCCCAGCTCACGCACCTCGTCCTTGAACAGGCTGCGCAGCGGCTCGACCAGGTCGAAGTCGAGATCGTCCGGGAGGCCGCCCACGTTGTGATGGCTCTTGATCGTGGCGGCGGTGGCCGAGCCCGACTCGATCACGTCGGGATACAGGGTGCCCTGAACGAGGAACTTGGCGTCGACGACACCGCCGCGCGCCTCTTCGAAGACCCGGATGAACAGCTCGCCGATCGCCTTGCGCTTGGCCTCGGGGTCGATCACCCCGGCCAGCCGCTCGAGGAAGCGCTCCCCCGCCTTGGCATGGATCAGCTCCATGCCCTGATGGCGACGGAAGGTCTCGACGACCTGCTCACCTTCGCCCTCCCGCATCAGCCCGTTGTCCACGAACACGCAGGTGAGCTGATCGCCGATGGCGCGATGAACCAGCGCGGCGGCCACCGCCGAGTCGACGCCGCCGGACAGACCGCAGATCGCACGGCCGTCGCCCACCTGGGCCGTGACCGCAGCGGCGGCCTCGTCGATGAAGTTGGCCATCGTCCAGCGATGCCCGCAGCCGGCGAGCGAATGAACGAACCGTTCGATGATGCGCTGGCCGTGCGGGGTGTGGGCCACCTCGGGGTGATACTGCACCGCCCACATCGACCGGGCGGCGTTTTCCATGGCGGCCACCGGAGCGCCGGGGCTCGAGGCGGTGGCCACGAATCCCTCGGGCGGCGACACGATGGCGTCGAAGTGGCTCATCCACACCGTCTGCGTGGCCGGCAGGTCGGCGAACAGCTCGGAGGCCGCTCCGCCCTCGTCGCCGGGATCGTGCACGGTCAGCTCGGTTCGGCCGTATTCGCTCCGACCCGAGCTGTTGACCTCGCCGCCAAGGTCACGGGCCATCAGCTGGGCGCCGTAACAGATGCCCAGCATCGGGATACCCAGGTCGAAAATGCCGGGATCGACCCCGGGCGCACCGTCGACGTGCACCGACTTCGGCCCACCGGAGAGGATGATCGCCGCCGGCGCCCGTTCGGCCAGCTCGGCTGCGGAAATGTCGTGGGCGACGATCTCGGAGTACACCCGGGTCTCGCGCACCCGCCGTGCGATCAGTTGGGCGTACTGGGCGCCGAAGTCCAACACCAGCACCTCG
>JACDJB010002316.1_pt1 | contig 13961 bp, 8 predicted proteins | sample 7454121 | NCBI WGS metagenome assembly JACDJB01 (sample SAMN14253290, study PRJNA609438) | sludge metagenome | isolation source: sludge after 25d culture with pyrite | collected 2018-12-20 | reverse complement strand
TGCCCATGCCGCGGTGCTGGATACCCTGGCCCGGGAACAGGTACGCGGTGCGCGGAGGGGCCAGCAGCGCTTCGCCGACCGCCACCGGTCGATCGCCGCAGCGGAGGTCGATCTCCGCCACCCGCCGACCGTTCTCCATGGCGATCCGGGTGACGGTGACGGTGAGCTCCGCGCCGGGCTCGACCACGTCGAGGAACCGCAGGTCCCAGGACACCAGCCGCTCCGATCGTCCGGCCAGCACCTCGTCGATCACCACCTCCTGCGCGACTGCGCTGGTCCACATGCCGTGGACGATCCGCCGTCGCAGTCCAGCCAGGCGAGCCACCAGTTCGCTGCGGTGCAAGGGGTTGGCATCGCCGGACAGCAGCGCGAAGGCGTCGCTGCACTCGGGCGATCGGCGCACGGCACGGGCGAGGAGGCGTCGGGGGGTGTCCACCCGGGCCGCATCGTCCGGTCCGTCGAACGGGTCGTCGACGGTCCGGTCATCACCGGCGTCGAGTGCTGCGATCGGCTCGCCCGGCGCTCGTCGGATCAGGAACACGTCCTCGAAGCGTCGGCCGTCGACTGCGACCGACGTCTGCAGCTCGACACCGGCGGCAGTGAGCCGGGTGGTGGTCTCGACTTTCCCGTCGCCGTCGGATCCGTCACCGCCCGCTCCGGCGACTTCCTGTTGGGCACCGCCGAGCACGGTCACGCCATGACGGGCGTGCACCAACCTGACCATCGATTCGCCGGCACCCTCGCGACCCAACGCCTCGAACAGGTCGGGCCAGACCCGGACCATCGACGCGTCGACGCTGACCGCGGCACCGAGGCGTTCAGCCCCGCCAGGTGTGGATCCGAGCGCTCGGGCCCGCTCGGATGCGGCGACGACCATCGACATCAGCCGCCGCTGCGCGGCGACGAGGGAGCCGTCGTCGATCGCCGCAACGGCCACGCCGGCTCGCTCGGCCACCTCGACGTGGAACGTGAGACACCCGTCGCCGTCGATGCCGACCAGTGCCGGCCAGCGGAGCTCGACCGACACCGTGCCGACCGCGCCGAGCGGACCGCGGAGGATCAGCTCCTCGGCGTCGCCGATCGTTGCGTGAGCCGTGACGACGTCGCCCTCGGAGTCGAACGTCCACTCCGCACCCTCGGCCATCCGCAGGATCGGTGACGGGACCGAGACCCCGCCCGAGACGCCGCTCGACACCAGGGTCGGCAGCTCGGTGAGGGTCGCTACGGCGGAAGGTGCCGCGACGGTGGTGGCCCGGTCGGCCACGGCGGCCACCGCGGCCTCGGCCATGCGGTCCAACAGCTCGGCGACGGGCTCGTCGATGCGCTGGATGCCGGCGAGCGCAGCCGGACCGGGGATGACCAGCACCTCGTCTGCGGTCCAGGTCTCGGAGTGGGCCTGCCAGAGCGAGTCCGACAGGTACCGGCGTCGCACCTCGGCGTCGATGGCGGACACGAACGGGACCGGCTTGCCGGGGCGGTCGCACAGGGCGACGAAGTGGGCGGCGTCCGACGGCTCGACCTCGGCCTGCGCCGCGATCGGGTAGGCGCTGACCAGACGGTCGATCACCGACGCCGGGTCGTCGAAGTCGGCGGGGTCGTGCTTGACGTCGGCGAACAGCGAGTCGAAGGATCCCTCGTCGACGTCGCTGCAGCGCGCTTCCCATCGTCGAACCAGGTCGGCGAAGAGGATGCGATGGGAGCGGTCGAGCCAGCAGCCGTCCTCGTAGCGCCCGTCGGCGCCCAGTGCGGTCAGCGCGACGAACCGGTCCAGCGCCGCCTGGTAGGTCATGGACGTGAGCTCGCCGAACGCCGGCTTGGCCGTCAGCGCCAGAGCCGATTCGATCTCGTCGCGTCGCTCGGTCACCTGTGCGATGTCGCCCGCCATGTCGTCGAGGAGGAGCGCGACCCGCGCCGCATGGGTGTCGAGGTAGTGGATGTCGGCGCCGAGTCCGGAGCGGCCGGAGGTCACAGACCCGCGCACCTGGCCCCGGGACACCGGGCCGTCGTGGCCGGCCGCCGCGGCGAGCGCGGCCTTGACCGATGCCGACGCAGTGGACTCGGCGGTGGCCATCGCTGCGGTGCCGACGAGCACTGCGTCCACCGGCATCGCGACGGCGGCGTGTCGCAGTGACCACGATCCATCGAGCAGCTCGGCCGCTCGTTCGGGGGTGCCGACCCCGCCGCCGACGGCGAGCGCCACGTTGGGCCGTCTGCGGACCTCGTCGTAGGTGGCGATGAGCACCTGCTCCAGGTCGCTCCACGCGTGGTGTCCGCCGGCCAGGCCGCCTTCGAGGTGCAGCCAGATGCGGTGCGGGGTGCCGTCGGCGATCTCCAGCACCTTGCGGACCCCGGCCTCGTCGCCGGGCTTGAACGCGTTGCACCACATGCCGTCGGCGACGAGGTCGTCGATCAGGGCGACGGCGTCGTCGCGGTCGGGGATGCCGGCGGAGATCGTCACGCCGCAGATCGGTGCGCCCTCGCGGCGGGCCTTCTGCACCAGCCGGTCCCGACCCAGGTGCAGACCCCAGAGGTACGGGTCGAGGTGCAGTGCGTTGAAGACGACCTCCTGACCCGTGTCGAGCAGCTCGCCGAGCTCGTCGAGCCGCTCGGAGAGGATGGCCGCGCTCACCTGGCCGCCACCGGCGAGCTCGGCGATGTGGCCGCCGTTGGCCGCAGCGGCCACGATCGCCGCGTCGACCGTGGTCGGGGTCATGCCGGCCAGGACCACGGGCGAACGTCCGGTCCACTCCGTGTGGCGGGTGTGGAGCCGCCGCCGACCGTCGGTCGTCAGTGCGGTCCGCGGCGCGAATCGCGAGTAGTCGATCGCGGCGCTCGGGCGTTCGGTTGCCAGCGACAGCGACCGGAGCTGCGCGGGATCGCCCAGAGCGAGCACGGTCGCGCCGGTGCCGCGAAGGCTGCGATCGGTCAGGCGGGCCGTCACGACCGATGGTCCGGGGTCGATCACGAACGTCGGCGCTGCGGTTGCAGCTGTGGCCGTCGCTGTTGCCGTCGCGATGGCCGTCGCGATGGCGACGAGCGTGTCGGCCCAGCGCACGGGGTGGTGGCACAGCGACTCGAGCAGCTGCTTCGTGAGGTCGCCACCGGTCAGGACCCGGCCGTTCCGCGGGTCGACGAGCGGGACGCGGAGGTCCCCGTCGAAGGAGATCCCTGCATCTGTCACGCGCCGCGCCGCCAGCGCGGTGGCCGTCGCGAGCGCCGGATGGTGGAACGCCACGGGTGAGCTGAGCGGCTCGGAGCGGACGCCGTGTCGCCGGGCGATGGTGCGCCGCCACGTCGCCAGGTCGTCGGGTCGACCGCTCAGCACGAACCGGTCCCACGCGTTCTGCAAGGAGATCGCGACGCTGCTGTCGGGATGCTCCGCGAGGAGCGACTGCAACGCCGGCTCCGTGATGCCAGCGACCGCGAGCATCGGGACCTCATCGAGCGCGTCGCTGCGATCCGTCATGCGAATCGACCAGGGGTGTGCCGCGACCGATTCACCGGTGATCGCGAGCGCGAGGACGACGTCGGCAGCGTGGTCGGCGCCCAGGCCACCACCGTGTCGAGCGACCGCCCACGCCGAGAGCAGTCCCGAGCTGTGACCGGTGACGGTGCTGATCCCGCTGCTCACGTCGAGCCCCGACTCGGTCAGCGCCCGCACCGCGCTCAGCTGCGCCAGCGCGGTGCCGGCCAGGCGTGCGGGCGCCGAGGCCGTCCAATTGGGTGCGGGAGCGTCGTCGGGCCGGAGGTCCAGCCAGCGCTCGACGCCCTCAGGAGCGAGCGCCAGGGTCGGGGAGAGGTCGGGGCGACGGGTCAGCCGACGACCGAGGGTCGCGAGCACTTCGCTCGTCCAGGACTCCACGTCGGGACGCCCCGCGACGACGTGTCGCAACCCGTCGAACCAGTCGTCGTCCTGACCCGCCAGGGTGAGGATCCCCCTGGCTCGGCCGTCGATGAGGTCGGCTCCCACCGAACCGGTCTCCACAAACATGACAACTCCCTCATGATCGAATGACCGGAATGACTACTCCAGATGAAGGGGTCGAGACAACGAGAACATGAGGAAAACGTCGGAATATCTTCCGAACTCCGTTCATCGGATGGGCCGGTCCGGCGCTGTCGTCCCGGGGGTGCGACGAGGTCGGGCGCGCTGCGACGCTGGTGTCGACCGTGCTCCCGACGTACCGTCGCAGGTCGCCGTGTCCTGTCCGGGTGATGTGCCTGGATCGGTGATGTGGCTGGATCGGCGAGGTGGTGGGGGAACCCGATGATCGAGAAGGTCGGCAAGGGAGCGCTCTGGGCGGCGATGGCGGGCGTCGTCGTGACGGCCGTGCTCGCCGTGACGCTGGACGTGCGCTGGCTCTGGGCAGAGGTCGTCCTGGTGCCGGCGGTGCTGGTCGGATGTTGGGACCTGACGCAGACACGCCACAGCATCCTGCGGAACTACCCGATCCTGGGCCACTTCCGATTCCTGCTCGAGGGGATCGGCGCCGAGCTGCACCAGTACCTGGTGGAGAGCAACACCGACGGCCGACCGTTCGACCGCGACACCCGGTCGTTGATCTACCGACGGGCCAAGGGCGTGGCCGACAAGAAGCCGTTCGGCACCGAGCTCGACGTCTACAGCGAGGGCTACACGTGGCTCGCACACTCGATCACGCCACGACCGGTCCCCGAGGACCCGGTGGGCGCGCTGCGCGTCGTCGTGGGTGGCGATCGTTGCACCCAGCCGTACTCGTTGTCGGTCCTCAACGTCTCGGCCATGAGCTTCGGTGCGTTGAGCGGCAGCGCGATCGCGGCGATCAACGCCGGTGCGCGAGCAGGGCGCTTCGCCCACGACACCGGCGAGGGGGGCATCTCCCGCTACCACCGCGGCCCCGGCGGGGACCTCATCTGGCAGATCGGCACCGGCTACTTCGGCTGCCGTGATGCCGAGGGTCGCTTCGATCCCGAGCTCTTCGCCGAGCAGGCCGTCGACCCCCAGGTGAAGATGATCGAGCTCAAGGTGTCCCAGGGCGCCAAGCCAGGTCACGGCGGCATCCTCCCCGCGGCCAAGGTCACGGCAGAGATCGCCGAGGCGCGACGGGTGCCCGCGGGACGCGACGTGCTGTCGCCCACGTGGCACAGCGCGTTCTCCGACCCGATCGAGATGGTCGAGTTCCTCGACCAGCTCCGGGAGCTCTCGGGCGGCAAGCCCGTCGGGTTCAAGATCTGCATCGGGGACCCGCGTGAGCTCATGTCGATCGTGAAGGCGATGCTGCAGCTCGGCACGTACCCCGACTTCATCGTCGTCGACGGCGGCGAGGGCGGCACGGGCGCCGCTCCGCTCGAGTTCTCGAACTCGCTGGGGATGCCCCTGATCGAGGGGTTGATGCTCGTCCAGAACGTGCTGACGGGAGCCGGCGTTCGAGACCGGATGAAGGTCGGCGCCAGCGGCAAGATGGTCACGGCGTCGGCCATCGCCCAGTCGATGGCGCTCGGCGCGGACTGGTGCAACACGGCGCGCGCCTTCATGATGTCGGTCGGTTGCATCCAGGCCCAGCAGTGCCACACCAACCGCTGCCCGGTCGGCGTTGCGACCCAGGACCCGAAGCTGCAGAAGGCGCTCGTGGTCGAGGACAAGTCCGTCCGGGTCGAGCAGTTCCACCGCAACACCGTCGGCGCGCTCGCCGAGATCGTCGCGGCGATGGGGCTGGATCACCCGAGCGAGCTCGAGTCGGACTTCGTGGTGCGTCGGGTCAGCCAGTACGAGGTGCGGACCTTCGGCGAGATCCACCCGACGGTGCCGACCGGCTCGCTGCTCGCCGGCACCGCGCCCGAGCGGTTCCAGACCGTCTGGGACCGTGTCGACGCCACTGCGTTCCGCCCGGCCGTCGGCCGCGTCTGAGGCGCTCGGTGACCCTCGTCGGTCGTTCTGCGGTGAGGATCCGACCGTTCCGGTCCTGACTTCTCGTCAGAACCGGGGTCGGGGGTCGCTGGGGAGGTGCGGGTCAGGGAGCGCGGAACTCGACCGGGGCATCGAACGCCGCCCTGCGGACCGAGCGTCGGAGCGTGGCGAGCACGACCGGTCCGATCAGGCAGATGGCCGCCACGGTGGTGATCGCCCGGCCGGTGTCCCAGCCGATCGTCGACGTCGCCAGCGTGAACAGGACGAACCGGTGCAGGTTCTCGAGCACCGGCGCGCCGGCCACGAAGCTCAGCTCGGTCCCTTGGCCGATCGAGTACGGCCAGAACCACATGTTCATCAGGAACCCGAAGGCGTACGCGGCGAACGCGCCGTAGGCGGCCAGCAGGGCGATCTCCGCCCTCCCCCTGAGGGGCGCGCCGCCGAAGCTGTCGGGGAGCAGGCCTGCGCCCAGCCCCACCCACGCGGAGGCCATCATCTGGAACGGCAGCCACGGCCCGATGCCCGCGGTGAGGATCGCCGATGCGAACAGCGTGGTGTTGCCGAGCACGAAGCCGAAGCCCGGTCCGTACACCCGTCCGGCGAGCACGAGCAGGAAGAACATGATCTCGATGCCGGCCACGCCGGCACCCATCGGCCGGAGCGCGGCACCGATCGCCGAGAGGACCCCGAGCATGGCGAGCGCCTTGGTGTCCATGCCGCCCGAGTGCAGCTCCGAGAGCACCACGGCGATGACCACCGGCAGGATCAGCGCGAACAGGAACGGGGCGTCGGAGCGGTCGCTCGTCGGGCCCGACACCAGCAGCGGCCAGAGGAACATCGCCAGCCCGGCGATGGACGCGATGGCGAGCACCACGGCGGGACGCGTCCGGACCGGAAGCGCCCGCCGTCGGCGCTCCTGCGTCGCTCGGTCGCTCAGCACGACACGTCCCCGGCGCGGGTGGCGGTGAGGGCGAGCGACGCTCGGACCTCCCCGACGGTGAGCCAGCGCAACGGCGCCAGCACCTTGGCGACCTGCGGAGCGAACGCCGGCGAGGCGACCACCACGTCGGCCGTCGCGCCGTCCGCGACGACCTCGCCCTGGGCCATGACCACGACGACGTCTGCGCTCGATGCCACGAACTCCACGTCGTGGGTCGAGACCATGACGGCGTGGCCCGCGTCGGCCAGCTCACGCAGCACCGCGGCGAGGTTCGCCTTGGCCTCGTAGTCCAGGCCGCGGGTGGGCTCGTCGAGCAGCACCACCGCTGGTGACGCCGTGAGCTGGATGGCCAGCACCAACGACAGGCGCTGGCCCTCCGACAGGTCCTTCGGGTGGCGGGAGCGGTCGATCCCGACGACGAGCCGCTCCAGGAGCGCATCGCAGGTCCCGGCCGGTCGGCCGGCGTCGACGTCGGCCTGTGCGCACTCCTCTGCCACCGTCGACAGGTAGAGCAGGTCGCCCGGTGTCTGAGGGACCATCCCGACCAGTCGCCGCGCCTCGGCGGCCGACAGGGTTGTGGTGTCGATGGGGCTGGTGTCGATGGGGCTGGTGTCGATGGGGCTGGTGTCGATGGGGCTGGTGTCGATGGGGCTGGTGTCGATGGGGCTGGTGTCGATGGGGTGTCGGACCGCGACGGTGCCCGCCGTCCGGGGTCCAGAGCCCTGCAGCGACCACATGAGGGTCGACTTGCCCGAGCCGTTGCGCCCCATGAGCGCCACGACCTGCCCGGCGTGCAGGTCCACGTCGACGTCTCGGACCGCGGTCCTCCGGCCGTAGGTGACCGTCACCTTGCGCGCCGAGAGCACCGGGTCGGGGTCCTCTGGTGCGAAGCCGGGGAACGGCGGCGGCACGGTGGCCAGGCAGTCACGGAGCGCGGGTGCCGCTCGTCGGGCGTCGCGCACCGAGAGCGGCAGCGGGTGCCAGCCGACGGTCCGACCCAGCTCGACGACCGGCGGAGCGATCGACGTCGTCGCCAGGATCGTCGCGGGGTCGCCGTGCACGACGCTGCCGTCGCCGTGCAGGTACACGACCCGGTCAGCGAACTGCACGACCCGCTCCAGACGGTGCTCGGCGATCACGACCGTCACCCCCAGGTCGTGGACCAGGCGGGTGATGGCGGCGAGGACCTCTTCTGCAGCGGTCGGGTCCAGCGCCGAGGTCGGCTCGTCGAGCACCAGCACCCGGGGGTGCGCAGTCAGCACCGAGCCGATCGCCACACGCTGCTGCTGGCCGCCGGACAGCGTGCGCAGCGCTCGGTTGCGCAGCTCGGCGATGCCGAGCAGGTCGAGCGTCTCCTCCACGCGCTTGCGCATGACGTCGGACGGGACGGCGAGCTGCTCCATGCCGTAGGCGAGCTCCTCTTCGACCGTGTCGGTCACGAACCCGGACAAGGGGTCCTGGCCGACCACACCGACCACCTCGGCGAGCTCCCGGGGCGGGTGCTGCGCCGTGTCGCGCCCGTCGACGGTGACCCGGCCGTGGAGGGTGCCGCCGGTGAAGTGGGGGACCAGGCCGTTGATCGCGCCGAGGAGCGTCGACTTGCCGGTGCCGGTCCGGCCCACGACCAGGCAGAGCTCGCCCTCGTCGACGACCAGGTCGACGTCGCTGATCGTGGGCTGCGTGGCGTCGGGGTAGGTGACGCCGACCTGGTCGAAGCGGATCACCGGAGCACCGGCCCTCGGAGGTCGGGGGCCCGGTCGGTCGCCTCGTCGGACCCATCGTGACCGGTGTCGTTCAGGGCGGTGTCGTCCTGGTCGATGCCCATGCGCACCGGTGGCGGGGCGATGACCGACGGCAGGGCACCGAGCAGCACCGCCACGGTGGCGAGCGGCGGCAGCTCCGGCCACTGCAGCGGCTGCAGCGACGGGTTCAACAGCGTGGGGTCGACCGACGACGTGACGTACAGGAGCCCTCCGACCGCGAGGCCGGTCGCCGCCACGCCCCACTCGGGCGCCCGCCACGGGTCCGGACGGTAGCGGGAGCGACCGATCCGTGAGCCCGACGCCGCGAAGCCGACGGTCGCGACGGCGAGCCCGGTCAGCAGCATCGGCAGGCCGAGGACCCTGGGGGTCGTGGCGTCGAGCAGGCCGTAGGTGCCCACGCAGACGCCGAGCAGGCCGCCGACGACCAGCGCAGCGGTCCAGCGCCGGGAGGCGTGCGACGCTCCGGCGGTGCGGCCGTAGCCCCGGGAGTCCATCGCCGCGGCGAGCAGGAGCGAGCGGTCGAGGGCATCGGTCAGGACCGGGATCGCCACCTGGCGGAACCAGCGCGTTCGGCGACCGACCTCGCCACGCAGCTTGCGAGCCCGGGCGACGCGCTGCGCGCTCTCGGCAAGCTGCGGTGCGACCGTGAGGGCCACGGTGATCGCGGACCCCACCTCGAACAGCGCGCTCGGCACCGACTTGAGCAACCGCTTGGGGTTGGCCAGCACGTTCGCCGCGCCCATGCAGATGATCATCGTGGCCAGCCGGAGGCCGTCGTAGAACGCGGCCAGGACGCCCTCGAGGCTGACGGGACCGCCGATGCGGATGCCGGCGGCCGCTTCGGGCAGCGGGATCTCGGGCAGTGTGAACAGCACGTGCTCGCCGTGCTGGCCATCGAAGAGCATCCGGAACACCACGCGGATGGCGATGATGACCAGGCCGACGACCAGGTAGGCCGTGAAGCCCTGCGCCCACGGGGCGTCGGAGCGCCGGGCCGACACGACGAGCGCGACGACGGCGACGATGATGGCGAGCAGCAGCGGGTTGGTGGTGCGGCTCGCCGCGGTGGCCATCCCGAGCGCCCACAGCCACCATGCGCCCGGATGCAGGTCGCGGGGCAGTCTCGGGGCCGACGGGGCGAAGGCGCTCACTGCGCTGCGTCGACTCGGCGGCGGACCACCACGGAGGTCCCGGTCAGCGCGCCGATGATCGCCAGCGCGACGACCACGCCGGCCGGCGAGCTCCTCGGCACCGCCGTTGCCCGCTCCGCGCTCGCGCCGTTGATCGCGACCTCCTCGCCGTCGGCGTCGACGACCGTGCTCGCTGTGGTGGCACCGCCCGGTCCCGACGCCGATCCCGACGACCCGGAGGTGCCGTCCTCCACCTCCGTGTCCGGAGCATCGGTCGCCGGCGAGGTCGTCGCGGCAGTGGCCGGGTCCGTGGGAGCGGTCGTGGTGGTGGCCCCGGATGCGCTCGGCGCGGACGGTGCAGCGGAGTTCGGGCCGGTGCCCAGTCCGCTCGCGGCCGCACCCGGTCGCACCGCGCCGCTGGCGCCGGGCGTGGTCGGCGACCCGTCGCCGGTGGGTCGGGGCGTGGTCGGCGGCACCGTCGTCGCGGTGGTCGAGGGATCGCAGTCGCCGGCGAGCAGCGCCGTCGGTGCGCCCGGCACCCAAAGGGGCGGTGGGTACCTCGGGGTCGGGGGGTTGGACGCGGTCCTCTTGTAGGAGAACGACCACGCCTCGACGGTGCCCTCCGGCGGTCGCCGGGTCCCCCCGCCCAGGTTCGAGTAGCACCAGCCTCCGCCTCGGGGGGCCATCCAGTGCGACCAGTACGCATGGGCCGGTGATGTGGTCTGGCACGCGTCCCTCAGCGTCGTTCCATCCGGCATCGCCATCCCGGCTGCTGACGGCTTGCCGTCGATGCGGCAGAGGAACCCGGCGACGCGGAGCGTCGCCGTCCACGGGATGCCGGCTCGATCCAGCGCTTCGAACCCGGTGGTGACCGCCACATCGGTGCAGCGGACCCAGATGCCGCCGCCGAGCTCCTGGAAGTCGACGACCACGGTGACGCCGGCCGCGGTCGGACACGGGCCCTCGCTCCATGCTCCGGCGCTGCGGGTGCCCGGTCCGAACGGGCTCAGCACGACGAACGAGAGGAGCAGGCCGGTGGCCGGCACCAGGACCGTGCCCCGACGCCGCGTCACCGGCGGCGCCAACGTCCTGGCGATCCGAGCACGGCGCCGAGTGCGACCAGCGCGACGGAGATGGCGAGCAGCGTCGTCGGGTCCCCGCCGGTGCTCGCCAGGCCGGTGCTCGCAGCGCTCGGCGCCGAGCCGCCGGTGCCGCCGGACTGCTCGAGCTGCGCGGAGTCGACCGACGGAGCGGGGACGCCCACCACGGTGGTCGTCGTGATGTCGGGCAACGTGGTGTCGGGCAACGTGGTGTCGGGCAACGTGGTGGTGCTGGTCGTGGTGGTGCTCGAGCTCGTCGTCGTGGTGGTCGTGGTGGTCGTGGGCAGCGGCTCGACGTCCTGCGGGCCGTAGGGCGCCAACCCGAATGCCAGCACCGCCTGCGCGGTGGTGCGTCGCCACTGGTCGCCGGTCTGCGTGCCGATCCCGCCGGTCAACGCGGTCGACAGGGCGGCCGGGTTGGCGGCGAGGGCGCCGATGTCGCCGGCGGTGGGGGAGCCGGTCGCGTTGGCGGGGGTGAGCTGGCAACACGCGGCGATCCAGGTGGCACCAGCGTCGGCCCGGTCAGACGCGCCCGCGGCGCGCAGCGCCTGGGAGATCAGGCCCGTGCTGTTGGTGTTCGCCGTCGCGGTCGGTCCGGTGCCGCCGAAGGAGCCGTCTGCCGCCTGGCGCTCGACCAGCCAGGTGAGGCCCTTGTCCAGCGCCGTCGTCACCAGCGGGGTCCGGGGCTCGACCGCCAGCAGCGCCATCACGGCCACGGCCGAGGCATCGGTGTCGACCTGGGCGTCGTCGGTGCAGGCGGCGGTCGTGCCGTAGCTCAGGCGGAACCCGCCCGACGGGCACTGCTGGGCGATCTGGAACGTGACGGCCTGGCCGGGAATGCCCTCGGCACCCATCGCGAGGGCGAGCATCGCGATCGACTGGCTGAACCCGTTGGCGCTGTTCCAGGTCGGATCCGGGATCCCACCGTCGGAGAACCGTCCGGCCTGAACCCCCGAGGTCACCATGAGCCCGCGCAGCGCGGCGTCGAGGTCGACGCCCTGCGACACGGCGGAGCGGCCCATCGATCGCAGCGCGAGCAGCACCTTGGCCGTCGGGCCGGCCTCCCTGACCGTCGTACCGTCGTTCTCCCACGTGGTGGCGACGGCGCTGTTGAGATCCAGCAGGTCCGTCGCGGTCTGCGCTGCGGGGTTGGCGGTCTGGCCCGCAGCAGCGAAGGCGAGGATGGTGTCGGCGGTGAGCCCCCAGTCGCTCGAGCCCGGGGTGAAGCCGGGCATCGACCCACCGTTGGCGGCGAGCTGGCCTGCGAGCCAGTCGAGCGCGGGTTGGGCAGGCGCCGTCGGTGCGGGCGGTGCCGCTCCTGTCGGCAGGGTGACGCCGATGCCGGCGAGGAACAGCCCAGCGACGGTCGCAGCGACGGCCGCGGTCGTGAACCTCCTCGTTCGGTTCGCGTGCTTCACGTGGTACCTCCCTGGCCGATGGCCCTGGAGGTCCGGTCGCCGTGCGACGAGACAACCCGGGCTTCGGCATCCGCAGTCCTCGACGGATTCCTCGAAGCTCGTCCACCCGGCGGAGCGATCCGGCTCGCCGACGACGACGGTGCGAGACCGTCGTCGTCAGCCCACGGTTGCGGGACAGCGCCGGAATCCGACCGGCTTTCCTCCCACCAGGTGTCTGGCTGTTGACCGGCCCAGTCCAGCACCTGCCGGCGACGCACCGCAAGCGGTCGACCAGGTCGGGCACGCCGGGAGGGATGGCGAGGAGCCGCAGTGCATCCGCCGGACCCGGTGACGCTCGTCACCGACGATCCGGGACGTTGGTAACTGGTCGCCTCGCGCCCCGGCGGCCACGATGGAGTCGTGGCGATGACCGACGACGATCTCGGGCTGCTCGCAGAGGCGGCGTCCATGGGCGACGACGCCGCGTTGCGACAGCTCGTGCTGGCGACCGAGGCCTCGATCCGCTCTGCGTGCCGTCGGCTGGGTTCTCCTGCCGATGCGGAGGACCTCGCTCAGGAGACCTACCTGCGTGCGCTGCGTGCGCTGCCCACGTTCCGCGGCGACGCCCCGGTCCGGGTCTGGTTGCTCTCGATCGCCCGTCACGTCTGCGCGGACCACGTTCGCAAGCGGACGAGGAGAGCGGACATCGACGCCCGCTTCCGGCCCCGGCCGCTGGTGTCGCTGCCCGATGAGCGCTTCGCCGTCGACGATCTGATCCGCTCGATCGATCCGGCGCAGCGCGAGGCGTTCGTGCTCACGCAGGAGCTCGGGCTGTCCTACGACGAGGCGGCGGCGATGTGCGGGTGTCCGGTCGGGACGATCCGGTCGCGGGTCGCTCGGGCTCGAGCAAACCTCGCCGAGCTCGTCGTGGCCGCAGAGGCCGGCTGATGGCCGGTCGTCGGCTGCGGGCCGCTCCTGGCGAACCCCTTGTCGAGGGTGATCCGGACGACGCCGCCACCGAATTGGCGGATCGGGTGGTGGCCGCAGCGGGATCGGTGGATCGCGGCGGGGTGTGGTGGCTGCTTCGGGCGATGCTCGCCGTCGTCGCGATCGCGTACCTGGTCGTCGACGTGGTGGCCTTGCTCCTCGACGACGGCCCCGACAGCCACGTCGCACACCACCTGGGCGTCTTCGAGGTCGCGTACGCGGTGACGTTGCTGTGCATCGCGGTGCGCCCGGCCCGGGCCCGGGCGCTGGTGCCCTTCACCGTCGTGCTGGCGATCGGAATGGTCGTGTTCGCCGTCGTCGACGTGGCCGACGGCCACGCTCCCGCCTTCGGCGAGCTCAGCCACGTCCTCGAGCTCGCGGGTCTGGTGCTGGTGTGGTTGCTCGCCACCCGTCGTGGGTGGCCGGGGAGCGCCCGCAGGCAGGTGACGCCCGCAGCCCGGTGATCGCTCCAGGGGCCTTCCCGCTCCCCGGTCGCGATCGTCGTCGCAGCGCGGGTCAGGACGCGTTGCGCAGGAGCGCCTCGTTCGGCTCGGGCGGCAGCTCGGTGAGCGGGTCGGCGATCTCGGCGACCGTCGGCCCGATGCGATCAGCGACCGGCCCGAGCGCGTCGAGGTCGAACCCGTAGAGCTCCGCCGCGTTCTCCGACAGGACCTTCCGGATGTCCGCGGGGTCCCAGTCGTGGAAGAGCTGGCGCAGGCTCTCCCTCGAGAACGGCGAGGTGGCCTCGTCGTGCGGG
>JACDJB010002314.1_pt1 | contig 13980 bp, 11 predicted proteins | sample 7454121 | NCBI WGS metagenome assembly JACDJB01 (sample SAMN14253290, study PRJNA609438) | sludge metagenome | isolation source: sludge after 25d culture with pyrite | collected 2018-12-20 | reverse complement strand
ATAGACAGCATAAGCGCGTGCCCAGGCGTTGGCCAGGGTGGAGGCAAAACGCGGATCGGTTGAGCGCACTTTGACGCGGATGATGCCATCGCGCACCTCGGAGCTGACGGAACCGACCAGGTCAGATGGCTCCTTATACCTGGCGGGCATCGACTCCTGGATCGAGCCGAAAACGGTCTCGGCAATGGCCTCGTTGGTGACAACCGAAGCCAGGGTGGCCAGACCGTCGTTATTGCGACTATCGCTGGACAGGATATCTGAGGTTGTCGTCTCGACCCGCGGTTCGAGCTTGACTGTGAAATCACGTTTGATGGGTACGACGCCGGCGGCGGCTTCGTAGACAAGCGGGCGACGAGCTACGCTGATGTAGCCCAGCACCCCACCGATGACGGCGCCGAGGATCAGCAGCCAAAGCCATCGTCTCAACATGGCGAGTATCTCGCGAAAGAGCATGATCGGTATCTCCTTGGATAGAAGTCAGAGGGGAGAGTGTAGCCAACAACGCCCGCTACGGCCAAACGGCCCCGCATCTTTGCTCAGCGATGGAGCGGGCGGCGCTGCGGGCAGAGTTCTACTTACAGGCAGGCAGATCGCGGTCGAGAAGCCGCTGCGCGTCGCGCGCCAGCCGTGCGTTGCCGGCGCGGACTGCCGCCTGGGCATAGGTTTGCGCCAGTTGGCACTGTCCCGCGGCCAGGGCGTCGATCGCCAGATAGTAGCTGGACCAGGGTTCGCCGGCGTCGATAGTTAGTACAGTCTCAAAGAAGGGATGCGCCTCAGCCGCGCGATCCTGGGCGACCAGCGATCTTCCGAGATTGACCAGGGCTGTCGTCCAGCGGTTATCCAGCGCCACAGCGCGGGCGTAGGCCTGCTCGGCGTCGGGCCAGTTGCGCTGTGCAAACAAAGTCAGGCCCAGGCTATTCCAGGCCTCCTTGCTGTCGGGTGAGACCTCCACCAGGCGCTGGCAGGCAGTAAGGGATGATGGCAATTTCCGTGCGCCGCGATAGATGAAGCACGCCCAGAAATAGAGCGAGCGGCGGTCGACATGGGCTGGTTCGGCGATGGCGGCTTGCACCGCATCGAGCTGCAAGGCAGCGGCTTCGGCGTCGCCCTGGTCAAAAGCCTTGCGAGCCTGTTCCAGGGCCACCCCCCAGTTGGCCGATCCGGCCAGGCCATCGCCGCCTGCGGGTTCGGTTGAGCTCGCCGCAGCCACACCGAGCAAGAGGCGAAGCGAGGGATCAGCGTCATCCGCTGCCATTGCGTCCTGGAAGAGCGCCGCTGCCTGGTCGCGCTCGCCGCAAGCCAGGGCGATGATGCCCTGGAAACGCGCCATGCGATCGGCAAATGGCGATGAGGACATTGCTGGGCCGCCGTTTGCCAGCGGCCCGCCGGGGCGCTGCTGGCAAAGCGACGCCGTAGGCGTCGCAGGCGCCATCCACCAATCGGGGCCGGCGCCTGCCCTCGTCATCAAGCCGGCCGACCACAGCGCCGTCTGGTTGAGTCTCCACAGATCGGGGAGACCGTTCACCAGCAGCGCGACCAGGGCGAGGACGACAACAGAGACCAGAACGGTCAGAGCGGCTGCGTGTTTCACGTCAACAGGGCCAGAAGGCGTGGGTGCTCGTCGCTAAAGACGTAGGTGTGGCGAGGAAGGCGGCGCAGATTGGCCGTCCAGCGATCGAGGTCGGCCGGCATGATCGCGTCCAGGCGGGCGACCGCCGCGTCGGGGCTGGCGGTGTCGATGGTAAGACCGATATCATGGCTTTCGATCAAGGCGCCGTCGGCGGAGCCGGTCTGTCCGATCATGGGTTTGCCAAAGTAGCAGGCCTCGTAGAAACGATTGGTATGAGGCCACCGCCAGCGTACGTCCGCGGCGGGATCCTTGGGCAGGGGGTAGGTGACCCAGACCAGGTCGACCCCGGCGTACATGTCGGGCAGATCATCAGGATAGACGTATTCGCCGCCAAAAGTGATGGCGGGCTGGGCGTCGATATCCTCCTGGATGCCAGCAATGCCGAAGGGATAGCCGCGCACGATCAGTTCAATGCCGTCGGGGGGTTGCGCCCAGGTTCGCATGATCTGCCAGGCAAGAACGTCACGCAGGAGGCCGAAATAGCCCAGCCGCAGTGGCCGCGACCCATCCCAGGCGGCAGTAGACCTGGCCGCGGGCATGAAGGGCGCCACCTTATTTTCGATCAGGAAAAAGTGATCGACGGGTTGGCGCTGTTGGCGGACAAAGTACTCGCTCAGGTAGTGCGGCGATGTCACGACGATGCGGTCACAGCGGTCGAGCGCCCAGCGCTCCAGCCGGCGCAGGCTTCTGGCGGCCAGCGACGGGCCATAGAGCCGGGACACGATATCGGCGCACTCGTAGACGATCCGGCAGCGCTTGGCTGACAGACGAGCCGCCAGCACGCCCAAGACCAGGAGATCCAGACCCATGCAGTAGAGGATATCGCCATCCTGCAAGGCTCCGGCAATCCGTGGGACGGCACGCATGAGCTTGGGAGGGCGGTCGAGGTAGCGGCCGTGCTGGAAGCGTCCCAGGCTGCGAAACGGGTAGTCGGCGCTGCCGGCAAAGTAGTCTCGCTCGAAGGAGAAGACCCGGCAGACGGCGCCAGCATCCTGTAGCAGACGGACGCGGCGGCGGAAGCGCGGGTCGTAGGGGATGGGCAGGAGAAGGACGACGTTGGGTACAACGTTGAAGACGTTGGCGGCTGGATCAGACACGGATAGGAGGAAACACGGATGATATTACTGGGTCAGCGGCAATCGTGCTGGGCTGGGCGGCTGGATCAGACGCGGATAGCTTTACGGAGCGACAAAGGTACGTGGCCAAGGCCGATCAGCTGGCGAGCAAAGTACAATACACAGAGGCCGTTTGGGCGGCAATAACAGACCAACTTAGCTTCGTAAGGGCGTAGTCTTTGGCCCGCGCCGCCTTCTGCCGGGCGTCGTCCAGGTGGGAGAGCACAAATGCAAGCTGCAGGGCCAGATCCTCGGCGGACCCCGGCGAACACAGGAAGCCGATATCCTCGTCGCGGACGGTTTCGGCCATCCCGCCCACGTTGCTAGCCACCACAGGAATGCCCAACGCCAGGGCAGAGAGCAAAACGCCGCTCTGATCGATATAGAGATAGGGCAAGACGATGGCATCGGCCAGGGCAAAGTAAGCGGCTAATTCTGTCGTCGGCAGGTAGTCGAAGCGGCAGCCTACAGCATCGCCCAAGTCATGGCGACCTATGCGCTGGCGCAGCGCAGTCTCACGATCGGGTGCGGCGCGGCCCGCCAGCAGGAGCCGCGCATCTGGATGCTGTCCCCGAACGATGGCCATAGCGTCGATCAGCGTCTCGGTGCCCTTGTAGGGGCGCATATGGCCGAAGTGCAGCAGGTACGGCCGTGCGGGATCAAGGCCCAGTTTGGCGGCTGCATGCTCGCGGGTGGGGAGCGCCAGGCGATGAAACAAGGGGCCGTGCGGGATGACCGAGACTTTGGCGCCGGCGATGCCAAAACGCTCGACCATGTGCTCTTTCTGGTGGTCGGTGTGGACAATCAGGTGGTCGACTTGATGATACAGACGCTCGTAGCCCTGCAACAGGGCCAGGTTCTCATGGCGATCCGGGGGCAGCACATCATGCACGGTATAGACAATCGCTGCCGCACGCGCCCGCAGCCAGGCAAACCACGCTTTCTCCAGGCGCTGGCCGGCGCTGCCAAACAAGGATAGGAACTGGATATGAACAAGGGGCCGCCGGCGCAAAAGGGCCGAGGCTGCATAAAGCTCGTTGAGATAATAGTCGAAGCCCTGCACAGGCCGGCCAAACAGCCTACCGCTGCCGCGGGTCAGACCGTGCAGGCTGAGCCCGCCGATGGGCGGCATAGCAGCGGGCAAGGGGTAGCCGGGGTCACGCAGCACAGGCGGCGCCCAAAGCGCCAGATCACGCACATGGCTGGTCAGCGCCGACGCCAGTTCCACGTCGTAGTGAAAGACGGAGAACGAGGGGTCCAGCAGACGCACCGGATGCGATTCAATCACCTTCACACGCGACCCTGGAGTCGCAACCGCAGCGCAAACAGGCGGCCCATGAACGACGGATAGGCGGAGGCAAGCCAGCCGGAGTGGAGCATGGCGAAGGCCAGCAGGGCCAGCACGACGGGCGTGCGCCGCTGCCACGGCTGCCACCGTATCGAAGCTCTCAGCGCTGCCCTGGCCTCTGCGAATTTGCCTTGCTGGCTGTAATTCATCCCCAGGTTGTAGTACAGACGACTGTAGGAGATGGGACGGGCGTCGACAGCCTCTTGCGGCCGCTGCCCGGTCGAGAAGTAGTGGTCGAGGATAGCCTTCTCGGAGAGAAGGGTGGAAGCGCGACCGCGCACCGATTTCGAGTCTGGATGATAGCGCATCGTCGCCAGCGTCACCGGCTCGTAGATGATGGGCACGCGGCCGGCCATCCGCAGCCACAGCTCGCGATCCATGGCGTATTGGATCCCGGTGTCGAGCGGGCCCCCAATCTCCCAGGCACGGCGGCTGAAGAAGCCGGCCGGCTGCGGCACCATAGGGTGGATGACCAGGGTTCGCAGGCTGTAGGGTTGGCCCAGACCCAGGGCTGTGCGCTCGCCGGCGGGATTCGTCAGCCAGGCGTCGCCATAGATCAGGCCGGCGCCGGGGTGTTTCTGAAACAGATCGACAATCGTGGAGACGGCGCCAGGCAGGAGGGTGTCATCCGAACAGATCCAGGTCAGGATGTCGCCGGTGGCGCGGGCAAAGCCCTTGTTGATCGCCTCCGACTGGCCGGAATCCGGCTCGCTTACCCAGTAGGCCAACCGCGCGGCGTACTTGCGGATGATCCCCTGGCTGCCATCGGTCGAGCCGCCATCGACGATGATGTACTCGATATCAGGGTAGTCCTGGCTGAGGATGGATTGAATCGTCTCTTCCAGGAAGTGCGCCTGATTGTAAGACGGGGTGACGATGGAGACTTTGGGCACGGGATAGGCGGATAGCGTAGGGGCGAAACACGTTTCGCCCCTTCAAGCGAAACACGTTTCGCCCGCACAGGCGAAAAATGTTTCGCCCTTACGAGTGGCGGGGGTTACCAGTTCTTGTCAGTTTCGTAGCCGAGCTCGATCAGGAGGTCGCCGGCAATGTCTTTGAAGCGCGCCTTGTGGTCGTCACTGAAATGGTTGCGCCAGTCCCCGGAGATGCCCTTGCGCGCAAATGACTTTTGATCCTCCTGACCCGGCTTCCTGCCGCTCACCCGCTCGAAGGCGTTCCTGGCTACGGCATGGTGGATGACATCGTCCGGCACATCGCCGCAGATGAAACGGCAGGCCGCGCCGAAAACCCCCAGGGTATCGGCGCGGAGCTTCTCATAGGTGATCTCGACGCTCCTATCGGGGTCGCGATGCTGGCGCCAGTCCTGTATCCAGTTGACTTCGGAGGCCAGAAAATGGTCGATATAGTAGTTCAGCCCCTCATCGAAGGACAGATGGGCCACATGATCGCGCAGATAGTGGGTTGAGCGAATCTTACTGGCGAAGAAATACCAGCTCACGGCCGCGTCGCGAATATCCCGGTAGATGATGGCATAGCGCAAACCCTCGCCGCCTAAAATGGCTTCGTTTTGCGGCGACCAGCGCGTGTGCAGATGCAGCACGGCCAGCAGGTGGTCGTAAGCGCGGAACGTGTCCTGGCGCAAATCGTAGTTAGTCGGGGTGACGTGGCTGGGCTGAAAGCCATAGAAGCCGGGCAGGGCGCAGAACATGTCGCGCAGCCAGGTCGATCCCGATTTTGGCAGACCGGCGATGAAGACGACGTTCTGGGTGTATTTGCGGCGATGAACGAGCCATTGAGCATGGCCGCGCATGAAGTGGGCAGAGCGGCGGAGGCTGAGGGGACGATTCCTGGAGAGGGGGTGGGGCATGGAGGGGGGCGGGTGGCGAGGGGGCGGATCGGGGCGGAAGATTTTCCGCCCGTACGTGCGTGCGGTGCCTGCGAGCCAGCGCAGCCGTTCAGGGTTCGCTCAGATAGGGGGCGTAGGGGGTGCCCTGGAGGGCCTGGACGAGCTCGTCGTAGTTGGCTACGGAATCGCGCAGGGATTCGGGCGAGACCTTGCGATATTCAGTCGAGACTGGGACATGATCGAGGCCAAGAAAATCGAATACACTGGCCGCCGTCGCTTCATGGCTGGACGCATCGGCGAGATGGTCTTCGTAAACCAGGGGCAGATGGGGGACGCCCTGCAGCGCTTCATCTTCGAAGCGCTCCAGATGGGCGCTGCCCTGCATCCAGCGCAGCAGCTCGTCGGGGTCGACGGCTATCGACGACGGCGTGCCGGCGCTGCCGGCGCCGGGCGCCGATGTCTTGCTGTGAAAACCGAACTGGCGGGCGCGTATATTGGACAGCGCGTGCTGCAGGAGGTTTCTGCGTTTCAGATAGATGATCTGGAATCCCTGCTGATAGAGGTCATGGATGAACGCCTGGCGCGATTTGATCGACTGTACTTGGCTGACTTGATAGCTGAGAATCTTGCAGCCATAGACCGCCGCCCCCGAATTGGCGCACCTGGCCAGCACATGCTGGTGCGGGAAGAAGACCGGAAGGGCAAGGATCTCGCCCTCGCAAACGATCTGGGGATGTGAGTTGAGCAGGCTGACCAGGGTGGTGGTGCCGGACCGGCCGCGCCCGAAGAGGATGAACCGCTTTGGGCTCAACTGGCGGCCGCGCAACAGCGTCGCCGCTCGCCACTCCGCCAGCTGCAAGATGTGTTCACTGTAGGCCCTCAGGCCACGCGCCAGGGCATAACTCATGCCGCGACAACCGCACGCACGGGCGGAAGATTTTCCGCCCCGACCGCCCCTCGTCTGAGAGACGAGGGGCGTCACAAATCAACGTCTAACCTCAACCGCCACAATGCCGCCGCGTTCGCACTCTTCCGCCGATCACACTGCCAGCGTGATCCAGCGCACCGGCTCCCATTGGCCGCTAAGTACGAAGTAGAGCCGCACGGCATCGCTTGGGCTATCGGGGGCGGCCCTTTCGGCTCGCTGGACGACGTACCGTGCTCCGCCGTAGGCAGCCTCGAATTCGTTGGAGGTGGGGATGAAGCCATCCTTCAGCATGGCGCTGAGCAAGGCGGCGTGGCGATTGATGCGAACAAAGGGGATATCCCTGGCCGCAGCCCGCAGCGTGTTATCAAGCGGCGTCGTCAACAAGATACGGCGCACAGCCTCAACATCAGGCAGAAGCGCCAGCGCGGCGTGAACGGCATCGCGTCCCTGGTTCTGTTCAGCCGCCACCAGCAAAGCGTGGAAGGACAGGGCCTCACGCCAATAATAGGCGCGCAGGCTAAGCGCAAAGTCGGGGTAGAGCCAGATATCGACATTGTTCCCGGTCAGTTTCATCACCGGTATCTTGTCTTCTGTGCCTTCATCCATGCGATTGATGGCCCAGTAGAGGATGCCCTTGGCGCCGAAACGCCAGGCGTCGGCGACCATCTGCACCGCAGGCAGGCCGCCGGTGGCGACATAGAAGGCCGGGTGCTTGGCGGCGCCATAGAACCACAGTTCTGCGCCCTGCGGGATAAGGCTGGCAGGCGAGGTCTCCTGCCAATCCCAGCTTCCGTGCGCCAGGACATAGCGCCCGAAGCGAATCTGGTTGTCGCCCCAGCGCTGCAGCGCCGAAGCGCCCCAGGCCGACCCGCCAACGGTGAGACCGGCCGCCGCCCCCGCATCGGCAATGCGGCGGACACGAGCCAAGCTGGCGGTGGTGTCGTAGCGACCGCCCGGTTCGTCCACATGCACCCATGTCTTGAGGCCGGTGCGACCCTGCCAGCGAACGATAGCGCGATAGAAGGCGATCAGGTCGGCTTGGTCCTGCGGGATGCCGTTGGGGGCAAATGCCAGCGGGCGCGTCTGGCGCAGGAAAAGCCCGATCGATTGGGTCATGAATTCACGGCCATAGTCGACCAGATAGGAGTCGCCGGCGCCGTAGCTGAACTCCCTGCCATTGTAGAACTGGCTGCTGTCCGCCGTCGTCCCCTGACCCAGGATCCACATCCACCAATGCGGCTGGTAGGGCGTCAATCCCAAGTCGTGAAGCATCTCATGCCACCGCCGGATGACACCCGCGCGCTGGCTGGGACTATTCGCCCTGAAATGCGCGAAATAGCGATCCCAGGCACCCGCCTCCACCGCCGTGCCAAAAGCAGTCGAAAGGGTGGGACTGGCCGGCGCCGGCAGCGCGCCGACGTTGAGGACGAGGTCAGCGCTGTCAACCTTGACGATATAGCGTCCCGCCGTTTCGCTGCGAAGCTCGAGCAGCCAGCCGTCATCGGCCGACGATGGCTGGCCGGCGCCGGCGTCATCCACCACTTCGTAGGCCATGCCTTCACGTGCGGGCGGATAGGTGTAGGCGATGGAGCGGCGACGGACCGGCAACGGATGTACACACCTGAGCGACCACTCCACCCTGCCGGGAGCAGTGATGCTGGGACGCGAACCGCGCACAAAGGCCGTCCGCCACTCGCCGCTCATGGCGTACAATTCGCTGACCTGAGTGGTGGAAACCGAATCGGTCCACAACGGCTGTTTGGTATCCAGGACTGTCATGAGATTGCCTCGGGGGAAATGAGCGTGCTTGGAATCGATACCGCTTTCACCACTCGCTGCACAATGCAGACCCAAGTCGTTTGCGCTCCACCACAATGAGCGAGGTTGTTGACTTTGGCCGCAGCCCGCACAGGAGGCGTCTTGTCTCACGCCTCGAACTATTCAGAGCAACTAAATATCAGACAGCGTCAATAGTAGTCAAATCGATGGAATTGTCAAATGGGTGTCAGACAGGATCAGCGGGCTTTGGCATAGCCTCTGAGCCGGATGCGCCTGCCGGTGTAGGGGAGGGAGCGGGCGTCGAGAATGGCCATTTTGAGGATGATGCCCAGGGAAATGGCGGTGGCATGGACAAGGGGCAGATGGCCCCAATAGTAGCTGACCAGACTGACAAGAAAAGCATAGAAGAGATAACCGCACAAAGTCGCTTTCTCTAACGTAAATTCACCCACTCGCAGGTTAAGGAACAGAAAAATCGTTATCAGGATGATGCCAGCGAATAAGGCGAGGACTCCGATTATTCCGTAACTCAGCAAAAAATCGAGACTAATACTGTGCGGAAACGAGAATCTGCCGCTGATATAGGGATGTGGGAAGGCAGCGCCGAGACCGAGACCAAACAGCGGGTTGGCCTTGACCAGGTCCCAGGCCAGAGAATAGTACTCAAGTCGTCCGCCATCGATGCGGCCCTCGGAAACACCCGTGTAGGGGTCAACCTTCAGGAAACGATCATAAAAAATAAGCCGATAATCACCTAGAAAACTCGATGGCAGGATGATTTCAAGCAGTATGACCGCAGCCAGCGCCAAGGCTATCAGCGCCAATGCCCGCCTGATGATCGTCAGACTGCGCAGGGCGGGATGGAGATAGTAGGCAACGAGGAAGACAAAACCAACAAGCAGAAGCGCAAAGAACAAGGGCACCACCACGGGCTTCTGCAATCTGCCAATTGCCCCGAAAAGGACAACACCCAGAACAATGCCGTTTTTCAGTGTGCCACCCTTGCTGGTCAGGTATCTGATAAACCAGTAGATAGTGACAAATGGAATGACATATTGAAATTCCAGAGTCTGGTTCTTTATCGGCAAAACTCCCACGATCCTGTTCAGAATACTGGCAAACTCAGCGAATGTCAGGATTGTCAAAAAATAGGCCATGATCGTAACCAGACGAGCGCCGTCTTTCTGGCTGGGAACTGCATAAGCGACCGCCGCCGTCCCGAAAAACAGAACGAGCATCCCTTGCTGGTAGTTGCTCAAATAGGGCGTTTGGCTGAGCGCGCCGCGGCCAATTCCCAGGAGCAGACCCAGGGCAACAAGCAGCATGAGAACCCCCAGACCCAGATACGGCGCAGCCGTGCGGCCCTGCATACGCTGCCGCCTCTGCGCGCCCAGATGGAGCAAGGAGACGGCCAGTAGCAGCCAAATGCCCAGCGTCATCGGGCGGGCGTAGACGCCCAGGAAGCTATGTCCGAAGTAGGGGACGACGGCAAACAGCCACAGGCCGTAGAATCCCAGCAGGGCCAGATAGACATACAAGGCGTTGAGAGGCGTGATGTAATCGCGGAGGGCAAAGCGCAGAGGCTCGTTGCCGAGGCGAAGGCGCTGACTAAGCATGAGGTGTGACAGGTGACGTTGAGTGAAGCGAAGGGCGCACAGGAGGCAGGCCAAAGGTCAGACGAACCTGCTCATACAGGTCAAGATAGGCAGCGGCCATCTGTCCGGCAGCGAAGACCTGAGTCGCGTGCGTCGACGCGGCGACGCCCATCCGTTGGCGCAAGGCATCGTCAGAGAGCAGGAGGTCGATGCCGCGGGCCAAATCTTCGACCGCAAGCGGCTGGGCAAGATAGCCGGTCTCCATGTGCTGGACGATCTCAGGGCAGCCGCCGACAGCAAAGCAGACGCAGGGCGTGCCGCAGGCCAGGCTTTCAACCAGCGAATTAGGCAGATTCTCGGCCAGCGAAGGCATGACGAACAGGTCGGCCGCCGCATAGCACAAGGCCATCAAGGTCTCGTTGTCCACCTTCCCCACTTCGAAGACCGGCAAATCGCCCAACGAATCGGTGATTTCGCTGGCCTTGCCGCCTACCAACAGCAGCGCCATCTGGCGGCGGCTGGCCGCAGGCAAAGAAGCCAGCGCCGCCTGCAGATAACGCCCGCCCTTGCGCGGGTCGGCCAGCGAGGCGGCGCCGAACATCAACACCTTGCGATCATGGGGCAAGCGCAACGCCGCCCGCGCCACCGATTTGGGCAATGGCTGGAAGACCTCGGTGTCGAGTCCGTTGGCGATGGTGCGCAGGGGGAAGCCCTTCAGCAGCGGGCTCTGCGCCATCTTGCCAGCCAGCCAGGCCGACGGGCACACGACTGCCAGACGAGAGCGAGCATACCAACGTGCTTTCAGGCGCCACAGCGCTGCCGTAGCATCGTGGCGGACGGCAGGCGAATCGCCCAGTTGGGGACACTGGCCGCAGCCGCTCAGCCAGCGGTCGCAGCCATCGGCGGCGGCAAAGGCGCAGTGCCCGGTCGCAGCCCACATATCGTGCATGGTCCAGACGATGGGCAGGCGGCGGCTGAGACGGGGCAGGGCGCGCGTGGAAAAGTAGCTGCCGTGGCTGAGGTGAAGGTTGATGATGTCGGCCTCGCGGATCCAGGGATGACCGGCCAGACGCATCGAGGCGGGATGGAAGAGGTACTGCAGGCCGAGTTCGTCCAGTTTCCGGCCCGGCAGCTGGCTCAAAGCCCTGGGGAGGGGCCGCTTCTCAAAAATATCCACCGTCGGGTCGTCGGTGTACTTGCGCCAGACCAGCATGCGCGAGTCGTGGCCGGCGCCGCGCAGGGCCAGGTGCAGGCGCCGGCCAGCGATGGCAGCCCCGCCCTGGGAGTCGGTGAGGTTGATGTGGACGATGCGCATGCGGTAAGATCAGTCGAGGGAGGGCTTCAGACTCCGACGCAGATATTGGCGAAGCCCGGCCAGCGCCGGGACAAGACGGTTGGCGAGGCTGAAGGCCTGATACTCCAGAGCAAACCCCGCTCCCTGATCGGTGATGGTCTGCGCCAGCCGGCCGGCGACATAGTCATACAGCTGCTGGTCAAGGGCATTGTGCGTTTCGACTACGCCCAACACTTCCGGCGAGAAGGAATCGCGGTGGCTGCGCAGCTTGCCCACATTCCGGCGTTGATAGAGCGGGAGCTGCCGCCAACGCATGGCGCGGCGTAGCAGCAAAAGCGTTTCATCAAAGCGCTCCTGCAAACCCACGACGCAGAAGTGCTCTTCCAGGTTGGCGATAGCCTGGTCAAGCAGGTCGGGGGTGCAGGTGCCAAAGGGAAGCCCGCCGGCGCCGGTGAGCTGCCGGACCTGGCCGTTGTCCATTTCGCGGAAGACGCCGCTGGCAACGAATTCGCCCAGGTCAAGCTCTTTTGCACGCTTGTGGTGGAAGTGGTTCGGCAGCTTGCGAATATGAAAATAGTGAGAAATGCAGCGGTCGACAGGGTCGCGCAGCATGGTGAAATAGGTCGTTTGGCGCTGGATCTGGCGATGGACGCCAAAAGGGATATGGCCGTAAAGGACTTTTGTTCTTGCCCGCTCCTGCTCCGGCAGACCGAGGAAGCCGGCAAATGGAGCATTGCGGTCGAAGTCCCAATGGATATGGTAGATCTCTTCTGGCCGGTACTGTCGCTGCATGATCGCGCGCAGCGTACTGCCCGCCGTCTTGGGAATATGAATGAATACAAGCAATCGATCGTCCATGGTTCCGCTACCAGTTCTTGTCCTGCTCGTATCCGAGTTCAATCAACAGATCTCCGGCGATGTCTTTGAAGCGGGCCTTGTGCTCGGCCGTAAGCTTGTGGCGCCAGTCGCCGGAGATTCCTTTGCGGGCGAAGGATTTCTGATCTTCCTGACCCGGTTTACGGCCGCTCTTTTGTTCGAAGGAGTTTGCAGTCACGGCCTGGGCGATGACGGCATCAGCAAGGTCGCCGCAGACAAAACGCGCCGCCTCAGCAAAGACCGGCAGCGTATCCCCGCGCAGCCTCTCGTAGGTCAGTTCCATGCTCATCGCCGGGTCGCGATGGCGGCGCCAGTCACTGATCCAGCGCACCTCATCGGCCAGAAAGTTGTCGATGTAGTAGTGCAGACCCTGCTCGAATGACAACGGCGCCACCGCCTCACGAAGGTAGTGATATTCGCGCACGTTGGTGACGAAATAGTACCAGCTCACGGCCACATCGCGAATGTCACGGTAAATCACCAGGTAGCGCAAGCCCTCCTGCCGCAGGATGGCTTCATTGACCGGGGACCAGTAGGTATGGAGCTTGACAACGGCCAGGAGGTGGTCATAGGCGCGAAAGGTGTCGGGACGCAGGTTGTGATCGGTCCAGGTGATGTGGTCGGGTTGGAAGCCATAATAGCCGGGAATGCTGCACAGCATATCGCGCAGCCAGGTGGAGCCTGATTTGGGCAGCCCGGCGATGAAGATGACGTTCTGGCGATAGCGCCGGCGCAGACGCAGCCACTGCCCGTGGGCAACGATGCGTCTGAGTGGTCGCTTGACCGCGATCGGGAGATGAGCGCTCATAGCGTATACCAGCGGTCGAGACCCATCGACTCGACGATGCCCATGATCCGCACTGCCTCCGCATCTGTCAACACATCATGCCAGAAGAGACGTTCTCCGTGGCTGGCGTAGTCGCTCTCAGCCTTGATCAGACCGTGGGTGGTGCGCAAGGTGGTCATGGAAGGGACAAAAAGATGGGCGGGATGCATGGACGGCGATCCTTCGCCCAGATAGGCCATTAACTTACGGGTGGCGGCGAAGGGTTGATGGTAGAAGTCCTCATAGAAAAACAGGGGCAGATTATGTTGTTCGAGCTGCCAGGCGGCAAGGAGGGTGGTCAGGGCCCACATCACGGCCTGCTGGTCGAGGTCGGTGCGGGCGGCGGCGATGGCGGCGCGGCGGGGCGCAATCAGCGCTGAGGCTGCGGGCCAGCCATCGACCACGCGGGCCAGGAACATGTGGTAGTGCTGTTCCCAGCCGAACTCATTCCAGAAATTCGCCCGCCGGCGCAGCGAGGCGAGGACCGAGCAGGGATGGCGCAAGAGGAAGACAATGCGAGCGTTGAACTGCTCGATCAGCCAGTCAACCAGGAAGTTGGCCCGAATTTCTTTGAAGCCGATGACGGGGCATTCATTCCAGACCATGTCGACGTAGGACTGGCTGACGTCTTCGAGGGGGGTGAAGAGATGGTTGCGCAAGAGCCAGCGATGGCGGAAGACCGCGGCCATGGCCGCGCCTAAATGATCATGCAAGCGCTGGGCGACGGTGGGTACACCGTTAGCGACGGTGGGTACACCGTTAGCGACGGTGGGTACACCGTT
>JACDJB010002313.1_pt1 | contig 13980 bp, 14 predicted proteins | sample 7454121 | NCBI WGS metagenome assembly JACDJB01 (sample SAMN14253290, study PRJNA609438) | sludge metagenome | isolation source: sludge after 25d culture with pyrite | collected 2018-12-20 | reverse complement strand
CGATGAGGAATTCACCACCCCAAATCGCGCCATCGTCGCCGTAGCCCGTGCCGTCGAAGGCCACGCCGATGACCGGCCGCTCGCCGATCAGGCCGTGCTCGGCCATGCCCGCGGCCACATGGGCATGGTGATGCTGTACCTCGACCAGTGGTAGCCCCTCCCGCGCGGCCCGCTCGCGGCCATAACGGGCCGCCATGTAATCGGGATGGAGATCGACCGCGATCAGCTCAGGCTGGACGCGAAACAGCCGCGCCATGTGGTCAACGCCGCATTCGAAAGAGCACAGCGTCTCGTAATTTTCCATATCACCTACGTGGTGACTGAGGAAAGCGTAATCGTCACGCACGAGGCAGAAGGTGTTCTTCAACTCGCCGCCTGTGGCCAGCAGTGGCGGCCGTGCCCAGGGCAGGCGCACTGGAAACGGCGCGTAGCCGCGCGAACGGCGCAAGGGCGAAGGGGTGGATAGGCCCGATCGCTCAAGCACGCGCATCACCGAGTCGTCGCAGCGGGTGTGGATGTCGCGGTCGTGGAAAAGAAGGGCGTCGGCCAGTCCGGCCAGGCGCTCGCGGGCCTCGTCGTTGGTAAAGGCGATCGGCTCCTCGCTCACATTGCCGCTGGTCATCACCAGCGCCACGGGGAAGCCGCTTATCTGCTCCAGCAGCAGATAGTGGAGCGGCGAGTAGGGCAGCATGACACCAACGTGGTTTTGGCCGGGAGCTACTTCGCGGGCAATGGACGAGTCGGGGCGGCGCGGCAGCAGCACAATGGGCCGCGCGGCGGAGCAGAGCAAATCTACCTCGGCCGGTGTGACGTCACAATGTCTCCGAACCGCATCCACGTCGGGCAGCATGACGGCAAACGGCTTATCAACGCGCAACTTGCGGCGGCGTAATTCGCCCACGGCCGAGGGGTTGGTCGCGTCGCACGCCAGATGGAAGCCCCCCAATCCCTTCACGGCGACGATCCGTCCTTCTTGCAGCAGCCCCCGCGCCGCTTGCAAAGCGCCCTCGTCGCGCACTCCGTTGTCTCTGCCCGTGCCCTCCAGCCACAGGTGTGGGCCACAAGCGGGACAGGCTGCCGGCTGAGCGTGGAAGCGCCGGTCGAGCGGGTCGGCGTATTCCGCGCCGCAGGCAGCGCAGAGGGGGAAGCCGGCCATGGTGGTCAACGGCCGGTCGTAAGGGATGTCGCGGATGATGGTGTAGCGCGGGCCGCAATTGGTGCAGTTGATGAATGGGTAGCGGTAGCGGCGATCGGCCGGGTCGAATAGCTCGCGCAGGCAATCGGGGCAGACGGCCACATCGGGTGAAATGGGCTGAAAAGCGCCCGGCTCCGGCCGCGACTCCAAAATGTCGAAGCGGGTGAAGCCATCGGGCGGGCGCTCGGCCGTGGTCAACCGGTCAATGCGCGCCAGCGGGGGCAACTCGGCCGTCAGGGCACGGGTGAAATTCGCCAGCGCCGCGGCCGGGCCGTCGAGGGCAATGTCAACGCCAGACGAGGAGTTGCGCACCCAGCCGGCGAGGTCGTAGCGTTGGGCCAGGCCATAGATAAACGGCCGGAAGCCCACGCCCTGTACCACGCCGCTGACGTGTAGGGAGAGGCCCCGTGTCTCTGTGCTCATTGCCACGTCCATGCGTCACATTCTGGTCTAGGCGTGTTGGGCTCGCTTGATCTCGACCTGGGCCACGACCCACTCCAGCCAGTCGTCCAGCCCTTCACCGGTGCGGCAGGAAAGAGGGAACGTTGCCAGGCCGGGATTCAGGACGGCCACGCCGCGCCGGAAATATTCCATGTCGAATGTTACATAGGGCAACAGGTCGATCTTGTTGATCACCAGCGCGTCCACGCCGCGATAGGCGCCGGGGTATTTATACGGCTTGTCGTCTCCTTCAGGCACAGAGGCCACCAGCACGCTGCGGTGCGTTCCCAGGGCGAAATTAGCCGGGCAGACGAGATTGCCGACGTTCTCGACGATGAGCAGATCGACGCCCGACAGGTCTAGTTGGTCAAGCGCGCCCTGCAACATCACGGCGTCGAGATGGCACTCACCGCCAGTGTTGATCTGCACGGCCAGCGCGCCGGCAGCGGCGGCGCGGTCGGCGTCAAGGCTGGTGGCGATGTCACCGTCGACGACTGCCAGCCGCAGCTTTCCAGCCAGACGGCTGACCGTCTGTTCCACCAGGCTGGTCTTGCCCGCACCGGGAGAGGCCAGAAAGTTGATGCTGAAGACGCCGGCGGCGTCGAGCCGGGCGCGGTTGTCGGCCGCCAGCCGGTCGTTGGCGCCGAGGATTTTCTCGATGACAGGTACGCGTTGGATCATGGTGTGGGTTCAGGAGTGGTGACGGTGGACGGATCACGGACGACTGAGAACGGCTCTTTAAAGTGGTCTGCCGTCAGTGGATTGTGGTCAGGAGCCGTCTCTACCTCAATTGTCTCTAAATAAAACTCTTCACCGGTCATAACGGTGATGTCGATACTGCCACAGGCGGGACAGGGCAAGTCCTGACGCGGGCTGTAGGTGTGGCCGCAGGCGCGACAGGCCAGCCGGCCGGGCACGCGCCGGAAGTGGAGCGTCGCCCCCGCTGCCTCAGTACCTTCGCTGACGATGTCCCAGTAGAACTGCACCGACTCGTCCACGATGGTCGACAGTTCGCCAACCACCAGGAACAGGTCGGTCACGGCGACGGCGCCGGCGGCGCGGCTGTGGCGCAGGGCGATCTCCAGGAGACTTTCGGTAACAGCTAATTCGTGCATACTTTAGGCCATTGGGCTGGTCGGTCTACCTGTGACGACAACGGCCCGATCGTTGCCTTTTCAACCAGTACTATACGATCCGGCAGCCGAAATCATGAGTGACGTTTGTCACTCATTACGCTTACCAATGTCACAAGATTAGAGGCCTTAGGCGAGAGGTTTGCGACGCATTACGACTACAGTGAAGTCGTCGGCCTGTGGCAGGCCGGCGGCGAACTCATCCACGGCGTGGACGATGGCTGTCAGCAATTCGTCGGCACTCGCCCAGGGGCGAGCGGTGACGATGGCTTCCAGCCCCTCATCTTCCAGGAAGTCATTGTCGGCGTTGCGAGCCTCAGTTATGCCATCGGTGAAGAAGACGACGAAGTCGCCCGGCTGCAGGAAGCAGGTTTTCTCTTCGGGGAAGGCCGCATCGGTGACGCCCAGCAACAGGCCGCGGGCTCGCAAAGGCTCTACTGTGCCTGTGTCGTGATGGAGCCACAGAGGCGCGTTGTGACCGGCGTTGGCATACGTCAGACAATGAATGTCGGTGTCGAGCAAACCATAGAAGGCACTGAGGAAGAGGGGCGACGTTTCGTCTTCGCGGATGAACTGATTGACCCGGTGCAGCGCGTCGGCTGGTTTGCGCCCCTCCAGGGCGTAGGTGTGCAGCAAGGTGCGCGAGACGGCCATGTAGAGCGCCGCCGGCACCCCCTTGCCGGTCACGTCGGCGATGACGACGTGGACCAGGCTGGGAGCGTCAGGTTGCACGGTGAAATCGTACAGGTCGCCGCCCACCTCGCGGGCGGCGCGATAACCGGCCACGAACTCGTACCCCGGCACCTGGGGGCAGCCGCGCGGCAACAGGCTGAGTTGGATGCGGCGGCCGACGGCCATCTCCTCTTCCATACGCTGGCGGCGAATCTCTTCTTCCATGAGGCGCCGGGTGCGAATGGACATGATGTTCATCACCCGCACCGCAAACTCCGGTGACCGGCTGATGAGCGCCTGGAAGCGGTCACGGTTCATGCGCACCAGGACACACTCCGTAGCCGCCGTGGCCGTCGCGCTGCGCGGCCGGTCATCGACCATTGCCATCTCGCCCAGGATCATGCCCGGCATCAGGTAGTCAATGCGTTTACCTTGCGCGGTTATCGCCAGCTCGCCGGCCAGCAACACGAACATCTCGTCGCCCGACTCCCCCTCGCGAATGACCACCGCGCCGGCAGGTAATGTGATCTGCTCTGCGTTTGCGAAATAGAGGTCCAACTCGTCGGGCGAGAACATGGGGGGCGGCAACGAGAAGGTAGGTTTGTCGGTCATGGCCCTGATACCGGAGTGTGTGAGTCGGCCAGCACGCCGCGCTTGATGAAGGTCAGTTCGTTCTTTCCTGCGTCGGTTGCCTGATAGATCAACTCGTCGCTCAACTGGCGCATCATGTGGACCCCCAGCCCGCCCAGCGGCCGGTCTTCCAGCGGCAGGTTAACGTCAGGCGTGGGTACCGTTGTCGGATCGAACAGCGGCGCATCGTCGCTTAGATGAACCAGCAAGTCCTGGCCGTCAGCCTCAACGCAAAGGCACACCGCACCGGGCTGCTCATCATAGCCGTGCAGCAAAACGTTGGTCACTGCCTCGTTCACGGCCAGCACCAGATCGCCGGCCGAATCCTCGTCGCCTCCCAGCGTCAGGATAGCCCCTTCCAGGAAATCGCGCATGTCGTTCAGATCCCGCACTGTGGCGGTCGAGTAGCGCAGGGTCAGGGATTTCATCGGAATTGGGCTACGGCCGTGGGGACGTCGTCAATTACGTCCAGGAACATGTCGTAGCCGGCCGTCGTCAAGGCCCGCAGGCCGTTGCGGGTGGGGTTGACCAGCTTCAGGTGGGGCGATTTGTAGGTGCCGCGAGCGATGCCAAGGGCCGCTGTCGCGCTGTCCTGGGGGTCGGCCTCGCGCAGCATCATATAGAGCATGTGAATGGCCCGCAGCCCGGCACTGCTGATATAGGGTACGTGGCTCAGGTCGAGGATGATATTGCGCGCCCCATCCTGAAAAGCGGTACGCGCGGCGTTCTCCAGTTGTTCCTCCGCGGTCAGATCCCCTTTCACCTGAAGAATGGTGACCGGAACATGTCCCATTTCGCGCCAACTGATAACTTCCATGTTAACCGCCTCCCGTGTCGTTGTGGTTGAACCGTTTTCGGAGTGGCCTATATAGTACCCAGCGCAGGGGTTGTGGTCAACGGGCTGCGTGTATTCATTTCCCTATTTCGGTTGGCCGCGTCCAGGCGTAGTTGCGATCCACCTCGACGAATCCCGCCTTTTCATACATGGCCCGCGCGGCGGTGTTGCCGGCGCCGGTCTGGACACAGACAGTGTGCGCGCCATACAGGCTCAGGCGTCTAACTCCTTCCCGCATAATCGCGTGGCCAAGACCGCGCCGCCGGTGTTCAGACGCCACGCCCACCGGTTCGTAGGCGCCGATAAGGTTGATCGCGTCCAGCCAGATGAGTGTGAAGGCGGCATACGACTCGTCGGGGGCGACGATGACCAGGTCAAGTTCCGGCCGGTAGGTAGGCAAGGCCATGACGGTGTGCATCTTGTCCGCGGTCATGCGCGACGGCGCGAAGGCGTCGCGGTGGACGGCCACGCGCCGGGCCACGTCCGCCTCGCCGCGCACGTGATCGAAGGCATAGCCGGCCGGCAGAGGCGGCGGTTCCGCCGCAGCGACGACAGGCTGGCTATAGAAGACCATATAGTCGTCGGTACGCTGGTAGCCGCGGGCCGCCAGCGCCGCGGCGCGCGCTGTGTCGCCCGTGTAGCTCCAGGCGCGCAATGGTTTCTCTGGCTGTTCACCCAGGCGCTGGCGATACTCGTTCTCGCTCCAGACCAGCGTCTCGGCGTGCAGCGCCGGATAGTCGGGGTGGACGACGCAATCTACCTGATCGTCCACCGGCCAGGCGAAGGCGGCCAGCCGGTCGCCGTCAAACCAGAGCTGGATGATCTCCAGTGGCAGGTCGGTATCCGAGGCCCGCCACCAATCGATGTCGCCGACGGTAGCGTAGACGGGCATCCCGGTGCGGCCAAGATTGTCGATGAGCAGCCGGCGCATATGGGTGTAATCTTCTTCCCCGGCGTAATTACGACTGTGTATCGCCATCTTACCCTCTCTTGTCTAACGCGACGGCCACCTGGTCGTAATCGTAGGTTGTCACTTCCAGTAGATGGCCGTAGGGATCATTGAAGTAGATCGACCACGATTTCTGGTGATCGACAACCTGATCAGCCGTCAATTGCCCGCCAACCCGGTTTTTTAAGTCGATGTGGGGTAGCCGGGCCAGGAAATGGAGGAAACCGGGGCCGTTGACCCGAAAAGCAACGCGATGGAAGCCAGCCGTCGGCCGGTCACCGCGCGGCTCGCCCCGGAACAGGGCCAGCAACGTGCCGCCGGATTCGGTGGCGATCATCAGCGGCCCGTTGGCCGCCCATGCCTCTAATTCGGGCACGATCGCCAGCCCCAGGGCACTGCTGTACCAGGTAGCGGCCTCGTACTGGTCGGGCACGAAGAACTCCACGTGATCAATCTGCTGCACGCGAAACGGTTGCTCACTCATGTTGAGGCACTCCCGTGTGATATTTGGGCGGCGTAGAGGAGAATCGCTGCCGCCGCGTTGACGGAGTAGGAATCGACCCCTGCGGCCATCGGGATGGTTACCCTTAAATCTACCGCGTCGAGGAGTTCCGGCGGCAACCCCTCTCCTTCGTTGCCCATCAAAACAGCGGCCGGCTGGTTAGGCCAGACGACGAGAGGCAAAGGCGTGCCGCCGCCGGCCACGGCGGCCACAGCGGCCACAGCGTGGTGACGCAGATCGGCCATCATGCCATCACCTGTCGCATAGACCACGACCGGCAATTTGAAGATGCTGCCCCGGCTGATGCGTGTCGCCCGGGGGTGGAATGGGTCGGCGGCCCCTGTCACCAGCAGCGCGCGCGCGCCGGCGGCGTGGGCCGTGCGTGTCAGCGCGCCGACGTTACCCGGGTCGCGAATGTCTATGGCGGCCAGGAGGAGCAGGGGAGCAGGGGGGCGGGGGAGCTGCTGAGGATCCGCAGCTGGCAGTCTGGCGACAGGAGTTGCCTCATGGATGGCGGCCGCGTTCGCCAGCACATCCGCCAGAGTAAGGGGCGGCGGCAGACGTACCAGCCCGATGATCGGCCCCAGGTCGCGCCCGGCGGTCAACTCGTCCAGCATGGCGTCGTCGGCGACAATGACCGGGCAGCCGGCCGCGGCCAGCCCGGCGCGCAACGTCACAGCGCGGGGGTCGCCATCGGCCGCCAGCCGCTCGGCCATCAGTGCTGCTGTTAACGGCGCACCGGCTCGCAGGGCGCGCTCGACCAGTCGCGTGCCCTCAATGGCATACAGGCCGGCGCGCCGGCGGCCGGTTACGGTTTCGATCCGGCGGATCATTGTTGCCAGGCTTTGGGGCGTGCGATAGGTGGACATGGGCGGAACACGGATTGTACCCGCCGGCCAGGGATTTGCTAAACTCAGATTGCGGGGCGTAGGGTTTGCATAGTGGAACGCGGATGAGACGGTTAAACACGGAACGAACGCGGCACTGAAATTGAGCTTGCCGCTCATGCTGATTAAGACTGAATGAAGGGTAAGAAATGGCTGCTAAGAACCGTCTATGGAGAGGTAGAAACCGGGTTTCGCACAAGAGACCCGGTTTCTAAGTTTGTTAGGAGAGAGTGTTGTGAAAGATTACATGCATTTAGCCCTGGCGAAGAAGGACGGTGTGCGCAGCTATGCGGCGGCGACGACGGCGCTGGTGGAAGAGGCGCGGCTGCGTCATGGCACGTCGCCCACGGCCACCGTGGCCCTCGGTCGCGCCCTGACGGCGACGGCGCTGATGAGTGGCTTGCTGAAGGTCGGTCAGCGCGTAGCCCTTAAGTGGGAAGGCACCGGACCACTGCGCAAAATCGTCACCGAAGCTGACAGCAGCGGCCGCCTGCGCGGCTACGTGGCCGAGCCGGAGGTCGATCTGCCTCTGTTGCACGACGGGCATGACGTGCCGGGGGCCATTGGCGCGGCCGGGCTGCTGACTGTCGTTCGCGATCTGCTGCTGCCTGAACTGGCCGAAGGCGTTGTGCATCTGGCGAGCAGCAATATCGACGGCGATTTGCTCTTCTTCCTGGAGCAGTCGGATCAGGTGCCGTCGGTGATTGAGACCGGGGTGACGTTGAATGAGGACGGCAGTGTGGCCGCCGCCGGCGGCATCCTGATTCAGCCGCTGCCGCCCTACGAGCCGGAAGTCATCGACCGTCTGAAGGAGCGCTTGCAGGAGATGCCCCCTATTACCGCGCTGCTGGCCGATGGGCAAAAGCCCGAGGCGATTCTCGATGAGCTCTTCACCGGCATCAGCCACACGTTACTGTCGAAGTACCCGGTGCGCTTTGAGTGCAATTGCAGCCGGGAGCGCACCGAGGCGGCGCTCGTAGCGCTCGGCCGCGAGGAGCTACAGGCAATCCTTGATGATGAAGGGCAGGCGTCCGTTACCTGTCACTTCTGCCATGAGGAGTACGTCTTCAATGGCGAAGAGCTGGAGGCGATTCTGGCGTCGCTCTAGATATTGCCCTGCGGACATAAAAAAACAGCCTGGCCGGCCGGCCAGGCTGTTTTTGTGTCGGGGTGGCCGGACTCGAACCGGCGACCGCAACGACCCGAACGAAGCGCGCTACCAGACTGCGCCACACCCCGAACAAGATGGATTATACGCGCTGCGGGAGCGGGGTGCAAGTCAGGTAGGAGTGACCGGTTTCAAGAATCGAACGCGGATGCGGGCGGATTTGTCAATAGGGGCGTAGGTTAGGCGCTCGGGGCAAGGGATCAGGAAGCCAGCAGGGAAGTGGTCCATCTTATCCCACCTCTCGTCGGCGGTCGCCCCGCCCCTTACGTGCTATAATTACGCTTCGCGGCCGCCGGCCGTGTATGTACAGGTAGCAAAGGATAACGCGGTTGAAATCGAGAAATTTACGCTTGCTTATCGGCGTGCTGATCAGCGCCGTTTTTATTTGGCTGGCGCTGCGGGGGTTGCATTTGCCGGACGTGTGGGCCAGCCTGCGCTCTGCCGCATACTGGTGGCTCATCCCCAGCGTCGCCGTCTACTTCCTGGCCGTCTGGGCGCGCACCTGGCGCTGGGACTATCTGCTGCGCCCCATGAAACGCATCCCGTTGGGCCGCCTCTTCCCGATTACCGTCATTGGCTACATGGGCAACAACGTCTACCCCTTCCGTGCCGGGGAGTTATTGCGCGCTTACGTCCTGCGCCGACAGGAAGGCGTCGCCATGAGCAGCAGTCTGGCTACGATAGTAGTCGAGCGCGTCTTCGACGGGCTGGTCATGCTATTGTTCGTCTTTGTCGCCCTGCCCTTCGCCCCCTTGCCCAGTGATACCATCCGCCTGGTCGTCATTCTGGGTAGTGCCATCTTTCTGGGAGCGCTACTGGTCTTTTTCGCTGTGGCGGCTGTGCCCAGCCGCTTCATGCAAGTGGCCGAGTGGCTGGCCGTGCGCTTGCTGCCGGAACGTTTCCGTGGCCCCATCCTTGACTTTGCCGGCCGCTTCGTCGTCGGGCTGGCGGCCCTGCGCAGCGGGCGCGGGCTGGTGATGATCTTCGCGACCTCGGTCATTATCTGGCTGCTGGAGACGGTGAAGTATTGGTTTGTGATGCACGCCTTCGACTTCACCGTGTCCTTCTTCGCCCTTATGCTGATGAACGGCGTTGTTAATCTGGCCACGACTGTACCCTCCGCGCCGGGCTACATTGGCACCTTCGACGGGCCGGGTATCGCCGTGCTGACGCTCTATGGCGTCGATCCGGCCATTGCCGCAGCCTACACGCTGACCCTCCACGCGGCGCTATGGCTGCCAATCACCGCCCTGGGTGTCTACTACATGGTGCGGAATGAGTTGCGCTGGACCGATATCGGCCGGGCAATGGACGCCGGCGTGGTCGATGCGCCGGCCGATACTTCACCTATCGAGGAAGCATCTATTAGCCAAGGAAAAGTGGGCGCGTGAAAATCGCCATTGTCGGCGCGGGTATTGCCGGACTGTCGGCCGCCTATGATCTGCTCCGCGCCGGGCACGCCGTCACCTTGCTGGAAGGGGACGACCATACCGGCGGACTGGCCACCGGCTTTCGCGACGAGCGGTGGGAATGGCCACTGGAGAAGTTCTACCACCATCTGTTCACCTCCGACCGGGCCATCATCGGCCTGGTGGAAGAGATCGGGATGCGGGACAAGCTGTTCTTCCCCCGGCCCATCACCTCCGTCGTCTACGAAGACCGTATCGTACCCTTCGACTCGCCCCGGCGCTGGATCACTTTCCCCGGCTTTAATCTGCTGGATGTGGCACGTTTCGGCATGGTCAGCGCCTATTTACGTTTCACCAAGCCGTGGCGTCGGTTGGAGCGCCACACGGCCGATGCCTGGCTGCGCCGCGTCTACGGCGACAAGACTTACGAGATGGTGTGGCGACCATTGCTCATCGGCAAGTTCGGCCCCTATTACCGCGAGGTCAACATGGCCTGGATGTGGGCGCGGCTGCACGTGCGTAGCCCGCGCCTGGGCTATTTCGAAGGCGGCTTCCAGGCCTTCATTGACCGGTTGACGGAGGTAGTGCGCGGACTGGGCGGCGATATCCGCCTCAACTGCCCGGCGGAGGCCATCACACCCGTTCCCGACGGCGTTCTGGTGCGCGCAGGAGGCACGGCCGAGGTATATGACATCTGTCTGGTTACCACCTCGCCGGCGTTGCTGGCCCGGTTAGCCCCCGATCTGCCCGGCGACTATCTGGGCCAATTGCTGGAGCTGAAGAGCATGGGCGCAGTAGTGCTGACGCTGGCCCTGACCCAGCCGCTGCTGGCCGATAGCGGCACCTACTGGCTCAATATTCCCGCTACTTCACCCGACAAGGCCGGCGGCGTGCCCTTTCTGGCCCTGGTGGAGCATACCAACTACATTGATCGCGCCCACTATGGCGGCGAGCACATTGTCTACTGCGGCGATTATGTCAAACCCGATCACCCGTATATGACCATGAGCCGCGAGGAGATCGAGGAACTTTTCGTCGGCGTGCTACACCGTTTCAACCCGGCCTTCCGGCCGGAGTGGGTGCGCCGCTCGTGGCTGTTCCGCGCCCGCTACGCCCAGCCTGTCCCCCAACTTAACCACTCGCACGCCATCCCCGACTTGCGTACGCCAATGCCCGGTCTCTACTTCGCCAGTATGAGCCAGGTCTATCCGTGGGATCGGGGCACGAACTATGCTGTGGAGATCGGCCGCCGTGCCGCCCGTCTGGCACTGGCCGATCTGGCTGCGGGGGCGATTGCGCAGGGCAAGCGGGGGGCAAGCGACGCCTGACCGCCGCTGAGGGGCAGTTGAACTGCGTCCGAGGAACGTTAGAATAAAGAATGGCCACGTGTTCGTAGTCTGGCACTTTTGTGCCGTGGGGACGCAACGAAAGTTGCTCGCTACGAACGCAACAACTATTTAGCATGAAACGCCGCACGACCCGAAGAGGAAAGGAAGCGTCACCGGCGAATCGAAGGAGCAAAGAACAATGAAAATCGTCGTCATCGGAACCGGATACGTGGGCTTGCCCCACGCGGCCGTCCTGTCCGAATATGGACATGAGGTCTACGCCTACGACATCGACGCCACGCGCATCGCCGCCTACCAGACGGGCGAGGCAGACGACATCGAGCGCTACGTGAACGAGCCGGGTCTGGCCGACATCGTGGCCGAGAACCTCAACCGCTACCTTTTCTTCACCACCGATATCTCCGACGTCATCGAAGGCGCCGACGTCTTCTTCTTTTGCACCAACACTCCCCCCAACCGGGACGGTTCGACCGACATGACCAACTATCTGGCCGCGGCTAACCACCTGGCTGGGCTGCTGGCCGCCCGGCGCAACAAGCAGCGCGTCGTTCTGGTCAACAAGAGCACTGTGCCCATTGGCACGGCCCGCCTGCTGGAAGAGGTGATGCAGGAGCAGGGGGTGGAGAACTTCGGCGTGGCCTCAAACCCCGAATTTCTGGCCCAGGGCAGTGCCGTCGAAGGGTCGCGCCGGCCGGATCGCATCGTCATCGGCGCGGACACATTGGAGGACATGCAAATCCTGCGCCGTCTCTACTCCCAATTCGTCAACCACGTGCGCATCCGTTATCTGGAGACGACACCGGAGACGGCCGAGGCGATCAAGTACATGAGCAACACCCTGTTGCTGACTTACATCTCCTTCTGGAACGGCGTGGGGGCGCGGCTGGCCGAGGCGCTGCCCAACATCCGCATGGAAGATCTGAAGATCGGCGTCACGTCCGATGCGCGCATCAGCACGTGGGGTTCCTACGTCAGCAATGGCGCGGGAGGCAGCTGCTTCGGCAAGGACATCCAGTCGCTCATCTACCAACTGAACCGTGCCGGCCGCTCGACCGATCTGTTGCAGGCTGTCTACGGTATCAACGAGTATCAGAAGACCTATCTGATCGACCGGGCAATTCACGAGGCGCGCTTCAGCTTCAACCAGAAAACGGTTGCCCTGCTGGGGTTATCCTTCAAGAAGCGCACCAATGACATGCGCGATTCGGCCGCGCTGCGCGTGGTCGAGTCGCTCCTGGCACGCGGCGTGCGGGCCATCCGCGCTTATGATCCGCTGGCGATGGAAGAGGCCCAGCGCAACTGGTTCAACCCGGAAAAGAACCATCTGTTCGAGCGTATCACCTATCACGAGACGGCTGTAGAGGCTATCCGCGGCACAGACGCACTCTACATCTCCACCGACTGGGAAGAGTTTCGCGGGCTGGCGCGGACGATCCAGACGACGGTGAAAGCACCCTATCTGGTCATTGACGGCCGGCGGATGTTACCCGACTTTGACATGCTGGTGGCCGCAGGCTACGACTACCTGCCTGTTGGCGGAGCTTTGCTACAAGGGCGGGCCGGCGGCGACCGGCTACCCAGCGAGAACGGTCACGAGATAGGCAAGCCTGCCCCCGTTGCCCGGTGAGAGGAAAACAACCCGTCGCGCGGGCTATTTTCCTCTACCTCGCGCTGGACCGAGTTGGTAGAAGCCCGCGACGAATAGCCTGTATCGAGGCGCGCGTGGCCCTGTGAATGGCCTTTACAACTGGGGGAATTCAGTTATACTTGAAGCGTTAAACGTACGGGAAATCTGGACCGCTGCCGCAGCGGTTTTTCCATATCAGGTACGATTGAGATAACCGGGAATCTGAAGTATGTTGACGAAAAAGCCCACGCTCCTGACGGCTGAAGGATTGGAGCGCTTAACGAAAGAGTTGGAACATCTCCGCACAGTAGGGCGTGAGGAAGTGGCCGAACGGCTGCATCAGGCCTTCGAAGATGGCCAGGACGACGATTTTGTCGACAATGCCGAACTGGAAGCTGCTCGCAACGCCCAGGCTTTTCTGGAGGGACGCATCCAGGAACTCGATGAGATCCTCAACAACTACCAGTTGATCAATGAGGATATGGCCCCGCACGACCGCGTCAAGCTGGGCGACTGGGTGACAGTTACCGAAGTAGGCACCGACGAAGAAGAGCGCTACCAGCTGGTTGGCCCATTGGAGGCCGATCCTGTCGCCGGGCGCATTTCCAACGAAAGCCCGCTGGGCAAGGTGTTGGTGGGCGTCAAGGTCGGTGAGGTGGTGCGCGTCAACGCCCCACGGGGCATCACCGAATTCCGGGTGGTTCGGGTCGAGTAGGACGCACCTCCGCAACATCATAAACAATTCGCCCGTGGCGCGCCGGTTGGCGCGCGCACGGGCTTCTTTTTTTGGAGAGGACGATGAGCTGGACGCCGAACGCTCTGGAAGAGCAACGATTGGAGAAGCTGGCCCGCCTGCAGGACGAGGGCATTGAGCCGTACCCGTTGCAGACGAAGCGCACCCACAACACGGCCGCGGCCGTGGCCGACTTTGAGGCTGCCGCCGAGGGGCAAGCGGTGGCCGTCTCGGTTTGCGGCCGGGTGATGAGTATGCGCGACATGGGCAAGAGCGTTTTCGCCCACGTCGCCGACGAGTTTGGCCGGCTGCAATTGTTCCTGCGCCGCGATGACCTGGGTGAGGCGTCGCACAACGTGTTCAAGAAGCTGATCGATATCGGTGACTTCGTGCAAGCCGAGGGGGAGATGTTTCGCACCAAAACGGGTGAGGTGAGCCTGCACGTGATGG
>JACDJB010002311.1_pt1 | contig 13994 bp, 13 predicted proteins | sample 7454121 | NCBI WGS metagenome assembly JACDJB01 (sample SAMN14253290, study PRJNA609438) | sludge metagenome | isolation source: sludge after 25d culture with pyrite | collected 2018-12-20 | reverse complement strand
TGCGTCGAGGGTCAGGGTTCCGCAGGTCGGATCGCTGTAGGTTCCCGTTGGCGCGGCGCGGATGGTGTAGGTCACCGCGTCCGCCGCGGAAAGGTCGATCGCGAATCGGGCCGCACCGTTCGCCGGCGACTGGTTCCTGGGAAGCACCGCCCCGGCATACGTCCCGTTGGTGGTGAAGAAACGCTCCATGAACTGGGCGTTCTCCATGATGATCGCCTGTGCGTCGGCCCGGTTTCCCCTCCTGACGTGTTCCGTATAGGACGGATACGCGATGCTCGCGAGGATGCCGATGATCGCCACGACGATCATCAGCTCGATTAGCGTCATGCCTGCTTGAAGGTTCTTCATGGCTGTTCTCACTGAATTTGCCTCCAGGTCGCGCGCGGCTTCAGGCTTCCAGAATTGATGACCGTCGTGCCGATCTCACCGGACGTCCCGGACGTCGGCAAATAGGCGGAGTCACCCGACTTGATCGGTGCGCCGAAGCCACCGCTGATCCCGGTTCCCGAGTCGACGCCGCTGACGTGTTTCATGACCCCGCCGCCGATGTCGACCTGGGGCGCATCGATGTAGCTGGTGCCACTTTTCACCTTGAACCCGGCTGCAGGCAACTCTCCACCCGTTGCGGGATCGATCAGCATCATGAAGCTCCGTCCGCCAAAGTCACAGGGCGAAACCGAGGGCGTAATGGTCTGGACCACAAGCTTGCCCATATAAAGCATGGCTCCTGAAACAACACGCTCCCCAGAGGGCGTTCCCGGCGGATAGGGTGGCGTGACGAGATCGATCACCCAGCCCCGGCTGTCCGGATAGGTCACTGCGTTGTTGCTCAAGGCACGCACGATCTTATCGCCAACGGTCCCTTCGAAGATAACCGCCTGCTGCACCAGGCTGGCGCGATGGCTGACGCCAGTGAACGCCCCGTCCGTGCTGCCGCTGCTGCCATCCGTGTCCACGATGCCATAGATGGATTGGACGCTCGTGGTGATATTGTCGCCATCCTCGAAATATTTGCCCGTGCCGAAATACACGGCGAGACCTGTTGCGCCTTGCGGAGGCAGGCCCACCTCCGGCGGCACGGTGATCGGCTGCGGCGTGCCATACTTGTCCTTCGCCTGGAACAAGGGAACCGCGCCATACGCCGCCGCCCAATCCGCGCTGACTGCCGAGGACGTGTCGAACTTCCAGAGGTTGCCCTTCAGGTCGCCTGCATACACGAGATCGACGATGCGATCATTGTTGCTGTCGACGAGCAGCGGCGTGGAGAGCCCATTGTTCGGGCCGCTGCCGACCACAATCATTTTCACGATGCTGGGGTTGTCCACACGCACCATGTAGAGCGCGGACTTGCCGCTGGTGCTGGCGTAGCCATTGCCGAACACCGTCCAGTAGTGCCCGTCGGGGAAACGGGCGGTGGTCACGGCGCCGAGTGTGAAGCCCAGATTGTCCTTTTCCGCGGCGGTATGGCCCTGATACTCCCACAACACCTTCCCTGCATCGAAGCTGTCCGGATCGGTGATGTCGAGTGCGTACACGGCCTTGCCACCCGCTCCCAGACTACCCGTCAGCACGGTCTTCCATGTGCCGCCGAAATACGCATCCCAGGCGGTCGGCGACCCATCCACGAAATAGCGATGGGTGTAAGCCGGGTCGAGCAGGAGCGGCAGACTGCCCAGGGTTTTGTTGGGCACGAACGCGAACAGTTCCACGCCATCGCTCGCGCGGAACCCGTGCAACATGCCGTCATTGGCCGCCGCATAGACAACGGGTGTGCGTGTTTTCTTGTCATGCATGAATGTCGAATAGCTCGCGCCCTCGGCGCCGCCGAAGCCGGTATAGCCGAAATTTTCGTCGTGCACGAAGTGCGGATCCGAGTTGATGATGTCGCCCAGCCGGCTGCTCCGATTGCGATACGCTCCGCCGTGCTTGACCTCCTTGGCGTCATCGCCGCGCAAATAATTGACTTCATCCAGACTCAGCGCGCCAACCGTCCCAGAAAAATCAGCACCCGCCGTACCATCCCAGGTCTTGATGTTGCGCGAACCGTGGGTCGGCACCTTCTCCCCTGCATCCCAGATCTCCGTGCCGATCGTTCCATCGGCTTTCAGGGGATAGGCCTTGAGGTGACCGGTCCAGTCACCGCTCTTGAACAATGCCTGATACAGATGCGTGGACGATTTCAACTGGGTCGAGTTGGATGCCACGGCAGCCGACGAACTGGTGCGGTCAACGATGTTCTTCAGAACTTTCGCCAGTTCGGCGGCAAAAACATCCGGATCGGCAGCGCTGAAGAAGCCGCCACGCCCGTTGACCGACGCGTGGAGCAGGTCATCCAGCAGCGCCGGGTTCGTCGCGGGCTTTGGCCAGGTAATGGTCGTCTTGTCCTCGATCGCCTTGAAAGCTGTCGCCGGATCGATCGAACCGTTCACCCCGAGGCCGATGCCGAAGGTCGTCATATGCTGCCAGAACGCGACATCGAGCTTATTGGTGGGCACGGCATTGACCAGATCGGTCCGCAGATCCCGTTTCCAGTAATACATTGCAATATCGGCAAGGGTGTCGCTATTGCCGTCGCTGAAGGGCGAGACGGCGTCATAGGTGAAGGATTTGTCTTTCGGCCCGGTGATCGTCGGCCCGCCCGTTCCGTCGACGTTCACCTTCGCGGCCGCGGTGCTTGCGGCATCTCCGTTCCAGTAACCGTCCGTCATGAGGATGGTATGGCTCTGGCGGCATTCCAGATGCGCCGCCGTGCTGGCCGTGCCAGGCGTCTCGCTCCACGGACCGCTGTTGTCGGCACGCGAGTAGTAGATGCCGGCATCGTCGAGCGCCCGCCTCAACGGTGTCCCCTGGGGCACCATGTTATGCGTATACAGGGATGTGAAGAAGTTTTCGCGATTCGTTCCCGAGAAGGTGCGCACACCGCGAATGATGGTCTTGTGCGAAACACCATCGACCGACGTACTCCCCTTGTTGATCGCGCCAAAACCGACGCGCAGGGTGGTCCCCTGCTGCGAGAATGCGTTACCGATCCCCGCGCGCGAAGCGAGAATGCGCGAGCGGTAATACGTGAACCAGTTGGCGAAGTTCTGCATTTCCTCCGCATAAGTGCACGTGCTCCCCATGCAATCGGTGCGGGCCGCCGCCTTGGGGTAGGAGGGAGTGGTACTCTTGATCTCGACAAGATCGAAGTTGGCGCTCTTGTTGTTGCTGTCGGTTGGCCCCGTCAACGCCACACTGCCCTTGTATTTGAAATAGGTGGCGGGGTAATAACTGACCGTCGCCTCCGACTCCGATCCGTCATCATTGATCCATACGGCCGCGTGCGAATTGGTGATCGTGAGATTGCGCGTCCCTTCGGTAAGCTTCATCGGGTTGAGCAGCGCCGCAGTCGGAACTGCGTTCGCCATCAGCGAGCCATCCGCATTGCGCCAGGGCATGTACCGCTTCGCCGGATCGTAGTACAGCGGATTGAATTGCGCGGTGCGAAAATAGCGCGCATAGCGGTTGGTCAGATCGAATCCCGCCACGCCGTTATTGCTTCCGCTCTTGAGGGTGATGATGCCGTAGTAGTCGGAATAATTCGTACCGTACAGAACTGCCGGACGTGGAAACGTGAAGAAAACCTTGGAGTTATCCGGAACCACATCCCAGTGCATGGACCCTGAATCGTCCAGGATGAACATCACGTTCGGCTCGACCGGTGTAGTCAGATAAAGCGGCGAACTGGCGATCCCCGCGTGGGCGGCACCGGCCCAACCCATCGCGATGCAGGACGGAAGCACGACGCTCCGCAGCAATCGAACCAGCGTTCGCAACCGTGTGCAAGACTCCGTAGCGCGATCGGTGACACACCAATGTAATGCGGATGGCTGGTGACCGTCGGCCGACACGCCAGAGTCCACCTCCCGCAAAGCCAAGCGAACCCGCCATGGATGAGCCTGTGTCGATGAATGTGTCAGTGTCTGCATGGTTGTACTCCCGTCAACTTGATAACACCTCCGCCGCCAGTGACCTGTTCAGGTCGGGGGCAGCCGGATGAGTTCAATACGATTGATGGTTCCTTGGTCCGCTTCGATACGCACGCCCTGACCGGGACGAATGTCCTTCAGCCGGGGGGTCGCACCGTGCTTTACGGAATTGGACACGCGATAGACGACGCCATCGACTTCGACGCTGTCGCGGGCAAGGTCGACCGCCGTGATCTGTCCCGACACCACCTCCGCCGCGATTGAGGTCTGACCCAGGCTTGCCAGGACCAGCACGAGTCCGCCCAGGTAACGCCTCGGATATCCAGCCTTGTTCATACTTTCCCTTTCTTCAGCGCAGGAAAACCGCCTGCAATATAACGACCGTATTGGGGTTCCTGCCGACACCGCGCGCGGTCACGCGGTACGTGGTCGAACTGCCGAGCGGCCCCATGCCCATCCCCCCTCCTCCCGCTGCAGGCGAGGCATTGAGCTCTTCGATCACGAAGCGCGGCGCCTCCGCCGTGTCATTGGGCGCGACAGCCAGTTGCTGCGAAGCTCCGTCCCAATCATGCGTCTCTTGCCAGTAGGCCGTCTGCGTGCCCTCCGGAATACGCGGCGTATAGGCAGTTCCGGTGGCGAATGCGGGGAGCACCGCCCCACCGAGCACCTGCTCTCCTGCACGCAACCCAGCCTCGGCGGCCTGGAAGGCAAGGTCCCGGTCGCGCGCATTGCCTGCCATGCGCTCTTCCAGCAGGGTGCCACGCATCGCCGCCATACCGAGCAGGGTCAATACAACCAGGAAGATCAAGCCCATCATCAGCGCCATGCCGCGCTGCTGCGATTTATTTCGGATCGGGATGCGGTTTTTCATGGCATTCATGGGAGACGATTGCGCAGACCATACGTGGCAGTCGCGACCTGCCGCAGCCGGCCATCGGCGGCGCTGCAGTCGTTGCCTTCGACCGTGCATGCCTGGGCGCCGGTCGCCACGTTGTTGTCGCTGACAAAGACGAGGTTGAGACGAACCGCGACGACATTGCGCCAGTCGGCCACAGCCGCCACCGCCACGTAATCATCGGCGGCGAAGTTGGCATTGGTGTCCACACCGTAGCGCAGCACCATGTTCTCGACGTTTTCCACCAATTCCTCAGCGGCGTCGCCGTTTTGTCGCCGATAGAGCGCCGGATTGCCGGCGACGTTGGTGCCGACGAAATACACGATATCGGCGAGGGGGTAGACTTCGGCGTCGCTGCTGTAGGGTTTCTGCAGGGGCGCGGCAGGTGTCACGGACGCTGCGGCCACCGCTCCGGCAACAAATGCATCGGCGTGGGTGCAGTCCGACACGAGCAGTGTGTCGCCCGCCTTGACGTCAGCCGGATTACCGGCGATCGGGATGACCGCGGACGCACCCGCCATCAGGGCGGTGACGTTGATGCCCTGTCCCCGCGCCAGGACCACCCTCAGCACGTCGGTGCCGGGAACATAATTCGCGGGTGCAGGTGCCGGTCCCGGCCAGGTCCCGGCCCCCGCATACCCCTGAAGGGCCTGCCCAATGGCGTGAGTGGGCGGCGACAGCGTCCCCGCCGGCACGCCCGGAATCGGGTTGATCGAAATGTTCACACACCCTGAAAATCCGGCGGCACGTACTTCGCTTCCCACCTGGTCGAGCGCGTAGCGGTAGTTCTCCTGAATGCGGGAGAAATCCTCCACGGTGCGAAACGTCTGCCGACTCCCCAGGTAGACGTAGCCAATGCCAAGGGTGAGCAGCAGTCCGATGAGCATCGCAACCATAAGCTCGACCAGGCTCAGGCCGCGCTGGCCAGGGAACAGACGGGCAGTCATGTTGTGCGGGTTCATAGGCGAGTCTGCATCGTGAATTGCTGCGCGGCGTCGCCGCCGGTGGCGCGGGTATCGTTCCATTGAACGGTGACAGTGACCGTGCGGTCGGCTGCGACGTTGACCGCCCCCGCACCCTGGGGCAACACGGCAAGTGCGTTTCGCCAGGCCTGCAGGTCGGTTGCGCTCACCGAAGCGCCGCCGGGGGCCGCATCGCCGAGCGCAATGTTGTAATTTCCATCGAGCGCGGCCTGCCGGTTGGCCCGCATGCGGTCCGCCACGTCATAACTCAGCCAGACGGCCTGGGTGCGGAAATACGATCCATGACTGTTACGCATGGTCGACGCCATCAGGCCGGCAAGCCCGAGCAGGCCGACGGCCAGCACCAGGATGGCCACGAGGGATTCCAGCAGCGAAAAACCGGATTGACGCATGGGAAACCTTTTCTCCTTCATGGACAGGCAACCGTCGACACGCGGGCACGCCCCGACGGTTCGATCTCGATGGTGCGTCCCGCAATATCGGCGACGCCTGGGCAAAGGGTCAGCACCGTGAGGGCGCCAGGATTCGTCATGCGGCCATTCGCGCTGAAGACGAGAGTGCCAGTTCCATCCAGCGTCGCCGAGCCCCCCATGGCATCCTGCGTTCGCAACACGTTGCCCGCCTGATCGAGAACCACCCACCCCTGCGTCCATGTACCCGAACATGTGGACCCGTCGCTGCTCGCACAAACGGTCACGTCGGCCGCGCGCTTGACCGCTTCGCTTCGCGCATATGCCAGGCCTGCCATGACCTCGTTCGCCCGCGCCGCCATCCTCCCGTTCTGCACGAACGCCTGCAACGCGGGGACGGCAATGGACATCAGGATCGCCATCACGGCGATCGTGATCATCAATTCGATGAGTGTGAATCCCCGGTTTTCATCCATGGCGTGTTTCGGGTGCGAGCCCACCCGGCAAGGCAGCCGCATTCCAACATGGTGGTAACGACCACTCGGCAGGTTTCGCGCGTTTTCCATGGCGTATGAATATTGCAGATCCGGATACCATGCCAGTGCTTTCCGACCAGCGGGCCATCCGACGGATCGAGCGGCCATGGAAGTAACCAACCGTGGCAACGCGTGCGTGTCACGCCCCCTGCCCGGGTGTCAACCCACCGCAGCCCGCAGGGGCCTGCTCACGGGGTGGGGCACGTGCCGGGCTTCGTCGTGCGGGGTCGCCCTGTGCTGTTGATAACGATCTGGCGCGCAACCTGGCTGCTTCCGGCCTTGCCGCACAAGGTCAGCGTCCCCGCTTGCCATGCACCCGAGACCAGAAGCGTTCCGCCGGTCGCTGCATAGGATATGTACGTGGAAATGGGCTTGCTGGCCATGACGCTGATTGCCTGTGGCAGGGACGGGCGCGTATGCAGCACTGCCTCACCCTCGTCACGCTGGGCATTGTTGTTGACATCATGAAATATCAACCACCCCTTGCTCCAGCCATCACCCGAGCAATGTGTCCCATCCGAAGACGGGCATACGACCGCACGTGAAGAACGTTTGACCGCCTCGCTGCGCGCCAGGTGCAACGCGGCGAGGAATTCGTTGGTCACACTTGATATCTGGCTGGACAACAACTGTCTCGACAGCCCTGGCACTGCAAGCGCAAGCACACTTGCGGCAACCGCCAGGACCACGAGCAATTCCGCCAAGGTCGTCCCTCGTTCGGCCATTTTTCCTCCCCGATTCTTATGGAGTGAGCATGCCACCGAAGCCATTGGGCGGCATACGACTTTAGTCGTAGATCGCACGTATTACATTGTTTTAACTTGGTATTTTTTTGTTCATTCCTGTCCCACCGTGGATTTCCCCATGCTCCCGCGCGGCAACGACACCTGCGGGGCGACCAGCGCCCGATGTTTCCCTACAATTGCACCCGGGTTCCAGGTTTGCCGGGCCTGCCACAAACAATGCCGGGGCCAACACGCAAACGGATATTTCTCTTGATCACCGACACATTGATCCTTGGCGGCGGCATTAGCGGGCTTGGTGTTGCATGGCACCTGCTGCGCGCCGGACACCGGGTGACGGTGATCGACCGCGGCCGCGCCGGCGCCGAGTCCTCCTGGGCCGGCGGCGGCATCCTGTTCCCGCTCCTGCCCTGGGATTACCCGGAGTCGCTGGCCCGCCTGGCGCTGCGCTCGATGGCGACGTATGCCGGCTGGGTGGCGGAGATCGAGGCCACGGGGGGCGGCGACGCCGAATACTGGCGCTGCGGCATGCTGGCGTTGAATGTCGGGGAGGGCGAGCGGGCGCGGGCGTGGTGTGCGGCGCATGGTGTGGCGGTCGAACCTGCTCCATCGCGCCTGTTCACCCTCCCCCCTCAAGGGGACGGAGGCCAAACGCTGTGGCTGCCGGACGTGGCGCAGGTGCGTAATCCGCGTCTGGTGGCGGCGCTGCGGGCAGCGGTCGAGGCGCGCGGCGGGCGGGTGATCGAACAATGCGCAGCCACGGGCGTGCGCACGCAATCCGGGCGGGTGACGGCGGTGGAGACGACGGCCGGCACCTTCGCCGCGGATGCGGTGGTGCTGGCGACCGGCGCGTGGTCGGGGCTCGGGCTGCGGGGGCTGGCGGGCGTGCCGAACGTGCGCCCGATCCGCGGACAGATGCTGCTGTTCAGGCTGGAACCCGGCGTGCTCGACACCATCGTGTATCGTGACGGCCTGTACCTGATCCCGCGCCGCGACGGCCATGTTCTGGTGGGCAGCACACTGGAGGACGCGGGCTTCGACAAGTCCACCGACGCCGCCACGCGCGCGCGCCTGCATGCGGCAGCGGCCGGAGTGCTGCCTGCCTTGGGCACGGTGCAGCCGGTGCAGCACTGGGCGGGACTGCGTCCGGGAGCGCCGGACAACATCCCGATCATCGACCGCCACCCGGACTTCGACAACGTGTTCATCAACAGCGGGCATTTCCGCTACGGCGTGACGCTGGCGCCGGCGTCGGCCGAACTGCTCGTCGCCCTGATGGAGGGAACGACGACGCCGCTCGATGCCGCGCCGTATGGCTGGCAGGCGGCGCTTGAGCGAGCATGGGATGCCGAGCATGGTGACGCGTCGGGCTGAAGCCCGACCTGCGGACTATTGGAAAATCCGGGTTTTTCGCGGCCAAACCGGCGGGGTTCAATTCGCGCCGAATCAATAGGATAATCGTCTCGTCCACCCAATATGGTCACTTGCCATGTCTCAAGCCCACCTCCATTCGCCGATTGATGAAGCCGACTACCTGCACCGCGAGGAAGCCGCGACCGACAAGCACGAGTTGGTGGACGGCGAAATTTTCGCGATGGCGGGCGCAAGCGAGCGGCACAACCGCATTGCGGGCAACATTTTTTTTCACCTGCGCAGCGCCACCCGCGGCAAAACCTGCCGTGCGTTCATGGCCGACATGAAGCTGCGGCTTGCCAGCGGCTCGACGTATTACTACCCCGACGCGATGCTGGTGTGCGATCCGGACGACAATCATCCGATCTACAAACAGTCGCCCTGTCTCGTCGCAGAAGTGCTGTCCCCCGCCACGGCCAGCATTGATGTGCGCGAGAAATTGGCGGCGTATCGCGGGTTGGCGAGCCTGCGCTATTACCTGCTGGTGGATTCGGAGCGGCTGTGGGCCAAGGTATATTTCCGCGATGAGCACGGCGCCTGGTTCGAACAGGAACTCGGCAGCGAGGACCGCGTCGACGTGGTCTGCGGCGACGCACGTCTCACGCTGACGCTCGACGACCTCTACGAGGACACGGGGCTGCTCGTTGTCTGAGACGGCCGGCAAGCGCCTCGTCGTCTGGATCGTCAGCGACGGCAAGCCCGGCCACGTCAACCAGTCGCTGGGGCTCGCCGAAGCGCTGGCGCGCGCCGTCCCGACCGCCATCCATACCCTGCCCGCGCAACCGGCCCTGCGCACTAGCCTTGCCTGGCTGCTGCGGCGCCCGCTCGCGCAGGGCCTGCCGGCACCGGACCTCATCCTCGGCGCGGGACACGCCACCCACCTGACACTGCTCGCCGCGCGGCGCGCGCACGGTGGCCGCACGGTGGTGCTGATGAAGCCGAGCCTGCCGCGCCGCTGCTTCGATCTGTGCGTCGTGCCGCGCCATGACGGCGCCGAAGCGGATGCGCGCACGCTCATCAGCGAAGGCGCGCTCAACCGCATCCAGCCCGCCCTCGATGCCGATCCGGCGCAGGGCCTGATCCTCGTCGGTGGTCCCTCGGCGCATTTCGCGTGGGACAGCGCGGCGGTTTCTGCGCAGATCGACTCACTCGTCGAGCACACGCCCGGCATGCGCTGGACGCTCGCGACCTCGCGCCGCACCCCCGCTGATTTCGTGTCGCATTGGTCGGCATCGTCCGGACTCGATTTCGTGCCGCATACTGCCACCTCAGCCGACTGGCTGCCCGCGCAATTTGCGCGCTGCGGAACGGTCTGGGTCACGCCGGACAGTGCGTCGATGGTGTACGAGGCCGTCACCGCCGGCGCCGCGGTCGGCGTGTTCGATCTTCGCGCCAACGCGGGCAGTCGCGTCGCCCGTGCCGTCGAGCAGTTGGCACACGACGGGCGGGTGACACGCTTGGCAAACTGGCGCGCAACGGGCACACTGCGCCGCGCCACGCCGCCACTCGCGGAAGCGCAGCGCTGCGCCCACTGGATTCTCGAATGGCTCAGGAACAACCGACGCGAAAACTGACCGTGCTGCAACTGCTGCCCGCGCTGGAATCCGGCGGGGTCGAGCGCGGCACGCTGGAAGTCGCACAGGCACTGGTCGAGCGCGGCCAACGCGCCCTGGTGATCTCGGCCGGCGGGCGCCTGGTGACGCCGCTCACCGCCCTCGGTGCCGAACACTTCGAATGGCCGATCGGCAGGAAGTCGCTGACAACCCTGCGCCTGGTCCGCCGCCTGCGACGATTCCTGATCGAACAGCGCGTCGACATCGTCCACGCGCGCTCGCGTGTTCCCGCGTGGATCGCGTATCTCGCCTGGCGGCGCATGGACCCGGCGACGCGGCCGCGCTTCGTCACCACGGTGCATGGCCCCTACTCGGTAAGCCCCTACAGTGCGGTCATGACCCGCGGTGAACGGGTCATCGTCATTTCCGGAATGATTCGCGACTATGTCCTCGGCAATTACCCGAAGACCGACCCCACCAGGCTTCGCCTGATCTACCGCGGCGTGGATCCGACGGCATTTCCTCACGGATACCGCCCGCCGCAAAAGTGGCTGGACGAGTGGTACGCGCAGCATCCCGAAACGCGGGACAAAAGGCTCCTGACCCTGCCGGCCCGAATCACGCGCTGGAAGGGTCAGGAGGATTTCATCGAGCTGCTCTCCCGGATCAAGAACGATGTTCCCAATGCGCACGGGCTGATCGTCGGTGAAACCAAGGACCGCAAGGACCATTTCCTCACCGAACTCAAAGCCAAGGCAGCGGCCCTCGGCATAGCCGACCGTGTGACTTTCACGGGTCACCGCAGCGATCTGCGCGAGATCATGGCCATTTCGCGCATTGTCTATTCTCTGTCACGGGAACCCGAAGCTTTCGGCCGCACGACCGTGGAAGCCCTGAGTCTGGGTATTCCCGTGATTGGGTACAATCACGGCGGCGTGCGCGAACAGTTCGAAGCGATCCTGCCCGGTGGCGGCGTCCCCGTCGGGCAGATCCAGAATGTGGCGGCGCTCACCCTGAAATGGATCGAAATTTCTCCTGAAATCCCTGCTGAACAACCCTTCACGCTCGAGCGCATGCTCGACCAGACCCTGGACGTCTATGACGAGCTTCATCCGATCGATCACTCCTGAAAAGGGTGCCCGATTCCTTGGGCTCATGCTGGTTGCGTGGCAGCCTTTCACGAGCGGGGCGCGCCTGCCTTCGGTGCTGCTCCTGCTGCTGGGTGCCTGGCTGCTGTTTCACAAGCGGATCGACCTCGGTGAGCGCGCCGTTCGTCGCCTTGCCATCGTTTTTCTGCTCCTCTTGGGACCCATCCTGCTTTCATTGCCTGGCTCGTTCAACCCAACCGGGACCGCGAGCGTGGCACTGGTGCTCGCTCTATTCTTCGTCACAGGGCTGGGCTTGATGCACGGACTCAGGACAGTGGAGGATCACGCCTGGCTGCAACGCTGGCTGAGCATCGTGCTGGCGATCTGGCTCGCCGATGGCTTCATTCAGTTGCTCCTGGGGCGCGACCCGCTGGGAGTGCCGATGGGAAGCGACGGCCGCATGATGGGTCCGTTCCCCGACAACCTGCATTTCGGTTTGTTCATGACCGTGCTGATGCCGATCATGTTGTGGCGCATGGCGACGGACCGCCCTCTGGCGGCGCTCGCATTCATCGCACTGATCGGCTTCGTGGCCGGCATGAGTGGTGCAAGAGGCAACATACTCTTCTACCTCCTGGGTGTGGCAACCCTGCTCCCGCGGTTCAGCTGGTTGTATCGTGCATTCATCATGGTGGCACTCATCGCCGGAATCGCCGCCGCCATCAGCCAATCCGAAACCACGGCCGCGAAATTCAAGCAATTCGATACGGCCGGTGAGCCGTCACTTTTCCAGAAACTCGATCACATGCTGAGCGGACGCATGATCATCTGGGAAACCGCCGGCGAAATGCTCAAGGACAGGCCTTTGACCGGCGTCGGAACAGGCGCGTTCGCCGATGCCTACGATCATTATGCGACGCGTCCGGAAGACCCCTTCCGCAGCGGCGGCGGCTATGAAGGGGGCGTCTATCACGCCCATCAGATGTACGTTTCGGTTGCCGCCGAGTCCGGATTGATCGGGCTCGCGGGCTTGCTCGCGGTTATAGCCCTGCTCGTCAGATGGTACTTGCTGGCCGCGCCCGAGTGTCGCCGCCTCGCCGCTCCCTACGCGGCTTCGCTCGCCGTTATCGCTTTTCCGCTTCAGTCGCAGCCGATCTTATTTCGACCATGGTGGTTTCCGGTGGTGCTTCTGCTGCTGAGCGGATTTATCATCGCCCTGCAGCCGAAGAAAATCTGAGTTTCACGTTCATCTACCCGATCACGGATGTCATGCAAAGACCGTTCAAATCCCTGAGCCGCTCCCTGCGCCAGCCATTCAATCGCCTGTACGCCCGGCGCCGTCTGCGGCAATATCATTCACGCGAGCGCTCTCTCGAGGAAGTCGTGGACTGGGCCATGCACTTTGGCGGATACGGTTACATGACGGTTCAAACGCTGCAGATCCCTTCCGAAATCACCCAACTGGCCAAAGCCGTACAGGCGATCAAACCGAAGATCATTGTCGAGATCGGAACCGCACGCGGAGGCACGCTACTGATCTGGTCTTACCTCGCCTCACAGCGGGTCATCACCTGCGATCTGAACGACATGCACCGGCAAAAACCCCTGTTCAGCCGATTTTCGCCACCAGGATCGCAATGCCAGATCACCTTGCTTTCTGGCAACTCCCACGACGCGGCTTTCAAAGCCAGACTGGCACACGAACTGAACGGCGAAAAAGCCGACTTCATGTTCATCGATGGCGATCATACGGAATCCGGTGTGGAAGCGGACTACAACGATTACAAGGAATTCGTGCGACCCGGTGGGCTCATCGCTTTCCACGACATCGTCGAAAAGCAGCCTCTGTCGACCAACCAGGTTTTCCATTTCTGGAAACGGCTCAAGCTCGGGGCAGATGTGCAGGAGTTCGTTGCCGATCCCGACCAGTGCGGCTTCGGGATCGGCCTGGTTCGCGTGCCCGAAGCGTAGGCAGGCGAGCGCAGAGGTGCCTCACGAGGCTCCGGCGGCGGCCATCGCATCGCGCAACTGTCCGGCAATGACCTCTCCGGAAAAGACATCCCGGTAGACCTCGACTGCCCGCTGTCCGATGCGGGGATCATCGCGCAGTTGCAGCACCAATTTTGTCACCGTCTGCGCCAGCGCATCGGGGTTACCCGGATCGACCCAGAACAGGCCACGCTCCCCGTTGTCACGGCAGGCGGCAGGATAGGCCGCAGAACGTCGCGTCACCACCGGCCGCCCGCATGCAAGACTCTGGAACACCTTGTTCGGGATCACACGCCCCGCTTTTGCGCCTGCGTCGAAAACGCCAAGCAGGATATCCGCCTGGTGTATTCGCGCCGGCAACTGTGTATACGGAACGGCATCCTCAAAGCGAACCGTGTCGAGACCGCGCGCCAATC
>JACDJB010002310.1_pt1 | contig 14000 bp, 15 predicted proteins | sample 7454121 | NCBI WGS metagenome assembly JACDJB01 (sample SAMN14253290, study PRJNA609438) | sludge metagenome | isolation source: sludge after 25d culture with pyrite | collected 2018-12-20 | reverse complement strand
GAATACCTGCGCTTCATCGCCAACCGCCGCTGCCAGCAGATCGGCCTCGACGAAATGTTCCCCGGCGTCACCAACCCCTTCCCCTGGATGGCCGAGATGATCGACCTGAAGAAGGAGAAGAATTTCTTCGAGACGCGCGTCACGGAGTATCAGACGGGCGGGGCGTTGAGCTGGGATTGACGCCAAATGGCGAAGCTCAAGAAGCTGATCGAGCAGATCCTGCTCGGTCGCAGCGATGCCGATATCGGCTTCGACGAGCTGTGTCATATCCTGATCGGCCTTGGCTTTTCGCAGCGCACCCGGGGCAGCCATCACATTTTCAGCCATCCTGACGTTCTGGAATTGATCAACCTCCAGCGCGATGGCGGCAAGGCCAAGCCCTACCAGGTCCGGCAAGTCCGCGCCATAATCCTTCAATACAAACTTGGAGCCGAGGAATGAATCCGAAGTACGAAATCATTCTGTACTGGAGCGAGGACGACCAGGCCTTCGTTGCCGAAGTGCCCGAGCTGCCTGGTTGCGTGGCGCATGGCGATTCGCAGGCATCCGCGCTCGCCAGCGTCAACGAGGCGATCACGCTCTGGATTGCCACGGCAGAGGAACTCGGAAGATCCGTGCCGACCCCGAAGGGCAGACGCCTTGCTTATGCTTGACGCTTGTTACGGCGAGCGCTTATTGAAAATGGAGTCTGACCCCATTTGTTTTCGTGCGAAGCGAACCGGGGTGGCGCGCGACCCGTTGCGGGCGGGCGAAAAGCTGGCAGATCGCGTACACGCACAACTGGCCGAAATCGCCGCTCGCCCGGATCTGGTCCGCTCGTTCTTCAGACACCCAAGTGTCGCCTATATTTCTGACTTATGAGTAAAGGGGTGAGGGTCAAATTGTTTTGTACTGGGTGTCGTTGGGCCTAAATAGATTGAATAAACTTGTGGCTGAAAACCCGTTCTCACCCTCTTTCTTCGCTGTTCGTTCGTAGGCACCATGCGCCTCGATCCCATACGCCGCGAAGTCTCCGCCAAGCTGGACCGCAAGCAGCGATCGGCATTGGGGCAGTTCATGACGCCAACCCACGTGGCGGATTTCATGGCGGGCCTCTTCCCCCCTATTGAGAAAGGAAACGTGCGCCTACTGGACGCGGGTGCGGGCATCGGTTCATTGAGTGCGGCATTCCTGGAAAGATGGATACGTGATGGGTGGGGAGCGGGTCACGTCGGTGTCACCGCCTACGAGATCGACCTGGTTTTGCGCGCGCGTCTTGCTGACACGTTAACGCATTACGCTGAGGCTTATCCGGTAACGCGAGAAATTCGGGATACGGACTTCATCGAAGATGCGGTTAACCGCATCCAGTTTCAGGACGCGCAGCGATACACGCACGCGATCCTGAACCCGCCCTACAAAAAGATTAATAGCCAATCTCGCCATCGGCACTTGCTACGACAGGTTGGCATCGAAACGGTCAATCTCTATTCGGCCTTCGTCGCGCTGGCTATTGCCTTGATGCAAACGGGCGGGCAGGTTGTGGCGATCATCCCTCGGAGCTTCTGCAACGGGCCTTACTACAGGTCGTTCCGCGAGTTTCTGCTGTCGCGCATGGCGATTCGGCATATGCATCTTTTCGATGCGCGGGACAAGGCTTTTCAGGACGACGACGTGCTGCAGGAAAACATCATTCTTTTGCTAGAGCGGGGCGGCGACCAGGGGGACGTGATGATATCCACGTCGACCGACGACAGCTTCGCAGATTATCGAGTGCATGCGCACCCGTTTTCGCGGATCGTGCTCGCGAACGATCCCGAACGTTTCATACACGTCCCTGCGGGAGCGGCGCTGGAGACTTCGGATTTGCCGGACGCCTTTAGTCATTCGCTTGTCGATCTTGGTGTGGAAGTTTCTACCGGTCCGGTCGTGGATTTCCGGGTGAAAAATGATCTTTGCGAGCTGCCAGAAGCCGGCACTGTGCCGTTGCTTTATCCCACCCATTTTTCCGGACAGACCATCGAGTGGCCCAAGGTCGGGGGGAAGAAACCGAACGCACTGCGGCTCAATCCGGAAACGAAGAAATCGCTGTATCCAACCGGCTTCTATGCGGTGGTGCGCAGGTTTTCTTCCAAGGAAGAAAAACGCCGTCTCGTCGCAGCGCTGGTATCGCCCGAGAGTTTCGAGTCCGCCTATATTGGCTTCGAAAACCACTTGAACGTTTTCCACTGTGCGAAGCAGGGCTTACCTGAGGATTTGATGCGTGGTCTCGTGGCTTACCTGAACAGTTCGATGGTCGATGCCTACTTCCGTTGCTTCAGTGGCCATACCCAAGTGAATGCGACCGATTTGCGAAGGATGCGTTATCCCTCCAGCCAGACCCTGAAGAAGCTTGGGCGCTGGGAGGTGAAGCAGGAGCGCATCTCACAAGAAACGCTGGATAAAAAAATCCTGAGCCTGGCATGAGTACGCACAAAAACATCGACGACGCCCTGACTATCCTCGCGCAGCTTGGCCTGCCTCGTGCCCAGCAAAACGAGCGGTCGGCACTTTGCTTGCTTGCCTTGCTTGATCTTTCTCCCGCCAAGAAATGGAAACAGGCTGGCGATCCGTTGATTGGGATCACGCCCATCATGGACTGGGCCAGGACGCATTACGCTTCTGCCTACGCGCCGAACACGCGAGAAACCTTTCGCCGCCAAACCATGCATCAGTTCGTAGCCGCGGGTATTGCGTTTTACAACCCGGACGATCCGACACGCGCAACCAATAGCCCGAACGCCGTTTACCAGATCGAACCGGCAACACTGACACTGCTCAGGACTTTTGGCGGCAAGGCCTGGAATAAGGAACTGATTGCATGGCGTGCAACGCGGAAAACGTTATCGGAGCGCTATGCCAAGGCACGCAATCTTGAGCGAGTTCCGATCAAGATCAGCCGAGGCAAAAAGATCGAGTTGAGTCCCGGCACACACAGCGAGCTCATCAAGGCGATAATTGAGGACTTCGCGTCGCGCTTTGCGCCGGGATGCGTGCCGATTTACGCGGGTGACACAGGCAAGAAATGGAGCTTTTTCGAGGAAACCTTGTTGAAGAAACTAGGCGTATCCGTCGACGCGCACGGGAAAATGCCGGACGTCGTCCTGCACGACCCTAAGCGTGATTGGTTGCTGCTCGTGGAAGCCGTGACAAGTCATGGCCCAGTGGATGGAAAGCGTCATGAAGAACTGGCGTATTTGTTCAGGAACGCGAAGCCGGGGCTGGTCTATGTCACGGCGTTCCCCGATAAATCCTCCTACAGAAAATACGCGGCCGACATCGCCTGGGAAACCGAAGTCTGGATCGCGGAAGCACCTGACCACATGATTCATTTCAATGGCAGCCGTTTTCTCGGGCCTTATGCTTAGCTTGCAAATAATAAAGACTCGAATTAATCGCACACGTTTAGAATCAAAGGGGCCAGGCTCGAATTGTTCTCTGCATTCAGCATCGCCATCCCGCCCCACCTGCCGTGCATCGTTTGCAAACTGAACTAAAGGGGCCAGGCTCGGACAATCAAGCAGGCAATGGGACGGCCCCTTATGTCAGTGACTGGCTTCCCGTAACTGCCTTTCCCTGACCTCGTAGGCTGCTTTCACGCAAGCTGCGTCCTGGCATTTGCCTCTGACTTCCTGCAGCCAGAAGAGCTAGGCAGCCTTGAGCTGTCGTCTCTCGTAATCGGTGTGAAGGCGTGCCATGGCATCCCGGAGCGGAATAAATGGGGTCAGGAATAAATGGCAGGAATAAATGGGGTCAGACTCCATTTTGAATAAATGGGGTCAGACTCCAAATAAATGGGGTCAGACTCCATTTTCCTCGGCTTGTCCACTGTTCAGCGCCGGAACAATCTGCGCCTGAACTGCCACGCGCCCCAGGCGAGGCCGAGCCCTCGGCCCAGACGTTTCGGGCGCAACGCCGCGACCGCGAGCACGGCACCCGCCAGCCAGGCGGGGTGGTGTCTGAGGTAACGCAGCGCGGCCACGCCCTGGTCCGCCAACGCCAGCGGCGCGCGCCAGGGTTCCAGGCTTTGCGCCAGCGCAGTACGCTGGGCGGCAGCCTGCGCCACCAGGCGTTCACGGCGTTCGGCCAGCCGGGCTGATTTTCCGTTCATGAGGGATGGCTGAGCTGCTGCCGGTCTTTGGATAATTCAGCCAGGCTTGCAGCGAACACCTTCGGTTTGGTTTTCATCTTGTGCCGCGCAACGCCCAGCACGGCCGCGCCGCCCGCCAGGAAAATTCCGGCAAGCCCGCCCAACGCCAGAAGCCGGTGGCTATCCCAGAACGCGGCCGCCACCAGGATCGTCAGCAGCAGCACGCCCATGCCCAGACAGAACAGGGCGATCAACAGCATCGCCAGTACGGACAGCAGCCGCGCCCGCTCTTCCTCGAGATCCACGGACAGCAGCTCGAGCCGGGTATGGACAATGGCGATCAGGCTTGCGGCAAGTCCTTTCAGCGAGTCGAGCAGTCCTTTGCTTCCTCCTGGCGTTTCTTCGCTCATGACCGGTCGGTTAGCGGCGGCCCATGAGGAAACCGATCAACAGTCCGATGCCACCCGAGACGCCGATCGCTTTCCAGGGATTCTCGTGGACATAGACGTCGGTCGCCTTGGCGGCCGCCTTGGCCCGCACGAGCAGCGCCGCTTCGGCATCGGCCATCCGGGCCTTCGCCTCGGTGAGCGACGCCTCCGCTTTGGCGCGTACCGCAGCCAGCGCCTCGCCGCCCTGGTTGGCCGTGGCCTTGATCAGCGCCTCCGCATCCGATATCGCCGCCTTGAAATCGGCGATCAACTGCGCTTTGGCCACGTCGGCGGAATCGGTTTCGCCAATTGCATTTCGAGTGCTCATTTGTTTCTCCACAAGATGTCGCTGCGATAAAAAGTGCTGCCCACGAAGGCAGGGCTAATGTACTTCATTTCTGTATAGATCAATACCGCCGCCGCGCTTGCGGTCTTCGCAAATGCGGCACCAGGAATGGCGTCAGCGCCCGGGGTTCGGTCGCGAGGACGGCACGCTTTTCGCCAGGGTCGGATATCCGGGCGCGAGGGGGGCAGGACAGGCGGGTCCGAATCGGGTTTTGCGCAGAACGGCACGGGCGGATCACGGGTACCGGCAGATGAGCCGCAGAAACCTGCTGCCTCATTTCGCCGGCTGATGCGTCGCTCCCAGCACCGCCCCCACCGTCACCAGCACCACGCCGATCATCGTCACCGCATCGAGCGATTCCCCCAGCAAAGGTACGGCGGCCATGGCCGAGATGCCGGGCACCATGGCGAGCATGAGGGTGGCGCGCTGCGGGCCGATGTTGTGGATGGCGTAGGCGAAGAGCAGGGCGGCGATGGATGCGGCGAGGATGCCCTGGTACACGCCCTGCCCCAGGATGAAGAGAAGGGAAACGCGGGCGAGGGCCTTGGGCAGGAACAGCAGGTACACCGGCCCGTAGCAGGCCAGCGAGATCACGGCGACGCCGATGGTGGCGTCGAGCGGCGAGATGTGCCAGTGCCTGAGCAGCAGGCCAAAGCAGGCGTAGCAGAGCGCGGCCAGCAGAAAGAACGCGTCGCCCACCCATTGATGCGCGGGCGCGCCGGCAAACTGGCCGAAGCTGTGCAGGCCGATCAGCACGATGCCCAGGCCTGCGACCAGCAGGGCGAATTCGGACCGGCGGCCGGGGCGATGCCTGAATACGAGCCAGGCGACCAAGGCCGTGGCAAACGGAATGCCGCCGTTGACCAGGATGCCGGCATGGGCGGTGGGCGCCAGCGCAAAGCCCGCGTAGACGAACAGGGCGTAGCTCACGCCGCCCAGCGCGGCCAGCGCGGCGAGCCGCGGCCAGTCGAGTCGGCGCCAGCGGACCAGCACGAAGGGCAGGCAGACGAGGCCCGAGAAGGCGAACCGGATGGCCGCCATGTCGTAGGGCGTCAGCGGGCTGCGTCCGCCCAGCCGCGAGACGATGTTGAATCCGGACCAGACCACGACCACGGCGGCCGCCGCTGCGTAGCCTTTGAACAATTGGGAGGAATGGGCCGGAACAGGCAGACGTTCAGCGGTCATGCGATGCGATTCCCGAGCACGGTATCCCCACCTTACCACCGGCAATGCCGGCCTCGCAGTGATGAATCCGTACGGTGCGCGTATCCTTGCAGCCTTGCGCCGTTTCCGCATCGGATGCCGCCGGACGAGGCGGACGGAAGGCGACGCGGGGCGCATTGAACCTCGCCGCCCGCGTGTGCTCCAACCCCGCATCCGAAATTTCCGGCCGCACGCGCCACCTGAAAGGACACGATCTTGAATGCCAGCCCGACTCCCATTCCCGCCCACCTGACCAGCCTTTTCACGCCGGTGAAGATCGGCGACCTGACGCTGCCGAACCGGATTTTCATGGCGCCACTGACGCGCTCGCGCTCGCTGGCGCCGGACCATGTGCAGACGCCGCTGCACGCGCTGTATTACGCGCAGCGCGCGTCGGCGGGGCTGATCGTGTCCGAGGCCACGCAGATCAGCACGCAGGGGCAGGGCTATGCGTGGACGCCGGGCATCTTCACCGAGACACAGGCCAAGAGCTGGCAGTTGGTGACGGACGCGGTGCACAACGCGGGCGGTCATGTCTTCGCCCAGATCTGGCACGTGGGCGCGATCTCGCACCTCGCCTTTCAGCCGGGGGGGGGTGCGCCGGTATCGTCGAGCGCGTGGACGCCGGCGGGTCAGGCCTTCGTCGGCGACTACCATCCGGACGGGCCGCTGGCGCCACACCCGCAGGCGCGCGCGCTGACGCAGGACGAAATCCGCGCCATCGTGCGCGATTATGCGCATGCCGCCGGGATGGCGCGGCAGGCGCATTTCGACGGCATCGAGCTGCACGCGGCGAACGGCTACCTGATCGACCAGTTCCTGCGCGATTCGGTGAACACGCGCGACGATGCCTACGGCGGATCGATTCCGAACCGGCTGCGCCTGCTGAACGATGTGGTCGACGCGCTTTGCGCGGTGTTGCCGCCGGCGCGCATCGGCGTGCGCCTCACGCCCGTGGGCGGCGTCGGCGGCAGTTGGGACGACGATCCGGAAACGCTCTACGTCGCGGCGGCGAAGGCTCTGTCGGGACGCGGGCTGGCCTATCTGCACGTGGTGCGGCCCAACGGCCCCGGCAGCAACGCGGCGGAGCTGGAACGCGGCAACCGCATCGTCGCCGGCATGCGCGCGGCCTTCGACGGCACTTTCATCGCCAACGGCGAATTCACGCCCGAGGAAGCGGCCGAATGGGTGGCAAGCGGCAAGGCCGACGCCATCGCCTTCGGCCGGCTGTTCATCGCCAACCCCGACCTGCCGGCGCGCATCGCGGCGGGCGGGCCGTACACCGAGCCGGACCGCGACAGCTTCTATGGCGGCGGCCCTGCGGGCTACACGGACTATGCCACGCTGCGCAAGACGCAGGACGCGCTCTGAGCGTGGCGCGACAGCGTCGCGGTATCAGTGCCTGCGGCGCGGCTGCGCGGGCGCGGGGCCGCCGCGGCCTTCGATGTGGCGGAAGGTGATACGGCCCTAGGACAGATCGTAGGGCGACATTTCGAGCGAAACCTTGTCGCCGGCGATGATGCGGATGTGGTGCTTGCGCATCTTGCCGGCAGTGTAGGCAACCAGATTGTGGCCGTTTTCGAGGGTGACGCGAAAGCGCGAATCGGGCAGGACTTCGACGACGACGCCGCGCATTTCGAGCAGTTCTTCCTTGGCCATAGGCAGACCTCCGGGGAATCGGTGAAAAAGAAAAAGCCCGGCAAGGCGCCGGGCTTTCCGGAGGGGCGGCGGAACGGGCACAGACCCGGTGCGACGACCCTGGATCGGACGGCATGGCTGGCCATGCCGTCCGTCCCGCTTATTCAGCGGGACGGATGTTGGACGCCTGTTGGCCCTTGGGGCCGGTGGTGACGTCGAACGTGACGCGCTGGCCCTCGGTCAGGGTCTTGAAGCCCTGGCTCTGGATCGCGGAGAAATGGGCGAAGAGATCCTCACCGCCGCCCTCGGGGGTGATGAAGCCGAACCCCTTGGAATCGTTGAACCACTTCACGGTACCTGTTGCCATGTCTTGTATTTCCTAAAAAAAACGTAATGAAGGGGGATAGCCCCCGATTGGGGCGACAGTCAAGGCAGAGAGTGGTGAAGTAAAACTGCAGGACGCAGTGTGTAAACCAGACAACAACTGAACTACTTGAAAATCGCTGGGAGACTATGCGCCGATTGGCGAGTATGTGCAAGCTTTATTTTGCGCGTCGTCGAAATCCCGTGGCGGGCAGGTGGCAGGAAAATGCCGGTTTGCGTGCGCAGGGCTTTTGCCGCGCTTCAAAAAGCCCGATATTGGTCTTCAATGAGATTTCATGTCCTTATGCCGGGCGCCCGCCTTTCCCTTCATGACATTCGACAGGACAACGTTTTGACCGCCAAGCGCCCTACCCCCGCCGCCCCATCCGCCAAACGCACGCCGGCCCGCAACCGCAACGACGGGCCGCGCATCGCCGCGCAGGGCGATGTGTCGCCGGTTCAAAGCCGCAGCGGGGTGGAAGCCTTTACCGTGAACGAGGCGGTGGATGCGGCGCAGGAATCCAAGCTGGTGGCGGTGAAGGACATCCTCGACCGCGCCGGCAAGGACAACCCGGACATGGTCGAGTCGCTCAAGGCGATACTCTCGGGCGCGTCGCCGGAGGATGCGGACATGCTGCGCAACGTGCTGCTCGCGCGGCCGCCGCTGGGCAGGGGCGGCGTGCCGTTCGACGCGGACGGCGAACTGGCCGAGGACTGGCGCGAGGGCGGCTATCCCTACAAGAACCTGATGTCGCGCAAGAGCTACGAGCGGCAGAAATACCAGCTACAGGTCGAACTGCTCAAGTTGCAGGCCTGGGTCAAGGAAACCGGGCAGAAGGTGGTGATCCTGTTCGAAGGCCGCGACGCGGCAGGCAAGGGCGGCACGATCAAGCGCTTCATGGAGCATCTCAACCCGCGCGGCGCGCGCGTGGTGGCGCTGGAGAAACCGAGCGAAACGGAACGCGGGCAATGGTATTTCCAGCGCTACGTGCAGCATCTGCCGACCGCGGGCGAGATCGTGCTGTTCGACCGCTCCTGGTACAACCGCGCCGGGGTCGAGCGGGTGATGGGCTTCTGCGACCAGGAGGCGTATCTCGAATTCATGCGCCAGGCACCCGAGTTCGAGCGCAACCTGGTGCGCAGCGGCGTGCACCTGATCAAGTTCTGGTTCTCGGTGAGCCGCGAGGAACAGCGCCGCCGCTTCAAGGAGCGCAAGGTGCATCCGCTCAAGCAGTGGAAGCTGTCGCCGATCGACCTGGCCTCGCTCGACAAGTGGGACGACTACACGCGGGCCAAGGAAGCGATGTTCTTCTACACCGACACCGCCGATTCGCCGTGGACGGTGATCAAGTCGGACGACAAGAAGCGCGCGCGGCTCAATGCCATGCGCTACGTGCTGCACCGCCTGCCCTACGCCAACAGGGACGTGGCGCGCATCGCTTCGCTGGATCTGCTGCTGGTCGGCCGCGCGCACGTGGTGTACGAGCGCGGCGAGCATGCGATGAATCCGCTGCTGTGACGCGCGCCGCACCCCGGCGACCGGCTGTCGAAAAGGAGAATCGAACCATGCGCCGTGCAATCCAGCCCCTGTTGCTGCTGGTTTTTCTCGCCCTGTCGCCGGGGGCGCCGCGCGCCGATGTCGGCGTGGGGGTCGGCATCGCCGTGCCGGGCGTCAGCATCGGCATCCGCGTGCCGGCCTATCCGAGGCTGGTGCGGGTGCCGGGCTACCCGGTGTACTACGATCCGCAGATCGACGCGAACCTGTTTTTCTACGACGGCCTGTACTGGGTGCTGACGGACGACGACTGGTACGCGAGCGACTGGTACGACGGCCCCTGGCGGCGGATCGCGCGAGTGGACGTGCCGGTGTACCTGCTGCGCGTGCCGGTGCGCTACTACCGCCGCCCGCCGCCGTATTTCCAGGGCTGGATCGTCGACCGGCCGCCGCGCTGGGACGAACACTGGGGCCGCGACTGGAGCGGGCATCGCAGCGGCTGGGACGTCCGCACCCGCCCCCTGCCGCCGCCCGCGCCGCTGCCGTATTACCAGCGCCATTACTCCGGCGAGCATTACCCGCGCGGGCCCGAGGAGCAGGGCGTGATCCGGCGCGAGCATTACCGTTATCAACCGCGCGACCCGGTCGCCCGCGAGCATTACCCGCAAGCGCGGGGAGAGCGCAACCCGCATGGCTCGCCGGAGCGGGGGCGCGGCGAGCGGCGCTGATCGCGGCGCCGGCTCGCCCCGTCCGCGCCGGCGCGGAAGCGGGCGGACCGAGCGGATGCACGGACCCGTGCTACGCTCGCCCCGCCATGAGACTGTCACACCTCCGCCAGCGCCTGCGCGATCTCGGCGCCGCCCCCTGCCACGAAGGCCGTGTGTTGCGCGCCTGGGTGCAGGGCCGCTCGCTCGACAACCGACATCAGCGCGCCGAGGACTTCCTGCCGAAAACCTTGCGTGCAGCCGTGCCCGGCCTGTTCGCCGAACTCGACGCGCAGGCGCGCGTGCACGCCGAGCACGCCGGCGAGGATGGTTCGGTGCGCCTGCTGGTCGCGCTGGCGGACGGGCAGACGGTGGAGAGCGTGCTGCTGCCGCGCGACGGCGTGTGCGTATCCACGCAGGTGGGCTGCGCGGTCGGCTGCGTGTTCTGCATGACCGGCCGTGCCGGTTTGCTGCGTCAGCTTTCCGTCACCGAGATCGTTGCGCAGGTGGTGCTGGCGCGTCGTCGCCGGCCGGTGAAGAAGGTCGTGTTCATGGGCATGGGCGAACCGGCGCACAACCTGGACAACGTGCTCGAGGCCATCGAACTCCTGGGCATCGAAGGCGGTATCGGCCACAAGAACCTGGTGTTCTCCACCGTCGGCGACCGGCGCGTGTTCGAACGCCTGCCGCAGTCGGCCGTCAAACCCGCATTGGCGCTGTCGCTGCACACCACCGACGCGGCGCTGCGCCGCCGCCTGCTGCCCCGGGCGCCGGACATCGCGCCGGACGAACTGGTCGAACTGGGCGAGCTGTACGCGCGCCGCACCGGCTATCCCATCCAGTATCAATGGACGCTGCTCGAGGGGATCAACGACGGCGAAGAGGAGCTGAACGGCATCGCCCGCCTGCTGGCCGGCAAGTACGCGGTGATGAACCTGATTCCCTACAACGCCACCGAAGGCGATGGTTTCCGCCGCCCGGGCTGGGAACGCGCCGCCGAAATGGCACGCCGTCTGCACCTGCGCGGCGTGCTCGCCAAGCTGCGCCACTCGGCGGGGCAGGACGTGGAAGGCGGCTGCGGGCAGTTGCGCGCGCGGGCGCTCGGCGGGACGGCGGCCGGGCCGACTAGAATCAGCTTATTCGAACAACAAGGAACGAGACCATGAGCACGCGTCCGCGCTACCCCATCATCTACGTCCGCGGCTACGCGATGACCAGGACGGAAATCGAGGAGACGACGTCGACGCCCTACATGGGGCTGGAATACGGCTCGACCAAGTCGCGCCAGGCGTGGAACGGCGCGGTGCGCAAGGTGTTCTTCGAATCGCCGGTCGTGCGGCTGATGAAGCTGGGCTACACCGACATCTACCAGGACGGCCTGCAGCTCGAAACCGGCCCGATTCCGCCGGAGAGCATCGTCATCCACCGCTATTACGACGTGGCCGACCCCGATTTCGGCACCGGCAAGGTGCCCACGGTCGAGCAGGCGGCGCAGGGCCTCTCGGACCTGATCCTGCGCGTGCGCGATCAGGTGTGCCGCGACGGCCGGATGAAGCCGGAGGATTTCAGGGTCTACCTGGTGGCGCATTCGATGGGCGGGCTGGTGTGCCGCTGCTTTCTGCAGAACGAGGCGATCGGCAGCCGCGAGGCGCGCCGGCTGGTGGACAAGGTGTTCACCTACGCCACGCCGCACAACGGCATCGAGATGGCCGGCGTCAACGTGCCCGGCTTTTTCGGACTGTGGGACATGAACAACTTCGACCGCGACCGCATGCGCGACTATCTGGCGATCAAGGGAAAGAAGGCGCCGGCGAATTCGCTCGACGGCAAGTTCGACCCCGCGCGCTTCTTCTGCCTGGTGGGCACCAACAGCAAGGACTACGACGTGGCGAAGGGCGCCTCCCGCCTGCTCGCAGGCGAACTGAGCGACGGCCTGGTGCGCATTTCCAACGCCTACGTCGACGCTGCGCCGCGCGCGCACGTGCACCGCAGCCACAGCGGTGCGCACGGCATCGTCAATTCGGAGGAGGGCTTCCAGAATCTCACGCGCTTTCTGTTCGGCGACCTGCGGACGGACGGCGTGCTGCAGGTGGAAGACCTGCCGCTGCCGCCCATCGGCACCGTGCGCAAGCTGCTCGGCACGCGCGTGGGCTACTACTTCGAAGTGGCCGTGGCGACGCGCGGCGCGCTCGACTTCGACCTCACCCGCCGCACCATCGCCAACAACAGCGCCATCCTGCGCCAGCGCGGCGACCTGTTCGACGATAACGGCGCGCTCCTGAAGGCGGCCAAGCATCCCGTCCTGTTCTCGGTGTTCATGGACACCTCGAAGCGGCCCGAGACGCGCAAGGAGATGATGTTCTCCGTCCAGCTTGCGGTCTCCATGCTCACCTACATGGGCGAGGAATCCTCGGTCGACCAGCATTACGTGCCCGGCGAGTATCTCTTCCGCGACACCCTGGTGATCAACGCGATCCCGCCCGCCACGTCCGAGGCATCCTGGCGCGTGGGCTACGTGCTGTCCGACAGCGGCTGGTCGGGCGCCGAAGACGCGATCGCCGAGAGCCGGAAGGACGAGCAGGGCAAGCCTTACGTTGCGATTCCGCTGCAGAATCCGAAAGGTTTCAAGGCCACGCTGCGGCTGTACGGGACGCCTTGGCAGTAGGGCGGAGGGCGTACGCGGCGGCAATCGCCGCGTGCCGGAAGGCGGCCCGGCCGCCGCGACGCGTGCTCAGATCACGCCCTGGGCCTGCATGGCGTCGGCCACCTTGATGAAGCCGGCCAGATTGGCGCCGTCGACGTAGCTGATGCTGCCGTCCTCGCGCCTGCCGTGTTCGATGCAGACGCGGTGTATGCCCTGCATGATGCCGAGCAGGCGGGCGTCCACTTCTTCGCGCGGCCAGGACAGGCGCATGGCGTTCTGGCTCATTTCCAGCCCCGACGTGGCGACGCCGCCGGCGTTGCTGGCCTTGCTGGGCGCGTGCAGGATGCGGTGCTTCTCGAAGAGCCGGGCGGCCTCGGCCGTTGCGGGCATGTTGGCGCCTTCGGCCACGGCGATCAGGCCGTTCCGGATCAGCGTGGCGGCGTCGTCGTCGGTCAGTTCGTTCTGGGTGGCGCAGGGCAGCGCCACGTCCATCGGCACGCGCCAGGGCCGGATGCCGGAATGGAATTCGGCGCCGACGCGTTCCGCGTATTCGCTGACGCGGCCGTGGCGGTGGTTCTTGACGTCCATCAGCTCGGCGAGCTTGTCGGTCGTGAAGCCGTCGTGGTCGACCACGGTGCCGCTCGAATCCGACACCGTGATGACCCGCGCGCCCAGGGCGATGGCCTTCTCGATGGCGTGCTGGGCCACGTTGCCCGCGCCGGAAACCCCGACCCGCAGATTTTCGAGCGAGCGGCCGGCGTGGCGGAGCATTTCGTCGGCGAAATAGACCGTGCCGTAACCGGTGGCTTCGGGGCGCACCAGCGAGCCGCCGTAACTCAGTCCCTTGCCGGTGAAGACGCAGTCCGCGCGATTGGTCAGCTTCTTCATCATGCCGGCCATGTAGCCGATCTCGCGCGCGCCGACGCCGATGTCGCCGGCGGGCACGTCGGTCTCGGCGCCGACATGGCGATGCAGCTCGGTCATGAACGCCTGGCAGAAACGCATCATCTCGCCGGGGCTCTTGCCCTTGGGGTCGAGGTCGGCGCCGCCCTTGCCGCCGCCCATGGGCAG
>JACDJB010002300.1_pt1 | contig 14036 bp, 16 predicted proteins | sample 7454121 | NCBI WGS metagenome assembly JACDJB01 (sample SAMN14253290, study PRJNA609438) | sludge metagenome | isolation source: sludge after 25d culture with pyrite | collected 2018-12-20 | reverse complement strand
TCGGTGATGGCGGTCAACAACGAGATCGGCGTGATCCAGGACATCGCGGCGATCGGGAAAATCTGCCGCGAGAAGGGCGTGCTGTTCCACGTCGACGCCGCGCAGGCCACCGGCAAGATGCCGATCGACCTGAAGACGCTGCCGGTGGACCTGATGTCCTTCTCCGCGCACAAGACCTACGGCCCCAAGGGCATTGGCGCGCTGTACGTGCGCCGCAAGCCGCGCGTGCGCCTGGAAGCGCAGATGCACGGCGGCGGCCACGAGCGCGGCATGCGCTCCGGCACGCTGGCGACGCACCAGATCGTCGGCATGGGCGAGGCCTTCCGCCTCGCACGCGAGGAAATGGCGGTGGAGAACGAGCGCATCCGCATGCTGCGCGACCGCCTCTACAACGGCCTCAAGGACATCGAGGAAGTGCACGTGAACGGCGACGTGGAACAGCGTGTGCCGCACAACCTCAACGTCAGCTTCAACTTCGTCGAGGGTGAATCGCTCATCATGGCGATCAAGGATCTTGCCGTCTCAAGTGGCTCGGCCTGCACCTCGGCCAGCCTGGAACCCTCCTACGTGTTGCGTGCGCTGGGCCGTTCCGACGAACTGGCGCACAGCTCGATCCGCTTTTCCATCGGCCGCTTTACCACCGAGGCCGAAGTCGACTACGCGATCAAGCTGCTGCACGAGAAGATCGGCAAGCTGCGCGAACTGTCCCCGTTGTGGGAAATGTTCAAGGACGGCGTCGATCTGAACACGGTGCAGTGGGCGGCACATTGAACTGCAGGGGCCAGGAGTCGGGATTCAGGGGTCAGGGGGCTTGGTGCGGCTTTGTCGTACTCGATGCATAAAGCGCGGCGAAGCCGCTCATCCCCTGACCCCCGCCTTCTGAATCCTGGCCCCTAACAAGCGACTGAAAGGAGCAAAAACATGTCATACAGCGAAAAGGTCCTCGACCACTACGAAAATCCCCGCAACGTCGGTTCCTTCGACAAGGAAGACGATGGCGTCGGCACCGGCATGGTCGGCGCACCCGCCTGCGGCGACGTGATGAAGTTGCAGATCAAGGTGGGGGCGGACGGTCTCATCGAGGACGCCAGGTTCAAGACCTACGGCTGCGGCTCGGCGATCGCATCGAGTTCGCTGGTGACCGAATGGGTCAAGGGCAAGACGCTCGACCAGGCGATGGAAATCAAGAACACGGCGATCGCCGAGGAACTCGCGCTGCCGCCGGTGAAGATCCACTGCTCGATCCTTGCGGAGGACGCGATCAAGGCGGCGGTGGCCGACTACAAACAGAAGAAGGGAATGGAGTAAACATCATGGCAGTCACTCTCTCCGAACGTGCGGCGCAGCACATCAGCAGCTTCATCTCCAAGCGTGGCAAGGGTATCGGCATCCGTCTCGGCGTGCGCACCAGCGGCTGCTCCGGCATGGCCTACAGCCTGGAATTCGCCGACGAGACCACCGCCGGTGACGAGCTCTTCGTCAGCCACGGCGTCAACGTCTACATCGACCCGCAGAGCCTCGCCTACCTCGACGGCACCGAACTCGACTACGCGCGCGAGGGCCTGAACGAAGGCTTCAAGTTCAACAACCCGAACGTGAAGAATTCCTGCGGCTGCGGGGAGTCGTTCAACGTTTGAGGGGTCAGGGGCCGGGATTCAGGGGTCAGGGCTTTTGTGCGGCCTCTGGCGGCGTCTTGAAAAAGCGGCGCGCAGCACAAAGCCCCCTGAATCCTGACCCCTGAATCCTGATCCCTGATAATGGATTTCACCCAGACCCACTTCGAGCTCTTCGGCCTGCCGGCGACCTACGCGCTGGATCGTGAGCGGCTCGACGCCGCCTACCGGGAGTTGCAGAATGCGGTGCATCCGGATCGCTTCGCGGCGCAGCCGGAAACGGAGCAGCGCCTGGCGATGCAGTGTGCGACGCGGGTGAACGAGGCGTACCAGACGCTGAAGCATCCGGTAAACCGTGGCGTGTACCTGTTGAGCCTGCATGGCATCGACGCGCTGCATGCCGGCAACACGCGCATGGCGCCGGCTTTCCTGATGCAGCAGATGGAATGGCGCGAGGCGATCGACGACGCGCGCGCGCAGCGCAGGACGGATGCGCTCGATGCGCTGACGGACGATCTGCGTGCGACGCATCGCCGCATCGAAACGCGGCTTGCCGAACTTCTGGATCATGCGCGCGATTACGCGGCGGCAACCGAGACGGTGCGTCAGTTGCGCTTCATGGACAAGCTCATCGCCGAGGTCGGCGACGTGTACGAAGAACTGGAAACCTGAGATGGCCCTGTTGCAGATCGCCGAACCCGGCATGTCCGCCGCCCCCCACCAGCACCGGCTGGCGGTGGGGATCGACCTGGGTACGACCAATTCGCTGGTAGCCACGGTGCGCTCGGGGATCGCCGTGGTGCTCGACGACGAGGCGGGGCGTTCGCTGTTGCCCTCGGTGGTGCGCTACCATGCCGACGGTGGCGTCGACGTCGGTCACGTGGCGCAGTCGGCGCAGAACAGGGATCCGCACAACACCATCGTCTCGGCGAAGCGCTTCATGGGACGCGGGCTTGCCGACATCGAGGAGGTCGCCAGCCTGCCGTACCGCTTCGTCGACGCGCCCGGCATGTTACAGTTGAAGACGGCGGCGGGGGTGAGGAGCCCGGTCGAAATTTCGGCCGAAATCCTCAGGGCCTTGCGTCAGCGCGCCGAGGCCGCGCTGGGTGGCGAACTCGTCGGCGCGGTCATCACCGTGCCCGCGTATTTCGACGATGCGCAGCGCCAGGCCACCAAGGATGCGGCGCAGGTGGCGGGGCTCAATGTGCTGCGTCTGCTGAACGAGCCCACCGCCGCCGCGATCGCCTACGGCCTCGACAACGCCGCGGAAGGCATCTACGCCGTATACGACTTCGGCGGCGGCACCTTCGACATTTCCATCCTGAGACTCTCCCGGGGCGTGTTCGAGGTGCTGGCGACCCACGGCGACTCGGCACTCGGCGGCGACGATTTCGACCAGCGCGTATTCTGCTGGATACTGGAGCAGGGCCGCTTTGCGCCGCTGTCGGCGAACGACGCGCGCCTGCTGTTGACCAAGGCGCGCGATGCCAAGGAAGCGCTGACCGAGCACGTCGAGGTGCGCGTCACTGCCGTGCTGTCGACCGGTGAGATGATGGATGCCACACTCACGCAGGACGAATTCAACCGGATGACGGCGGGGCTCGTGAACAAAACGCTGACGCCGACGCGCAAGGCCCTGCGCGACGCCGGCCTGTCGGTCGACGACGTCAAGGGCGTGGTGATGGTCGGCGGTTCGACGCGCATGCCTTGCATCCGCCAGGCGGTTGCCGATTTCTTCAAGCAGACGCCGTTGACCAACCTCGATCCCGACAAGGTCGTCGCGCTGGGTGCCGCCACCCAGGCCGACGTGCTCGCCGGCAATCGCTCGGGCGACGACTGGCTGCTGCTCGATGTGATTCCGCTCTCCCTCGGTCTCGAAACCATGGGTGGACTCACCGAAAAGCTCATTCCGCGCAACACCACCATTCCCACCGCGCGTGCGCAGGAATTCACCACCTTCAAGGACGGCCAGACCGCGATGAGCGTGCATGTACTGCAGGGCGAGCGCGAACTGGCCACCGACTGCCGTTCGCTGGCACGCTTCGAACTGCGCGGCATCCCGCCCATGGTGGCGGGCGCGGCACGCATCCGCGTCACCTTCCAGGTCGACGCCGACGGTCTGCTGTCGGTGTCGGCGCGCGAACAGAGTACAGGCGTGGAGGCGAGCGTGCAGGTGAAGCCCTCCTATGGCCTGGCCGACAGCGACATCACGCGCATGCTGAAGGATGCCTTCACCCATGCGCGGGACGACATGTACGCGCGCGCCTTGACCGAGCAGATCGTCGAGGCGCAGGGGCTCATCGCCGCCACGCGCGTGGCGCTGGCGGAAGATGGTTCGCTGCTGGATGCTGCGGAGACTGCCGCGGTGGAGGCCGGAATCGCCAGCCTCGAAACCCTGCTCGGTGGCAGCGACCACCACGCCCTCAAGCGCGGCGTCGAGGCGCTCAACGCCGCGACGACCGAGTTCGCCCAGCGCCGCATGGACCGCAACGTGCGCCGTGCCATGGCTGGCCAGAAACTGGAGAATTTCGGCTGACTCCCTTCACCGATAGACCGATATGCCACAACTCATCGTACTGCCCCACGTTGAACTCTGCCCGGAAGGCACCGTCATCGAAGCCAAATCCGGCGACACCATCTGCGACACCCTGCTCGCCAATGGTGTCGAGATCGAGCACGCCTGCGAGAAATCCTGTGCCTGCACCACCTGCCACGTCATCGTCCGCGAAGGTTTCGATTCGCTGGAAGCCTCGACCGAAGAGGAAGACGATCTGCTCGACAAGGCCTGGGGACTGGAAGCGCAGTCGCGCCTGTCGTGTCAGGCGCGCGTCGCCAATGCCGACCTGGTCGTCGAGATTCCCAAGTACACGATCAACATGGTGAAGGAAGGACACTGACATGAAGTGGACCGATACCCTCGATATCGCCATCGAACTCGCCGAGGCGCACCCGGAAATCGATCCGCGCACCATCCGTTTCACCGACCTGCATCGCTGGGTGATGGAACTGCCGGAATTCGACGACGCCCCCGATCATTCCGGCGAAAAAATCCTCGAAGCGATCCAGATGGCGTGGATTGACGAGGTGAGCTGATACGCTGCCAGCGTCTCCGGCGCGAGACCGGAGCACGGTCGCTCAGCCCGTGCGGCCGTCGACGCGCGGCCGCACCAGCATCGGTGCATACATCGCGACAAAGATACCGAAGGCGAGGATCCACACGCTGCCGGACAGCGCCATGGCGACCGGGTGGGTCTGGGGTGCGACGAGCGGCAGGCCGACGCGCAGCAGCGCGGCGAGATTCACCAGGATGAATGCCAGGGTCATGATCCGCGGCGGCTCCATCGGCCGGCCCGTGTGGCCGAGCGACACGCGCGCCATCATGCCCAGCGTGAGCACGCCGATGCCCCCCGACGTGAAGGCATGCAGGGCGGGACCGGTGGCCTGCGTCAGCCCTGCAGCGGACAGCGCGAGCAGCACGAAACCGAGCACGATCCACGCATAGCCGAGGTGGAGAATCCACAGCAAGGGCACGCTCCAGTATTTCATCGTCACCCAGCCCCCCCAGCGGATGCCGTGCACGAGCGCGGCGCAGGCCGCGAGCACCGCGGTGACCGGTGAGACGGGCGCGACGAGCGCGGCCAGCAGTGCCGACAGCGTCGCCACGGGCACCAGGCGCTCGATGGTCACCCAGTGGCGCGCGCGGGTGCGCAGACGATTGTCGGTGAAACTCGGGATCACGCGTCCCCCCATCAGCGCCATCATCATGACCACGATGTACACGCCGAGGTGCAACCCGGTCAGGGCCGTGCCGCGGGCCCATCCGAGATGTTCGGCGTGCATCAGCACGTTGCCCAGCGTCAGGGCCAGCAGCATCACCGGGAAGGGATAGTTGTTCAATTGGCGCACGCGGTGGATGGGGCGTCCCAGCGCGAACGCCAGCGCGGGGAGGAAGGCGAGATCGACCGCGGCGACCAGTCCGTCCGGCAGGCCCGGCACGAGAAAAACGATGCGCCCGGCGAGCCAGAGCACGAACAGCGCGATGAGCGGCCGCCCCGACGGCATGCGGATGCCCGTCCAGTTCTGCACCGCGGCGAGCAGGAACCCCGCGATCACCGCCACGGTGTAGCCGTACACCATCTCGTGGCCGTGCCAGACGATGGGTGGCAGCGCTGTCGGCGTGAGAGTGCCGCGCAGCGTCAGCAGCCACAGCCCCATCATCAGCACCGTATAGACGCTGCCGGACAGGAAGAATGGACGGAAACCGAGGGCGAAGAGCGCGAAGCCCTGTGCCGATGCGGGTTGTGCGGGAGACTTGAGGGTGTGCAAACGAATGGCCATGATTACGTCGGGGGAAACGGTCCGGGCGAATCCCGAAACCGTTCAAGTATAAGCGCGATCGGCGCGTTCTCAGCAGATGCGCGGCAGCGGATCGTCCTCCAGTTCGTCCAGCACGCGCCGTCCGCCCAGGGGGGTTTCCAGGATGACGCGGGGATTCCCGGTTTCGACGCGGCCGATGCGGCAGGCGCCGGCGCCCTGCGGCAGCGCGCGCCAGCGTTCGAGAACGGCGTCGGCGGCCGCGGCGTCGGTCACCGCGACGATGCGGCCCTCGCAGGCGAGGAAGTAGGGGTCGTAACCCAGCATCTCGCACACCGACACCACTTCCGGACGCAGTGGTACATGGTCCTGTTCGAGCGTGACGGTGTGGCCGCAGGCGCGGGCGATTTCGTGGCAGACCGTGGCGAGCCCGCCGCGCGTGGGATCGCGCATGAACCTGAGGCCGGGCAGATCGCGCACCGCACGCGCGAGCGGCAGCACCGAAGCCGAGTCGGAACGCAGTTCTCCGGAGAGGCCGAACTGCTCGCGCGCGAGCATGACCGCGATGCCGTGGTCACCGACGGGGCCCGACACCAGCACCACGTCGCCCGGGGCGATGGATTCGATGGCGAGCCTCGCCTGCGCGCGCTTCACGCCAATGCCGGCGACCATCAAGTACAGCCCACCGCCTTCGCCACGCCGCACCACCTTGGTGTCGCCGGCGACCACCGCGACGCCGTTGTCGCGCGCCGCCGCTGCGAAGCTGGCGATGAGGCGGTCGAGCAGCACGAGTTCCAGACCTTCCTCGATCAGTGCCGACAGGGTGAAGTAGCGCGGGTCGGCGCCCGCCACCGCGAGGTCGTTGACCACGCCGTGCACCGCCAGCGAGCCGAGGTCGCCGCCGGGAAATTCCAGTGGCTGCACGGTGAAACCGTCGGTGGTGACCATTGGCTCGCCGTCCAGCGGCGGCAGCGTCACGGCGTCGGCATCGGTGTCCAGCAAGGGATTGCCGAGGTGACGCGCGAACAGTTCGGTGACGAGTTCGCGCATGAGGCGACCGCCGTTGCCGTGGGCGAGAAGAATGCGGGTGTCGTTCATGGATTTGCCGGGTGGTGGAGGAATTCGATGACCTGGCCGAAGCTCAACCCGGCGTCGTTGACCGGGATACGGGCAGGCAGGTGGACAGCGAAGCCTGCGGCACCGAGTCGCACGAGGGCGGCCTCGGCGAGTACGCGGTTCTGGAACACGCCGCCCGTCAGGCCGACTGCGCCGATGCCCGTTTCCTCGCGCAGGAGGATCGCCTGATCGACGAGCGCCTGCGCCAGGGAATGATGGAAGCACGCCGCGCGTTCGGCGAGCGGGCGGGTGGAGTCGATGAGCGTGGGCACGAGCGGGGCCCAGTCGCTGCGCCATACGCCGGCGGCGTCGCGTGCGAGCGGCAGCGGGATCGCCGCGGCCGCAGTGTCGGCAAGGGCCTCCAGGCGCATCGGGCCTTCGCCTTCGAAACTCGCGTGGCTGCACACGCCGGTGAGCGCGGCCGCGGCATCGAACAGGCGACCAACCGCGCTGCTGCTCGGCGCATTGAGCCCACGTTGCCACGCGACGTGCAGCGCCTCGGGCGCAAACGGTGCGGGGGCGTTCGTCTCCCACACGAGCGCAGCGGCGGCGCGCCACGGCTCGCGCCCGGCGCGGTCGCCGCCGGGCAGGCGGAAGGGCCGCATCGAGGCGGCTCGCCGCCAGCGTCCGGGCGTGCCGACGAAGGCCTCGCCGCCCCAGATGCTGCCGTCCTCGCCAAGCCCGGTGCCGTCCCAGGTGAACACGATCCAGTCCGTCTCGTGTGCAAACTCCCACGCCAGCGCCGAGGCGTGCGCGCGATGGTGCCAGGCTTCGAAGAGCGGCAGCCCGCTGTCACGTGCGTAGCGGCGGTAGCCATAGCCGGGATGGCGGTCGAGCACAAGGCGCGTCGCGCGTACCTGGTACAGGCGCTGCAGGTCATCGGCGACCTTCGCCAGGGTGTCGAGGCTGCGCGCGGTGTCGAGTTCGCCGATGTGCGGCGAGAGCACCGCACGGCGATCCCACGCAAGGCACACGGTGTTCTTCATGTGGCTGCCCAGCGCTAGCACGGGTTCGCTGAGCGCTTCGGGCAGATCGAGTTCCAGCGGTGCGCTGCCGCGCCCCAGGCGAAGCGGGCGCGCCGTGCCGGCGATGGGGCGATACACCGGATCGTCGGCGGGCCGCACGATGGGCCGGTCGTGGTGCAGAAAGGCGTCGGCAAGATGGCCGAGGCGCGCCTGCGCATCGGCGTTGTCGGTCAGCACCGGTTCGCCGGAAAGATTGCCCGAGGTCGCGACGAGCGGTGCGCCAAAGTCGGCGAGCAGCAGTGCGTGCAGCGGCGAGTAGGGCAGCAGGCAGCCGATTTCCGCAAGCCCGGGCGCGATGTGCGCCGACAGCGTGCGGTCGGCGCGCCCGGGCAGCAGCACGATGGGGCGCTCGGATGAAACGAGCAGGCGTTCCGTGGCGGGGGTGGTCGCCACCTCGCGTCGCAGTGCCGCGAGATCCTCGAACATCACGGCGAGCGGTTTCGCCGGGCGCGGCTTGCGCGCGCGCAGCGCGGTGATGGCGTCGTCGTTGCGGGCGTCGCACAGCAGATGGTAGCCGCCGACGCCCTTCACTGCGACGATTTTTCCCACACGCAGCGCAGCGACCGTGGCGGCGAGCGCAGTCTCGTCGTCGCCGTATTCCATCGCTCCTCCCGGGCGAGGGGTGGGGGAGAGGGGCGGGTCTGTGCGCGGGCGATCGCCTTGCGCGGACGCTTCACCCTCCCCCCTCGAGGGAGAAGGCGAAAAGGCGAGATGCGGTCCGCACGCCGCACACGCGATCGGCTCGGCATGAAAGCGGCGATCGAGTGGATTCTCGTATTCGTCGCGGCAATCCGCACACAGCGCGAAATCGCGCATGGCGGTGTTCGGACGATCGTATGGCAGCGCGGTGATCAGCGTGTAGCGCGGGCCACACTGCGTGCAGTTGATGAAGGGGTAGCGGCGGCGGCGGTTCGCCGGATCGTGAAGTTCGGCGAGGCAGTCGGCGCAGACGAAGCCATCGGCGGGCAGGTGGATGTCGGCTTCGTCGGCGACTTCGCTGTCGCGAATGGCAAAGTCCGCGCCGCCCTCGGGCGCGCATGGCGCGATGGCGAGCGGGCCGGGCGCCGACAGCGGCGGCGCGTCGCGCAGCAGGGCGTGGGTGAAGGCGCCGAGGTCGTCTGGCGTGCCCTCGGCGTGGATCTCCACGGCGCCGTTGACGTTGCGTACCCAACCGGTGATGCGGTGGACGAGGGCGGTACGATAGACGAAAGGGCGGAAGCCGACGCCCTGGACACGGCCGCGAAGGGTGATGAACTGCGCGCCGCGCTCAGGCATCGGCCGGTACGCGCACGCCGCCGGCCCACCAGATGCGGCACGCGCCTTCGTCCGACACCATGCAGGGGCCGATGGGGTGACGCGGCGTGCACGCGCGGCCATAGATGCGGCACTGGTTGGGGTAGATCTTGCCGAGCACGACGTTCGCGCAATCGCAACCGGGCGGCATCTGGCCGGCGCGGCGACGTTCGGGAGTACTGTGGTCGGGGAAGCGCAGGCGTGCGTCGTAGTGCGCGAACGCGGGCCTGAGTGCGTAGCCGGAACGCGGGATGGTGCCGATGCCGCGCCAGTTGGCGTCGACGACGTCGAGCGTCGCGGCCATCATGCGCAGCGCCGTGGGATTGCCGCCGGGGTGGGCGACTTCGCGATAGCAGTTGTCGAGGAAGCGCTCGCCGGTCTTCAACTGGCGCAGCACCGAGTAGAACGAGGCGAGCAGCGATTCGGTGCCGAAGCCGGCGACCGCGGCAGGAATGTTGTGCGCTTCGACGACGAAATTCCATTCCTCCGGTCCCATCACGGTGGAGACGTGGCCTGGCGCGACCAGTGCGTCGAAGCCGGGGCTGCCGGAGTCGAGCAGCATCGCCACCGCGGGCCAGGTGAGGCGGCCGGAGAGCAGGATGGAGAGGTTGTCGGGAATGCCCTCGGCGAGCAGCGCGGCGACCGGCGCGGTGGTGGTCTCGAACCCGGCGGCGAAGAACACGACCTGGCGATCGGGGTGGGCCTTCGCGATGGCGCGCGCCTCGGTGGGGCTGGCGATGGGACGCACGTCGGCGCCCGCCGCCTGCGCCTCGGCCAGCGTCCGCACCGTGCCCTTGGGCACGTTCACCGGCACGCGCAGCATGTCGCCGTAGGCCACCAGGATGACGCGATCCTGCAAGGCGAGCTGGATCGCCTGGTAGATGTCCTCTTCCGGGCACACGCACACCGGGCAGCCCGGCCCCGGAATCAGCTCCAGCCACGCGGGCAGCGCGCCGCGCAGGCCGGAATGGGTGATCGAGCGTTCGTGGCCGCCGCACACGTTCATGATCTTCACGGTGCGGTCGAAATCGAAGGCGTGGATCCTGTCCAGCCAGGCGCGCGCGGTATCGGTCATGCGGTGGCCCTGTGCCATTGCGTGCCGTCGGGCTGGATCGCCGGACGTCGGGTCTGGCCGTGTTTCACGCGGGTGCGCTGCGCGGCGAGTTCGCTGCGCAGCCAGGCCAGCCACGTGTCCATGCCCAGGTTCCTGCGCGCCGACAGGCGCATCACCGGCGCCGGGTTGGCGAGCTCACGCAAGTGCGCCTCGGCCTTGTCCGGATCGAAGTCGTCGAGTACCGCGAGCAGATCGGTCTTGGTGAGCAGCATGGCGTCGGCGGCGCGGAACATCACCGGATATTTGGCTGGCTTGTCGTCGCCCTCGGTGACCGAGAGCAGGGTGACGTTCAAGTGCTGGCCGAGATCGAAGCTTGCCGGACACACCAGGTTGCCGACGTTCTCGATGAACAGGATATCGACGTCATCAAGGTTGATCTGGTGCAACGCGTCGTGCACCAGATGCGCGTCGAGGTGGCAGGCCGTGCCGGTGACGATCTGGTGCGCCATAAACCCGAGCGCGCGGATGCGCTCGGCATCGTTCTCCGTTTCGAGGTCGCCCTCGATCACCGCGCAGGTGAACTCGTCCTTCAGCGCGGCGAGCGTGGCTTCGAGCAGCGCGGTCTTGCCGGAACCGGGCGACGACATGAGGTTCACCGCGAGGATACCGCGACGGTCGAAGTGCGCGCGGTTGTGCGTGGCCTGATCGTCGTTCTTCGCCAGCAGGCCCTTCAGCACCGACACCGCGGTGGTGCCGGACGCGACGGGCTTGAAGGCGAGATGCCGGTTGCCGGGGGTGAGATTGCAGCCGCAGGTGTCACACATATCAGGGGTCAGGGGTCAGGGTGGGCGTGGTTTCGAGTTCGACGCTTTCGAGCAGGAGTTCGTCGCCGGAAACGATCCGCGTGTGCCAGTCGCCGCAGGCGCCGCAGACGAGGCGGTTCACGGCGGCTTCGGTCTGGGCGCCGCAGGTCTCGCAGCGCACGGCGATCGGCGCGGGGACGAGGTCGAGCACGGCATGTTCCATGCGGGTGCCGGCGGCGGCGAGCGGGAAGGCATTGCCCAGCAGCGCGGACACGACGCCGGAGAGCGGGCCGATGCGCACGCGGATCAGGCTTGCACTCTGCGCGTGGTGCTGGCGGATCACGCTTTCAACCTGCTCGACCAGCGCCTGCGCGACGGCGAGTTCATGCACGGGTCTCCTCCAGAATCTGATCGAACAGTTCCCACGCCGTGCGCGCGTCGGCCTCGGTGACCTTCTGGATCGCATAACCCACGTGCACCATGACGAAGTCGCCGACTGCCGGCAGTTCGTCCTGCATCATGAACAGGCTGACGTCGCGCCACACGCCCTTGGCCTGGCAGCGCGCCGTGAAGCCGTCTATCGAGTCGATCTGCATGGGGATGGCAAGACACATGGGCGATGACCGGAGATACGAACAATTCAGTATAAGTGAATTGGCCGTCACAAGCGTTTTTGGAATATTACGAAATTATGATGAACAATCAGATACTTGAGTTTTCTGAACGGTTGTCATTCCCGGGCCGGGCTGCTAGATTGCCCGCATGAAGACGCTCGTGCTCGGCATCGGCAATACCCTGTTGACGGACGAAGGCGTGGGCGTGCATGTGCTGCATGCACTCGCCCCGGCGGTCGACGGCGCGCCCGACATAACGCTGCTCGACGGCGGCACGCTGTCGTTCACCCTGGCGGCCCCGATCGCGGAGGCGGACGCACTCATCGTCGTCGACGCCGCGCAACTGCGATGCAGCCCGGGTGCCTGGACCGCGCTCGAAGGCGAGGCGATGGACAGCTTTCTCACCTGCAACCGCAAGGCTTCGGTACACGAAGTCGGACTCACCGATCTGCGCACCATCGCGCTGCTCGCCGGACACTGGCCCGCGCGGCGCGCGCTCTACGCCATCCAGCCCGCGGTAATCGACTGGGGCGAACACCCGACCCCGGAAGTCGCCGCAGCCGTCGCACCCGTGTGCACAGCGATCGTGGAACGCATCCGGAGCTGGCAGCATGACGCCTGAAGCCATTCCCATCCAGCCAGCCATGGAGCCGTCGGGCAATGCCCGGCCGCTGCTGCGCGAAATCGACGACATGCTGCGGCGCCTGCTGGAAGCCGGCGAGCCCTCGGCGATCGATCTCTCGGCGCTGCCGCTCAATCCCGCCGATCTGGACTGGCTGCGCGGCAGCCTGGGGGTGGGGGAAGTCGCCGCCCGGCTGCAGGCCAACGGCGAGTCGACCCTCGACGAGACCGCCTGTCCCGGCGTGTGGTGGGTGGCGCACCGCAACGAGCACGGCGCCGTCGTCGCGCAATTCATCGAGGTGGCATTCGTGCCGGAGCTGCTGAAGGCGCACCCGGACGACATCGCAGCCGGACGCGAGCAGCTTGAAGTGCTGGTGTCCGGGCTCTAAGCTGAGACAAGCACGCAATCGTATTCATTTGCAGGAGGCAGGCATCATGCAGGGTCCGCTGATCGACACGCTTGTGCGCCAGGGCGTCAGCCGCCGCACGTTTCTCAAGTATTGCGCGACGCTCGCCTCGATGATGGCGCTGCCGCTGACGGCGGGGCGTGCGATGGCCGAGGCGCTGGCGGCCGCGCGGCGGCCGTCGGTGATCTGGCTGCCGTTCCAGGAGTGCACCGGCTGCACGGAATCGATGACGCGCTCGCATTCGCCGACGCTGGAGGGCATGATTTTCGACATGGTGTCGCTCGACTACCATGAAACGCTGATGGCCGCGGCCGGCCACCAGGCCGAGGAGGCCCTGCACGTCGCGATGAAGGACAACGCCGGCAAGTATCTTCTCATTGTCGACGGTTCGGTGCCGCTGGGGATCGATGGCGCATATTCCTGCATCGCCGGACGCACCAACGTGGATCTGCTGAAGGAAGCCGCGGCCGGTGCCGCCGCCATCGTGGCGATGGGCACGTGCGCGGCTTTTGGCGGCATTCCCAAGGCGAAGCCGAATCCCACGGGTGCGGTGGCGGTGGCCGACATCGTCAAGGACAAACCCATCGTCAACGTTCCGGGCTGCCCGCCGATTCCGGTGGTGATGACCGGCGTACTCGCGCATTACCTCACCTTCGGCCGGCTGCCGGATCTCGACGACAAGAAGCGTCCCACTGCCTTCTACGGCGAGACCATCCACGATCGCTGCTATCGCCGGCCGTTCTACGATCAGGGCAAGTTCGCCAGGAGCTTCGACGACGAGGGTGCGCGCCGCGGGTGGTGCCTGTTCGAACTCGGCTGCAAGGGCCCGGTGACGCACAACGCCTGCGCCACCACGAAGTGGAACGGCGGCACCTCGTGGCCGGTGGAATCCGGACACGGCTGCCTGGGCTGCTCGGAGCCCGATTTCTGGGATGCCGGCGGCTTCTACAAGGCATTGTCGATGCCGGCCGACCCGCTGAAGATGGGGGCCGCCGCCGCGGCCGTGGGGGCGGTCGCGGGCGTGGCGGTGAGTGCCGCCAACCGTGCGAAGAAACACCGGGCGCAAGCGTCCCACGAGACGACCACGCTGGCCGATCTGGAGAAATGAGCATGGATGCCCTGCAACTGCTGACCTGGGCGCGCGGGCCCGGCCTCGATCTCGCGCTGGGAATTTTC
>JACDJB010002299.1_pt1 | contig 14037 bp, 9 predicted proteins | sample 7454121 | NCBI WGS metagenome assembly JACDJB01 (sample SAMN14253290, study PRJNA609438) | sludge metagenome | isolation source: sludge after 25d culture with pyrite | collected 2018-12-20 | reverse complement strand
GGTCAGCCAGCGCCTGCCAGCAGCGAACCCGCCCGCCCAAGCGGCGAGCCCGCTGCAACGTCTTCGCCACCCGAAACCTCCACCGCTCCCTCTGGCGGATCGATTTTCGACGCGCCAGCCCCCCGTCAAACGGCGAACACCTCGGATACTCCTCTTACCCGGACCAATCTGGGTGCTGAATTAAACTCCGGCATCGATAGCGACCCCCTCAGACGCTTCTTCCAATCCGCGCACGATCCTGAAGCCGAACGGATGATGGATGAAGCTGAGGAAGCTTTTTACAAGGGCAATTACCAGGTAGCAATTCCGCTGTATGAAAAAGTCATCCAGATGGAACCCGGCTGGACACGTGCCCAGGAACACCACAGCGAAGCCGAAGAGTACCTTCGTTCGGGCAACATCCCTTCGGTTGCCCTCCCCCCCGAAGCCGGCAAAGCATACGGAAAAGCCCAAAGCGCCGCCCGTGTCTTTCGCTACAAAGTCGCGCTCGATTACCTTGATGAAGCCTTTGACCACCTGCAGGATGCCGGTGTCAAACGCTGGCGCGAAGGCGAGGAGCTGCGCCACGATCTCGAAAACCAAATGCAAGCCTATGATGTTTACAACGAAGGCTTGAGCTTGCTCACCCAAGGGGAGCTTGTTGGCGCGCTTGGCAAGATCCAAACCGCCGCAAGCGCGGTTGCCATCCCTGAATATATCGATAAGGCAAATGAAGTCCGCCAGGACATCAGCCTGCTGAACGACGTAAGCGATACGGTCAGCCTAAGCGGCAAGATCCCACCGGCAAAACTGGCGGATGCCATGACAAAGCTGGAACGGATCCGCATGAAGTACGGTGAAGTCAGCCAGTTTAGCCGTTTGCGCAACCGGCTCGACCTGTTGATCCCCGCAACCATCCAAAACCTGCTCGAAAACACACAGCGCCTCAAACAGGAAGCTGCCGAAGCCCCAACTGCCGCCCTCGCGCGTCAGAAGGTGGATGGAGCCCGCTCGAACCTGGACCTCTTGCGCCAACTGGATGCCTACGACTCCCAGAGTCTCTCGCTTGAGAACGAGATCAGCACACTCGAGACGGAAATCCATGCCAACGAAGACGCCATGCTGAGGGCGGAAGAAGCCATGAAAACTGGCAACAAATTCTTTGCCCTCGACGCTTTGAAAATAAGCGCGAAACCCCGCAGACGATTCCCCCAGGATCCAAAAATCCTCGAGTTAAAACGCTCCTTCCTTCCAACCTACATCATCGGCAGCCTGTCGGCATTGTTGGCTCTCGTCGTCATCGGCTTGCTGATCTCAGTAGCCGCGCGAGGCATATCCAACTCAATCCAGGCGCGGAACCTCGCCCGTACGCCAACCGTCACGCCAACCGCCACCATCACGTTGACACCCACAATCACCCCCACGCCGACCATCACCCCCACCGCGACGCCGGATTACTCCCCAACGCCGACCTACACGATCACCCCAACTCCGGTTGTGGTGGTTCAGACCCTGCGGGAAGTTTGGGTTCGAAGCGACTGTTATGACAATTTCCGTGCAAGCGGCAGCGTCCCCTCTGGAACCACACTAACCCTGCTGCCTATGGCAGAACGGCGCTTTGACACCTTCAATCGGGAATGTGTGCTGGTTGAGTTCCGCAGTGGTGATTATGCCATCCTCGGCTATGTGTTAATGGCGGACGTCACGACCGTTTCACCTTAAGCAAAACAGGAACAGCTATAACGCTCTCCGTCAAAAGCGGCGGAGAGCGTTTATAATCACTGTTTACATTGGAGAGGCGATGGAAACGCTTGAGGAAAAGTTTCAACAGAGTTTAGACTGGATTTATAGCTGGGTTGACTTCAGCATGAAGCGGCACGTAGATGACACGCATCGCTTTTTCAAGCTCGACCGCATGCATAAACTGATGGAGCTGCTCGGCAACCCGCATGAGAGCTTTCCGTCTGTCCATGTCGCCGGCACCAAAGGCAAGGGATCAACATCCTCGTTTATTGCCTCAGCCCTACAAGCTGCCGGCTACAAAGTTGGCTTGTACACTTCTCCTCACCTCGTGGAATTCCAGGAACGCATCATCATCAATGGCGAGTGGATCAGCAAGCAAGATCTCGTGGAACTGACGGATGAACTGCGCCCTCTGACCGAAATCGTCAAAGACACCACCACCTTCGAGCTCACCACCGCTCTGGCTTTTCTGTACTTTCGCAAGCGAAAGGTTGATGTGGCGGTCTTGGAAGTGGGGCTTGGCGGCAGATTGGATGCCACCAACGTGGTGAACCCGGTTGTCTCGGTGATTACACCCATTTCGTATGACCATATGGCGGTTCTGGGCAGCACGCTTACAGAAATCGCCTATGAGAAGGGTGGAATCATCAAACCCGGCAGACCTGTGGTCATTGCCCCCCAACATGAAGAGGCGATGACGGAGCTGGTCAAGTTGGCAAACGAACGGAAATCAGCCTTCGTCCAGGTGGAAAACGTGTATGCGTATCAAGAGCTTTCGCACACGTTAAGTGCGCAAAAGGTTGAGGTGCTTCGAAAAGAAAAAACCGCTGCCGGAGAACCCAATAGCCTCGCCGACACAAAACTTCTGCTTCACCTGCCGCTCTTAGGCCGCCACCAGATGGAAAACGCCGTCACCGCCCTTGCGGCTCTCGATGAACTCAGACCGGCGGGCTTTACGCTGACCCGAAGGGCGGTTCAACAGGGGTTCAGGCGGGTTTCCTGGCCCGCCAGGTTTGAACTGCTGCGCCGAAAGCCGCCTTTTGTCATTGATTCTGCCCACAACGGCGACTCCATGCGGCGCCTGGTGGAAACGCTGGATGAGTACTTCCCCGGCAAGGAATTCGTTTTGGTTTTTGGCGCATCCGGAGACAAAGAGCTCGACGCCATGCTAAAAATCATCCTGCCTAGGGTCACAAACGTGGTGGCAACCCAATCCATCCACCCCCGGGCAGCCGACGCGGACGAACTAGGCAAACTAATAGAGCCCTACGGCAAACCCACGGTTGCGTATCACAGCCTGGAAGAAGCCCTGCCAGCCGCGCTAAAGCTGGCGGGCAAGCAAAAAGGAATCATCGTTACTGGCAGCGTCTTTGTTGCTGCCGGCGCAAGAGTGGTCTGGGCAGAAATGCACACCCGCGATCAAAAACAATAAGTAAGGGACTGAGATGCCTCGAGATAATTTTCCTCATGAACCGAATTTTTCCAGATCATTTCCTCCACCGGACCTGAGTGGACTGGACACCCTCAACTTCGTCAGAAACCGCAAATCCGACAAACAAGGTCAGTTTCAATCCGAAGTGATATTCCGCAATGAAGGCGTGGTTTTACCTGAATCGATGACAGCGGTCCAGGTCAGTAAGGATTCACCGATTCTGGATGTTATTCAGAAGGCATCGGATGAATACCAGACCATCATCATGGCATTCACGGATGACGATAATCTTCTCGCCCCAGAAAGCTACTACCCGATTGGGCTGGAATGTGCGGTTGGAAGCCCTATTTTTGCCGACGCCGAAAACGTCATATTTCTGTTTAAGGCGCGCCGGCGCGTCAACCTGGTTAGACTCTGGCTGAACATTGAAGATGTCTGCGTTGGCATCGTTGAAGTGGTAAAAGAGAAAACCAGTCAGGCGAAATCCACCGTGGCTTTGCACCGCAGCGTATTAAAAGCGATTGACTCCTGGCAAGATCTAAACGGCTCTCCCTCACCCGACCTGGTAGGTCTGGTCTCTGACACCAAACAGTCAGGCGTGCTCGCCGATCTGATCGCCACCGCAATCAACCTGAACGACGACCAGCGGCTGGATCTGCTGCAGGAGACAGACGGTCTGGTCAGGCTGCGGCGCGTCTATACCATGCTCGTCCAGGAAAACGAACTGCTCGTCCTCGAGAATTCCATCCAGGACCAGGTCCAAAATGAATTGGATCGATCCCAGCGAGACGCCTTTTTGCGGGAGAAAATTTCCAAGCTGCAAAAAGAGCTAAACGATGGACGTTCCGCCGACCCGGAAATCCACGCCCTTGAAGAAAAACTCGCTTCCATGGTGTTGCCAGATGAGGTGCGCGAGGTTGCCGACCGCGAGTTGAGCCGGCTGCAGTCCATGCCGATGTTCTCCCCCGAAACCGGCATGCTCTCCACTTACTTACGTTGGCTGACCGACCTGCCCTGGTCAAACGACACCTCCGACAACCTCGACCTGAAACGCGCCCGCGAAGTGCTCGACCGCAATCACTACGGGCTCAAGCGTGCCAAAGACCGCGTGCTCGAATTCCTCGCCGTCCGCAGCCTCAAGCCCAAAAAAGAACGCCAGCCGATCCTCTGTTTCGTTGGTCCTCCCGGAACCGGCAAAACTTCCATGGGTAAATCCATCGCCGAGGTAATGGATCGCAAATTTATCCGCCTCTCGCTTGGCGGCGTGCACGACGAAGCCGAAATCCGCGGACACCGCCGAACCTACATCGGTGCTCTGCCCGGGCGCATCTTGCAGACCATGGCAAAAGCCCAGGTCACGAACCCTCTCTTCATGCTCGATGAAATCGACAAACTGAATGCCGATTTTCAAGGTGACCCTGCGGCAGCCTTGCTCGAAGTGCTCGACCCTGAGCAAAATTTCAGCTTTTCGGACCACTACCTGGAGGTCCCCTACGACCTCTCCAAAGTGTTCTTTATCACCACAGCCAACACCGTTGCAACGATCCCGCCCGCTTTGTTGGACCGCATGGAACTGATCGAGTTCCCCGGCTACATCGAAGAAGAAAAGCTCACAATCGCCCGTCAGTTCCTGATTCCGGAGCAACTGCTGGAAAACGGGCTGGATGAGGAACAAATTGCTATCTCAGACGAGGCTTTACGGCTGATTACCAATGGATACACCTACGAGGCAGGCGTGCGGAATTTCGAGCGCCAGATCGCCAGCGTCCTCCGAAAACTGGCAACAAAAAAGGCTGAAGGCGAACCTTTCGAACACGAAGTGGACGCGGAACTCGTCCAGAAGTTGCTTGGTCCGGTGGAATTCTTCCCCATGACCGCCGAAGCGAAAGATGAAGTTGGGATGGCTACCGCGATTGCCTGGACGGAAAACGGCGGTGAGATCATGCCGATTGAGGTCCTGGTGATCAGTGGAAAAGGCAACCTGCAAATCACCGGTCAGATCGGCGAAATCATGCAGGAATCTGCCCAAGCTGCCCTCAGTTACCTGAAATCAAAAGAGATAGCCTTTAAAATCCCCGAGGACTTTTTTGAGGATGTGGATATCCACGTCCACGTGCCGGAAGGATCAATCCCCAAAGACGGACCTAGCGCCGGCATCACACTGGCAACCGCCCTCACTTCTGCTGTTCTCTGCATTCCTGTCAGGCATGATGTGGCAATGACCGGCGAAATCACCTTGCGCGGCAGGGTGCTTCCGATCGGCGGCGTGCGGGAAAAGGTGCTTGCGGCAAACCGAGCCGGGATAAAAACCGTCCTTCTGCCAGCGCGTAACGAGAAAGACCTCGTGGACGTGCCGCAGCAAGCGCTTGACCAGATGAATATCGTTTTCGTGGAACACATGGATGAGGTTCTGGCACAGGCATTTGAGGGCGAGCTAACCTTCAAACGCGCCGCAAAGCCGGCAGGTTCAGGCAAGAAGAAAGGCGCATCCAAAAAAGAGGACGCGCCAACCGAAAAATAACGAAGTCTGCTTACTTATTGCTGTCAGATCCGGGCTGCAAGCTCTTGATCCCGTTCTGAACCTGTTGCAGCACGTTCTTTAGCTCCCGTTCGAGCCCGCCGAGAGTCTCCACGACGTATCGGTCAGCTTCCTGTTGGTTTTGCAGGGCATCTTTGCGTGCTTGCTCGGTAAATTGCTCAACCTTCGCCTGGGCTGCCTGGTAGACTTCGGATTTTTCCGCCATCTTTTCGCTTTTTTCGCGTGCCAGTGCAACGGTGCGGTTGGCTTCTTCCTGCGCCTGGGCAAGAATGCGGTCCTTTTGGGCGATCACTTGTTGGGCTTTTTTAATTTCGTCGGGAATGGAGATGCGCATCTGGTCGATGATGTCCATAAATGAATTTTCATCCACCACGACATTGCGCGAAAGCGGAATGGGTTTGCTGTTGTTGAAAAGTTCTTCGAGGCGATCGACAAGATGTAGAATATCCATTTTTCTCTCCGTGGTGCTTGTTGATTCCCTTTTAGTTTATCACTATTCGGGCAAACCTTTGCCCATGAGTGAAAGGTATACAGGGGAATTCTTGTTGGAAAACAAACAGGAATGGAACTGGGATCAATGAAAAAAATGGCACTGTTGGAATGAATTTACTGCCACCGTCTTTACGCAACCGTACTTCCCCTAATAAATAACCTCAGGCATTCCGCTGGGGCTATTCCGCGGGGTTTGTTTCCGGCTTGGGGTCATGCGCCTGGTTTTGATAACACTGGATCAGAGCCTGGTTGACAATCGGCGGAACCATTGTGCTAACATCCCCACCTAAAGAGGCAATCTCTTTGACAGTTGAAGAAGACAGAAAGGTATTTTCTTCGGACGTGATCAACGCGATTGTATCGATCTCAGCATCCAGGCGGTTGTTCGCCAGCGCCATGCGGAATTCATACTCAAAATCAGAAAACACCCGCAACCCCCTGACGATAGCCTTTGCGCCAATCTCCCGCGCGAAATTCACAGTCAGACCAGAATACCCAAGGACGGTGATCCGACTCTGGTCTTTCAACACATCCCGCACCAGGCTGATGCGTTGTTCCGGCGAGAAGAGCAGGTTTTTGAGTGGCTTATCATAGACCGCCACAACCACCTCATCAAAAAGGCTTGCTGCTCGCATGACAATATCAACATGCCCAAAATGGATCGGGTCAAAGGTTCCAGGAAACAACACTTTTGTCATTAGCTCACATCTCCATCACCGTCACTTGACGGCAAGATTGTTCCAACAGCCTGCTTCAAAGGCTGATGCTCAGGCAGGTCCAAAACCGGGTCCGTCTCAAGCACTTCTTCCGCGACTTTGCGGGCGAGGTGTATCAGCCGCACATCTGCCAGCGATGCCATCCTGAACTCGTTGAAACCCGCCTGTCGCGTGCCAAGAAAGTCGCCAGGACCCCTATCCCTCAGGTCTTGTTCCGCCAACACAAAGCCATCATTGGTCTGTGTCATAATGAGCAGCCGCTTATTTTCAGCCGTATCTTCGGTTTCCGGGATCAGAATACACGAAGAAGGCGCGTCGCCTCGCCCAACTCGCCCCCGGAACTGGTGAAGCTGAGCCAAACCGAAACGGTTGGCTCCCTCAATGATCATGATCGTGGCGTTGGGAATGTCCACGCCAACCTCAACTACCGAGGTCGATACCAGAATGTCGAAATCGCCCTTGCGGAAGTGGTCCATCACCGCATCTTTCTCGGAAGGTTTCAACCTCCCATGCACAAGCCCCACGCGCAGCTCGGGGAAGACTTCCCTTTGGAGGCGTTCCTGCTCATCAACTGCCGCCTTAGTCTCCTCGTTTTCGCCAGATTCTACCAACGGGTAGATGATGAACGCCTGATGCCCAAGCTCCACCTCGTCGCGGATGCGGTCGTAGATACTTTCGCGTTCGGAAGGAAAAGCGATGCTGGTCCTAATGGGAATGCGCCCCTTGGGCATCTCGTCCATCACGCTTACATCCAGCCCGCCAAAAACTGTCAACTGCAGCGAACGCGGGATCGGCGTTGCGGTCATGACCAGCAAGTGGGGGTTATCACCCTTGCCCCGCAGCGCCGCGCGCTGGGCAACGCCAAACCGGTGCTGCTCATCCACAACGACCATTTGCAGATTCTGGAACCTGACCGGATCTTCAATCAACGCGTGCGTGCCAATCAGGAGTTTGATGGTGCCATTCTTCAGCCCGACGGCAATCTCCTTGCGTTCGGAGGTCGGTGTGTCGCCGGTAAGCAGCCTCACCTGGGCAACATCGAGGAACGCGGGTTGGCTCCCTTTTGGTTCGGTCAACAAACGCAGCGAGGTTTTATAGTGCTGCTCCGCGAGGATGCCGGTTGGCGCCATAAAGGCAGCTTGTGCCCCATGAGAGATGATCATTGCCATGCCGATCAACGCCACAATCGTCTTGCCCGAGCCGACATCCCCTTGTAAAAGACGGTTCATCGGATGCGGGCTCGCAACGTCCTGGCGGATTTCATCAATCGTGCGTATCTGAGCGCCAGTCAATTCGTAAGGCAGCGCCTGAACACGTTCCTGCAGCCACTGGTCCGAAACCGGGTAGGGAGTGCCAGTCATTTGCAGCCATTGGCGTTTCTGCTGAATTATTCCGAGCTGCTGCAGGAAGAGCTCATCGAAAGCCAGCCGCCTCTGGGCTTTGGCAAGGACTTGCATATCATCCGGAAAATGCACCTCGCTGAGAGCCTGCTGTAAGCCAATCACTTCGGCTCGGGTGCGGATTTGTTCAGTCAGCGGTTCGCCGATGCGCGGCACCCAGTATTTAAGGGTCGAAAAGATGGTGCGGCGCAGCCACTTCTGCGTGACCTTGGCAGTCAGCGGGTAAACAGGCACAATGCGGTTAGTGTTCAACTGCTGTTGATCAATGGCTTCATATTCCGGATGCCAGATTACCGGACGTCCCATGTAGACATCAATTTTGCCTGAAATGGAGATCATCATCCCCTCGCGAAGACTGCGAAGGTGCCATTCCTGGTTAAACCACATCAGGCGCATACTGCCGGTTGCGTCCGAAACCACTGCTTCTATCAGCGTGCGCCCTTTGCGGGTCGAAACCCGTACAACGTTATTGACAGTCGCGACAATCGTAGCCTCTTCTCCTACGCGCAGTTGGCTAATAGTTTTCAATTTTGAGTAGTCATCATAGCGCCGCGGAAAGTGATAAAGCAAGTCGCGGATGGTGAAGATGTCGAGTTTCGCCAGGTTTTTAACCTGGCTATCACCTACCCCCCGGATAACACCAACCGTGGCGTCAATGCCGGTTTGTGGTTGGTCAGTGGTGGTTTTCGGTGCTGTTTTCTTTGCGGGTTTACTGGAGCTCGGCAAACCCGGTGTCTTTGGAGCGGCTGTTGGTTGGGTGGGGAAAGAGGCAATCTCCACGCTTGCTTTGGCGGCGGGTCCGCTCGTGGAAACGGCAGGAAAGCTGCCTATCTCACTCAAGCCCAACCAGGAGGTCAGCTCGATCAGGTCTTTTCTTCTTTCCTCGGGCAGCTTGCCGTCATAGTTTTTCAACCATTGAGAAACTTTTTTAATAATCGCTTCCGAAAGTCCCGCCTCCCGCGCTTCGGCAGGCCACGAGTTCGCCAACGCGTTAAATCCCCCCATTACCGCGGTGTTTTGGTAACCTTTGCTGCGTTCGAGCTTGATGATATTCGCAAATTTTTCGATGACTTTTGACATGGCAGACGGCTTTTCCCTAACCTAATCATAATCGATTTATGCGGGTTTTTAGTTTCGGAGCCTGCGGTCAAGGCGGAAATTTCTGGCTTTCAATTCTGACCAACCGGCGTGTTAAGGCTTAGCGCATTGGTCCCTCCCTGCTTTTGCGCGAGGAGATACATTATGCTGATCGGCAGCCCAGCCACCAAAAGAAATTGTTCCAACAGGGTGTCTTTCCAGATTGCTTCGTCCTTAGCAGTAAATGAGTTAACTCATTCCGAACCCTTCACCGGGGCTGGATGGTATATCAATCGTGATCATTCAGAAACAAGAAGTCACATACGCGCAGTTTAGCCATATTTTAAAATGCAATCATTCTAAAACCCCCAGAACACGGCTCAAACCCGCCATAAAAAAAACAGCCTTTCGGCTGCTTTTTTCGTTTGGATGATTACTCAAAGGCGATGATCAACTGGTAATGAGGTTGACCACCTTCGTGAATTTCAATGTCCTTATCGGGATATTTCTCGCGCACGCGGTCGCCCAGGTGGTTAACCTGCTGCTGGTTCAGCCCTTCGCCATAGAAGAAAGTGATACGTTCAACTTCCTCGAGATGTGCCTTCTCAAACAGCTCGTCAATGGCGCCTTCAATCGTCTCGTCTGAAGATACCAACTTTCCGTCATAGAGGGAAATCACCTGCCCCTTTTCCACGTGGACGCCATCAATCTCAACCGACCGGGTCGAAATAGTGATCTCGCCGGTGTGCACTTCGTTGATCGCCTCGAGCATGGACGCCTCATTTTCCTCGAGGGACTCGTCCGGAATCAGGCGCAGCATCGCTGAAAAGCCTTGAGGAGCATTTTTGGTCGGTATGATCGCGATTTTCTTAACGCTGACCTTGGCTGCGTTCTGGGCAGCCAGAATGATGTTTTTATTGTTTGGCAGAATGATGATCTGATCTGTCGGCAGGTTTTCAAAAGCAGCCACCAGCTCTTTGACGCTCGGGTTCATGGTCTGTCCGCCTTGCACGATCGCGGCTACACCAAGGCTCGCAAAAATCCGCGAGAGACCATCCCCGGGGGAAACCGCCACAACTGCCACCTCACCAGGGTTCACCTGCGCCAGGCTTAGTCTTGTGTCTTCTTTGGCACGCCCATTCATCTGATCCTGAAGGTTCTCCATCATAATTTTCTTGACGGTTCCAAGCCCTTCGGTGTAGGCAATCGGATCATAACGTTTATCGAGAGCGGTATGGATGTGCATACGGTAGATGCCGTCGCCCTCACCCACCTGGATGCTGGTACCGATCTCGCTCAACCCGTTGTAGTAGTTTTCCAGCGTGAAGGTGCCATTGGGCGCGAAATCAATCACGACTTCATAATCCTGCCCCTCTTCAACGGTCTCCATCGCGTTGCTGAGATCAAGCTCTGCCAACGGACGTAAAACCGCGCCGGAAGCATCAAGCGACTGCCCCTGTAGCATGCGCAGCATACCTTCGAAGATGTAAAACAAACCCTGACCGCCAGAGTCCACCACGCCTGCCTGTTTGAGGATAGGCAGAAGTTCGGGTGTGTGTTTAACGCTGGCATCGCCGGCTTCGACGATCGAAAGCAGCATCTGGCTCAGGCTTGAATCGTCTTTCAAAGTCGTTTCGGCTGCGGTGGTCATATCCTTAATCACGGTTAGGATTGTCCCTTCAACCGGACGCACAACGCCTTTATATGCAGTATTTCGGGCTTCCTGCATGGCACGCATCAACAGACCGGTGTCCATCGTCACGTAATGGTCGAGAGCGCGTGAAAAACCGCGCCAGATTTGCGAGAGGATTACGCCGCTGTTTCCCCTTGCCCCCATTAAAGCGCCCTGAGCAAAGTGGCGGCCTGTTTCGCCCACGTTGGTGGAACGGTGTTGGTCCGCCTCAGTGAACGCCGCCTGCATGGTCAGAACCATGTTGGTCCCGGTATCGCCATCCGGCACCGGAAAAACGTTCAGAGAATTGACATATTGCTGGTTGGTAGTCAGCCAGAGCAAGCCAGCTTCAAAAAGTAACATAAGCCCTTCGCCATTGATGGGCGACTGCAACAGCCGGTGGCGGGCAGCCTCATCAGGCAGGGTTCGGGAAATATCATTCATTCAGCACCTGTGTTCACCTTTTAATCTGGGTTACTTATCCGTAATCCCCTAACATGAACATCCACACGCTTTACCGGGATACCCATGGTTTTTTCGACACTATATTTGACGCTTTCCACGACCGAATCCGCCACCGATTTGATACGCAGACCGTACTCGACGATCAGATTTATCTCGAGGCTGACGCCATCTTCTTCCGTCTCAACGAGGATGCCAACATTGGCTTCCTTCTTGAAGAAGCGCGAAACCGTTTCAGCAGGATTCGCGGGCGCCAGGCTGATTACGCCGTAAGATTGCAAGGCAGCATTGCGGGCAACAGTTTTGATTGCCTGCGGGAGGATGAAGATGCTGCCCTGTTGGGTGTTTTGAGTTGTCATAAAAATCCTCTTTCTCCGCTAAAAATACTTGATTCTTTTTCCGTTCTCTGGTATTATAACCACTTGCGTGTGCAGTAACCAGTTCACACGCGGCTTGAAATTATAATGCATAAGAGGTAACAAGATGGCAAAGTGCAGTCAATGTGGAAAAACCACAACATTCGGTCATAATCGCAGTCACTCGCTGGTGGCAACACGGCGCAAATTCCTGCCTAATCTTCAGCGCGTTTCTGTGATGGAGAATGGCAAGTCCGTTCGTAAGGTCCTCTGCACTCGCTGCATCAAGACTTTGACCAAAAACTACAACTAGTTTGTTAACCCACAAACGATCAAAAAGTCGCGTTTGCGGCTTTTTTGATTTAAACCAACGCCTCATGCAGCGCGCGAATCCCGCCAGAAACACCCCCAGGATGCTTGAAAACGGCAGTTCCTGCAACAAAGTTGCGCGCGCCGGCTTCGTAATTCGCCCTGATCGTCGCCGCGGTGATGCCGCCATCGACCTGGATAATCGCCTTTGAGGCGTGCCTGTCGAGGATCTCGCGCGTTCGGCGAATCTTTCCGATCGACTGCGGGATGTAGCTCTGCCCGCCAAAGCCGGGGTTTACCGACATAATCAGCACCATCTCAACCATCTCCGCAAGCAGTTCAAGCGGCTCCACAGGCGTGCCGGGGTTAAACGTCAGCCCGGGTTTGACGCCAAGCTCGCGGATGGTCTGAATCGTTCGGTGGATGTGCGGGCAGGTTTCGTAGTGCACGGTCAGATAATCCGCGCCAGCATCCGCGAAAGTCTTAAGGTGTTTTTCGGGCTCCAATATCATCAAATGGACATCCAGTGGCAGTGAGGTCGCTCGCTTACATGCCGCGACAATATCCGGACCAAAGGTGATATTCGGGACAAACCTGCCGTCCATGACGTCGATATGAATAGCATCCGCGCCAGCTGCCTCACAGCCTTGCAGCTCCGCGCCAAGCCTTGTAAGGTCGGCGGAAAGAATGGAGGGGGAGATCAGGGCAGTCATGTCACCTCGTGTCAGGGTTTGAGAATCAAATAAACATAAAACCAGAATGGGATCAAACCCAAAAGCAAAACAGCCGCCATCAAGCCCAACGACCACGTCCGCCAGTCGATTGGGGGTCTTTCCTGGTAATCCGGTCCCGTTTGCCCGTATTCCACTGGGGGATAGCTGGTTTGGACGGGAGTAGACTCAGTGATCGGGTTGCGAACCGGCTCTGGCTGAAGGGTCACCCTCTCCGAATATGGGATTGAGGTCATCGGCTGAGCCTCCTGCGTGGGCAGCGGGGTCGGCTTGACCTGTTCCATTTTGGGCAGCTGCTGCAGGTTTTCATTCGGAAACGAAACCGCTCGCTCGGATTCATACATCCCCATCAACAGCCTTCCGAGCTGGTCGGCTGTTCGGTAGCGGGCTGAAGGTTCCTTGGAAAGCACCTTCAGGATAATCTCCTCCAACCTCGCGGGGATGCTGGTGTTGTAATAGCGTGGCGCGACAGGTTGATCCTCGCGATGCATACGCGCAAGTTCGCTGGAATCCGAGGCAATAAATGGCAGCCGTCCTGCCAACATTTCGTAAAGAATGACGCCCAGGGAATAAACGTCCGATGCGGGGGAAGGCGGAAGCCCGCTGGCTTGCTCAGGCGAGAAATAATGCGGTGAACCCCAGACTACCTCGCTGCGTTCGTCGGGAGAAATCGTGGATAACGCCCGCGCGATGCCAAAATCGGTCACTTTAAGGCGGCTCTCCGGCGTAACGAGCATGTTATGCGGCTTGATGTCGCAGTGCACCAGTCCCGCCCGATGCGCGTACCCCACACCGCCGCATGCCTGGACCATCAGTTCCAGGGTTTCATTGACGCTGAATCGCTCTTTTTGCTTGATGAGCGTCTTCAGGTCGGTGCCGGGCATGTATTCCATCACGATGAACAGATGTTTCTGGTCCAGACCAAAATCGTGGACTGTGACGATATTTGGGTGGGAGAGGTTGGCGGCTGCCTTGGCTTCCTGCCGGAAGCGTTCCCGAAACGCCACATCCTGCGAAAAATCCTCTCGCAATGCTTTAACCGCAACATAACGCTCGAGCATCAGGTCTTTGGCTTTGTAAACAATAGCCATCCCGCCGGTGCCCAGCGTTTGTTCGAGTTGGTAGCGGT
>JACDJB010002295.1_pt1 | contig 14059 bp, 10 predicted proteins | sample 7454121 | NCBI WGS metagenome assembly JACDJB01 (sample SAMN14253290, study PRJNA609438) | sludge metagenome | isolation source: sludge after 25d culture with pyrite | collected 2018-12-20 | reverse complement strand
GAACAGGCGGCCGCGCTCGACGGAGCGACCGCTTGGGGGAGCTTTCGCTACGTGATCTTGCCATTAGCGGGTCGCACCCTCATCGGAGGGGCGGTGCTATGTTGGGCGCGCGCCCTGGGCGAGTTCGGCGCAACGATCATCTTCGCTGGAAATCTGGCGGGCAGAACGCAGACAATGCCGCTGGCCGTCTACCTGGGTTTTGAGATGGATCTCTCACAGGCTTTGACGCTGGCCGCCATTCTGCTCGGCACCTCCTTTGTCATCCTGTTTGTGGTGCGGGCTGCGCTGAGCGGCGCCGGGTACGGCGCTGCGGATGGGCACTAGAGTTGGCTCCTGCTTGTTTCAGGCCAGTTCGCGCACCCGGGGATAGCGGATAGCCACGAAAATGCCATAAAGGAGCGCTGCGGCTGCGCCCAAACCCAGGGCCAGCGGCGCGCCCAGGCGATCAGCCAGCAAGCCGGCCTGCAAACTGCCCACGCGCATCGTCGACTGAAAGGTGAATGAGTAGAGACTGAGCACGCGGCCGCGTAACTTGTCGGGTGTATTGATCTGAATCAGCGTGTTCGCCAGCGCATTCTGCCAGACAAAGCTGACGCCAGCGCCAATCATCAGGGGCACTGCCACCAGAAAAGAGTCGGTCATGGCAAAGAGGAGAAGGATCAGCGGAAAGACCAGATTGCCGATGGTCAGCATGCGCCCGCGCCGGGCGCTCCCGGGCAGAGAAGCCACCGACAGCGCCCCTACGACCGCGCCTACCCCCACCAACGAGAGCAGTATCCCCAAAGGCAGCGCTGCGGGCGTCTGGCAAGTGAGCCAGCGCGTGCAAAGGGTCTGCACGATGGGTTGGGCAGCCTCGTTCAGCACGTCGCTGGCGAAAACGGGCATCAGGGTATTGAAAGGCATCGCCAACAAGGCGCTGACCGCCACCATGCTGATCAGAATAAGAAGCGTTCGTTGGTTGAACACGAAACGAATCCCAGCCGCGGTATGGCGGGCGACGCCGCCGGCGTCCAACGTCGAGCGTTCTGTGACGGGCAGGTTTCGCATCAACAGCAAACTGGCGATGACGGGGATGAAGCTTAACCCATTGACGAAGAAGGCCGCGCCCTCGCCGATGGCTGCTACGGTCACGCCTGCCAGCGCTGGCCCCAGGGCGCGGGCGGCGTTGAAGATGGCTGAATTCAGGCCGATGGCATTGGTGAGATCCTCCCTCATGGCGGCGCCGTTCCCGCCGTCCTCGCTCCCATCCACCATCTCGGAGGTGAACGCCAACCGGACAGGGATATCCACCGCCTGTACTGCGCTCAAGGCCAGCGACAAGGCGTAGACATGCCAGACCTCCACCGATCCAGCGCTGGTCAATACTGCCAACAACAGCGCCTGCGCCAGCATAATCGACTGCGTGATCAAGAGCACCGTGCGCTTAGGAAAGCGGTCGGCTATCGAACCTCCCCAAAGAGCCAACGGCGCCAACGGGATCAGCCCGATGAAGCTGGCCAGACCCAGGGCAGTGGCCGACCCGGTCATGCGATATAAAAGCACCTGTTGGGCTACGGTTTGCATCCAGGTGCCAACAAGTGAAAGCCCCTGGCCGAAGAACCACAGGCGATAGTTGCGATGCCGCAAGGCCCGAAAGGTCTGCGGCCAGCGAGAACTCTGGGCGGGCAGCGAGGCTGTAGACGAAGAAGGCGGCGTTGTCATTGGCGACGGGTGCGGCGCGATCGCGGCATTTGTGGGCCAGCGTCCGATCTGTCATCTTATCCGAACTGTGATATAATACCCCAAAAAGTAGGCGATTCATTGCCTGTCCGCTCACCACGGCGCGACCCCCGCCGCCCCCACGGGCTTACAGGTCGTGAACCCCGGCTCGAAAGCGCCATCTGCGTCTATCTTTTTATCTATTTTCCCCTATTTGTGTCTTTTTAGATACAACGCAGGAAAACGCCATCGCTTCCTTCCCCATCTGTGTTTTCCCCTATTTGTGTCTTTCTAGACAAAGCATAGAAAAAATCTCAGATATGAGGCTGTTGTGCTATTATTTACATACGCGCTTAATTTCACGCTGATGTTCCTGATGCCGCTGGCTCTGGGCTGGTTTCTGGCCCGGCGGCTGCGGCAGCCCTGGCGCTTCTTCATCGTTGGCGCCATCGGCTTCATCCTCTCGCAGGTTTTTCATATCCCGCTCAACGCCGGACTGACGCTGGCATTCCGGCAGGGGTTGCTGCCAACGCCGCCTGAAAGCTGGCAACTCGTGTTCAATACCGTCGTCCTGGGGCTGACGGCGGCGATCTGCGAGGAGCCGGTGCGCTATCTGATGCTCAGGTTCTCGCTCAAAGAAGCGCGTTCCTGGGATTCGTCGTTGATGTACGGCGCCGGATGGGGAGGGATTGAAGCCATCATCACCGGCGTGCTGGCCGCTATGGCCTATGTCAATTTGGTGCTCATGCGCAGCAACCCCGCGCTCCTGAACACCCTGCCTGCCGACCAGTTGGCCGCGGTACAGGCGCAGCTCGCCGCTTATTGGGCTGCCCCCTGGTATATGTCCATGCTGGGCGCGGTCGAGCGAGCCTTCGCGTTGACCACCCACCTGGCGCTCAGCGTCCTGGTGATGCAGGTCTTCTTGCGCGGGCAGTGGCGCTGGCTCGTCTTTGCCATCCTCTGGCACTGGCTGACTAACACCCTGGCCGTCTATGTCGCCGCAGTTTGGGGCCCACTCGCCGCCGAGGGCCTGCTGGCGCTTTGCGCCCTGGCCGGGTTGGGTATGATCTTTGCCCTGCGAGGTCGAGGCAACACCATGACTCCCCCTCCTTCAGGTCAGCCTCTGTCTTCTACCCCCACCACCTGACCGGCACAACGACTGCGCTGTGTAAGGTCGCACGATATGATCCACACCGAACACCTCACACGTTCTTTCACCCGCCAGGATAACAGCACCCTGACGGCGGTGGACGACCTCAGCCTGGATGTACGCGAAGGCGAGGTCTTTGGCTTCTTGGGTCCGAACGGCGCCGGTAAGACAACCACCATCCGTCTGCTGGCCTGCCTCATCCGCCCCAGCAGCGGCAGCGCTGTCGTCAATGGTTTCACGGTGGGTCAGGGAAATGCAGCCATTCGCCGCAGCATCGGCCTGCTGACGGAGACGCCGGGGATGTACGACCGGCTGGGCGCGTTAGAAAACCTGACTTTCTTTGGCCGTTTCTATGGCATTGGGAATGTCGAGGGTCAGGTCGAGAAATATCTGCGCTTACTGGGACTGTGGGAACGCCGCCAGGATGAAGTTGGTTCCTTTTCCAAGGGGATGCGCCAGAAGCTGGCCCTGGCCCGCGCCCTGCTGCACGAACCGGCGCTGCTTTTTCTGGACGAGCCCACCGCCGGACTGGACCCCGAAGCCGCGCGCCTGGTGCGCGACGCCATCGCCGAGCTGCGCGGACAAGGACGCACGATCTTCCTCTGCACCCACAATCTGGACGAGGCTGAGCGGCTGTGCGACAGGGTGGCGGTCTTCAAAACCCGGCTGCTAGTGGTGGATACGCCAGCCAACCTGCGCCAGCGCATCTTTGGCCGCCAGGTGGTCTTCCATCTGCGTGCCATGCTGCCCGACCTGGCGACCACGATTGCCGGCATGCCCGATGTCCACAGCGCCGAGGCCATCGAGAACAAGCTGGTGGTGCGCCTTAGCGACCCGGAGCAGCATAACCCGGCTATCATCCGCGCCCTCGTTAGCGCCGGAGCCGATGTGCAGTTTGTGGGCGAGTTGCGTCACTCGCTCGAGGATGTCTATCTCCAACTCGTGCAGCAGGGCGACTGAAAAGCGCGCCTGTTCTTCATCGTCGAGAACAAGTAATGAAATTTCACGACATCCGCACCATCGTGCGCAAAGAATGGGCTGAGTTGTACAAGAACACCCTCATCGTTCTCACCGTGCTCTTTTTGCCCATCATTTTCGCCGCTCTGCCGCTGGTCATCCTGTGGTCTACCAGCGATTATGAGGGCGTGGTCGACGAAGCGGCCAACGCGCTGCCGGCGCAAATGACGCAGTTCTGTCAAGGACTGAGCTCCGGCGCTTGCAGCCAGGTTTTCATCGCCAGCCAGTTCATCGTCCTCTTCATGATGTTGCCGCTGCTCATCCCGGCCACCCTGGCCCCCTACAGCATCGTCGGCGAGAAGACGCAGCGCACCCTAGAGCCGCTGCTGGCGACCCCGGTCAGCACGGGCGATCTGCTTCTGGCCAAGAACCTGGCCGCGACCCTGCCCGCGATTGGCTCCACCTGGCTGGCGTTCGGCCTCTTCGCTTTGGGCGGCCGCCTGCTCATCCCGGACCCGGCAGCTTTTGCGCGATTGTTCGAGGGACGCTGGCTGGCGGCCGTCTTCATCCTTGGTCCTTTGCTGGCAGTGCTTTCGGTCAATCTGGCGATCATGATCTCCTCGCGCAGCAATGACCCACGCGTCGCCCAACAGATCGCCTCGTTGGTTGTCTTCCCCCTCCTCATCGTCTTCCTGGGCCAGGTCATCGGCTGGTTCTACCTCAGCCAGGCGCTTGTCTTTGTCTTTGCCCTTCTCGCCCTCATCTTTGATGTGATCTTGTCCTGGCTCGCGGTCCGCATTTTCGACCGCGAGGCGATCCTCACCCGCTGGGCCTGAAAGCAAACGGGTGACCAAGCCGCTCGTTTGCTTTTAGTTGTTGCTCGTCCTATGCATAAACGCCATTTCTTGCTCGCACTTTTTCTTTCCTTGCTGCTGGCCTTGCCTGTCTTGGGCCAGGAGAATGAACTGACTCTGGGTCTCAGCCGTGATTGGGGCTACGGCGGCCTGAATGGTCAGATTCAGGGGACGTTCAGCTTTCGGGTCGAGGGGCCGGACGACCTGGTTTCGGTGCAGTTCTTCATCGATGACCAGTTGGTGGGCACAGACACGCAGGCGCCCTGGCGTTATCAGTTCAGCACCGACAGCTTCGCCCTCGGGCCGCATCAGTTGCATGCAACCGGTCAGACGGAGGATGGCGAAACGTTGACTTCCAATGTGATCTCGGCAACCTTTGTCTCCGAAAGCGAGGGCTGGAAAGCCGGTCTGCGCATTGCCCTGCCCCTCATCCTGTTGGCGGTTGCGTTCACAGCCCTGGGCGCGCTGATTTCATGGCGTCGGGACAAGGGGCGCGTCAAGCGATATGGTATCTGGGGGGCAGCCATTTGCCCCCGCTGCAGCCATCCTTTTGGAATGCATTGGTGGGCGCCCAACCTGCTGAACGCGAAATACGACCGCTGCCCTCATTGCGGCAAGTGGAGCCAGGTCAGGAGTGCTGCCCGCGCCGACCTGGAACGGGCAGAGGCCATGTGGCTCGACCAGCCAGAAATGCCTGGCTTGGCTTCTTCTCAGTCCGAAGCCGAAGCGTTGCGCAAAAAGCTGGAAGAATCACGTTTTGACGATAATTGAATTTTGTTCTGATTGTGGGACGTGACATGAGATAACCTCAACACCTGCATCACTCACTGATTTAGTGGAGGTCGCAGCTAAATCTGCATTTCTCCATAATGCTGATTTCCTGTCTAGTTGGGGTTGTGGCAAGTAACCTTTTGATAGGTGGAATGGGGGTCTTGACAAGTATTCAGAGTTTTGTTATAGTTATGTCAGTTCTGACCGCCCTGAAGCACGAACTGTTTATCATCAGGTCTCATTCCTCACGTGGCGTCAGACAACACCTAACAGCATACTTATGAGAAAGCACCATTCCCCCATTTTTCCCCTTGCTTTCTGTTTAGCTGTTTGCCTGGGCATTGCAGGCTTATCCCGATCCGCACAAGCCCAAAGCTATCTCAATGCTTGGCGTACCTTCGATCAATTCGATGGCGCGGTTGGCAATTGGATATATTCCACTGAGCAAGGAACAGACGCTACCCTGTGGTTTGGCACCGATCAGGGCGTCCTGCGTTACAATGGCGTCTGGCGTGCATTTGGTGAAGCGGAGGGTATTCCCCCCGGAGCAGTACGATCGCTACTCCTTGATACAAAAGGCGATCTATGGGCAGCCACAGCGGGCGGTGTGGCCCGATTACAGGATGACATCTGGTTGATACAGGGCGAGGAAGACGGCCTTGTCTCAGCGCCGTTTGTCGCCCTTGCCCAAAGAGATGACGGCGATATCGTGGCGGCTAGTAATCAGGGTCTCTTTGTGCGCGATAGCCAGGCGCAGAAGTGGGAACGGGTAAGCGACAGCCCGGTCAGTGACATTTCGGCCCTGGCAGTGGACGCTCAGGACCAGATCTGGCTGGCCGGCGGTCCCTTGCTCTATCGTTACCAGCAGGGGGTATGGCGACTGGTGCTGCTCCAACACGATGGCCTCCCGATTGAATCCAAAATCAGCGTGCTGGAGCCGAGCGCTGATGGTAGCCTGTGGATCGCCGTCGACGATCTGGGCATTGCCCATCTCACATCTTCCGGTATTGATTGGAATTCTACAGGCAATGGTTTGTCGTTGGCGCAGGTGTTGGCCCTATACGAGGCTGCGCCCGGAGATCTATGGGTTGGCACGAATGGGGGCGGCCTGGGACATTGGGTCAATGACGCATGGGAGCATTTCACAATCTCCAATGGATTGGCCGCGAACTTCGTGACTGAGATCTTTCGCGATCTTGACGGTGCTTTCTGGTTTGGCACGGTCGCCGGCATCTCGTTTCATGATGTACGCAGTTGGCGTCAGTGGGGGGCTGAAAGCAACGGCTCCGCCGGAAGCGCAAGCGACGGCCCCGCCAGCCGCGTAAAAGCCCTCGTTGAGGACGACGAGGGTCGCTTGTGGGTGGGGACCTTTGGCGAGGGTATCTATCTTTTCGATGGCAACTTCTGGCAAACGCCCCAGGATATTGGGTTCACTGAGATTCCCAACACCCCGTATATCGAGAGCAGCTTCATCAGCGCCGATGGCTCTGTATGGTTCGGAGCCAATCGCGGGGGCGTTGTCCGCTTTCCCAAAGGTGGTGACCGGGTAGAACACCTGACCCCAGACGAGGGGCTCAGCGGCGATACAGTCGTTGCTATCAACCAGACGCCAGATGGAGCTATGTGGTTCGGCATCTATCAACGCGGGCTCGACCGCTGGGACGGGAAGAACTGGAGCCATATCACCGCCGAGGAAGGGCTGATTTCTGACAACGTACAGGCGCTGTTCGTCGACAGCGCAGGGCGGCTGTGGGTTGGCACCGAACAAGGCGTATCGGTGCTCGAAAACGGTAGCTGGAGAAGTCTCACCGACGAGCAGGGTCTGGCAGGATTGGACGTCAGCGCCATTTCTCAAGGGTACGACGGCGGCCTGTGGTTTGCGACCTGGGGAGACGGTGTCAGTAAGTATCTGAATGATGTCTGGACCACTTATACCACCAGTGACGGCCTGCTGGCGCCTGGCGTCGAAGCCGTTTGGGCGGATCCTTCAAGTCCGCACGTCTGGTTTGGTACGGTAAGCGGTCTGAGCGAGTTCGATGGGCGCTCCTGGCAGAACTACGGCATCTCCAATGGCCTGAATATCGGGCGCGTCCAGGCGCTTCATCCTAATGGCGACGATGGCATCTATCTGGGCACGACTGATGGTCTGGCCCAATTCTGGCCTGATCGGACGCCTCCATCGGTCAGTATCGAAGCTATCAACGGAGTGGCGCCGGTGAATGCCCAGGCCGAAGCTTCACCTGAAGACACCATTCGCATCGACTGGGAGGGGCGCGACCTGCTGACTGCCGCCAGCGATCTTTTTTATCTCTATCGCATGACCGGCTACGACGCCGATTGGCAGCAAACGCGCCGCCCACAGACCACCTACCCACCCCTGCCGGAAGGCTCGTACACCTTCGAAGTACAGGTCCGTGACACCGGACTGAACTACTCGGTCCCAGTTGCTCTTGCTCTGCGCGTGCGACGCCAGCCATCGACGGTCTGGCTGCCTGCTTTTGGCGAAGTGCGCGCTGGATTCGCCCTGGCCGGCGTGGCTGTTCTCAGCGGTCTTGCGGTTCTGGGCGTTTATGCTGCCTGGAGCACGTTGGCGCGGCGGGCAATGGCACACCAGGCAGTAGAGCGACGATTCAATCCTTATGTCGCCGGCAGCCCTATTCGTGAAGATACGATGTTCTACGGCCGGGCGCAACTGCTGAAAGAGGTCGAATCGACGCTGCACAAAAACAGCGTCATGATTCATGGCGAAAGGCGCATTGGCAAGACATCGCTGCTGTTTCAGCTTCTCCAGCGCCTCCAGAACAAAACGGATGCCGACTATCGCTTCATTCCAGTGTTCATCGACCTTGAGGGGACGCCCGAACCACAGTTCTTCCATCGTTTGATGGAAGGAGCGATGGATGCCGTTCACCACCAGGTACCCGATCTGCCCTCGAATGAGGACTTGTTCTTCTCTCACCTGAGCAATAGCGAGACCTATGAAGACAGGCATTTCCGCCGGGATCTGCGGGCGCTGATCGACGATCTGAAAACCCATCTCAACCAACAGCCGCGGCTCATCCTCTTGTTGGATGAAGCCGACATCATGAACACCTATGACACGATCACCCAGCAGCAGTTGCGCCGAATCCTGCAAGACGCCTTCGCCCACAATGTGGGGGTCGTCGTCGCCGGCGTCAATATCAGCAAGAGCTGGGATCGCGTCGAATCGCCCTGGTATAACATGTTCATCGAAATGGCTATGCCTCCCTTCGACCGCCAGGAGGCGGAACGCCTGATGCGCGAGCCTGTCGCCCGGTTCTATCGTTGGGACAAAGACGCCATTCACTATGTCTATGCCCAAAGCCAGGGTCGCCCCCACCGAATCCAACAGATTTGCCTGGAGGCCGTCAATTGTATGCTCGATCAGAAGCGCCGGCGCATCATGATGGCGGACGTCCAGCAGGCCTATGAGCGGATTCTTTTTGCAGAATCGCACTGACATTCCCCTCCACCCCCCTGGGGTGTCCCCCATGTTACCTTCCCCCTATCACAACCCCTATGTCGTTGGTAGCTGGGTCAATGGCGCCTCCTATTACGGTCACATTGGTCTGCGCTACAATCTACTTTACGATCCTAATCGCCAGCTCTGGGTCGTTGGCACGCGTCGTGTAGGCAAAACATCCCTGCTGCGCCAGATCATGTCCGACGCCGGGCCGGAGTTCCTGCCGCTCTATTGGGATATGCAGGCATGCGAGAGCGCCGACGATTTGAATTCAGAGCTGACCTACAGCCTGGAGGAGCGGGCCTCGGCGCTGCACAGTATTGGCGTCAATGTGGATTCACTGATCAACAGAGATTTTCGTCAGGCGCTTCAGTCCGTTTCGCTTGCCGCCGCCAATCACAACCGGCAGATCTTGCTGTTGATCGATGAACCAGAGGCGCTGCTGACTATCGGCCAGGATCAGGACGCGGTCCTGAGGAAGATGCGTCTTGTGTTTCAGCGCCAGGCCAATCTGCGCGTGGTGTTGGCGTCAACCAAAGTCTTCTCGCGCATTCAGACGCTCACTCAGCATTGGCTCACGTCCTCGTTCCTCCAAGACTTTTCACCTCGCAATCTTTCGGGGCTGGATCCGGTGGAATCGGAATCGCTCATTCGCCAAACGCAGGGCCAGCGCGTCGATGCCAGCAACAAAGCCATTGGCGCCATCCAATACCACACCAACCATCACCCCTATCTTATCCAGTGGCTGTGTCGTAAGCTCTACCAACAAAACAACAGTCTGCGAACGCCAACCGATGAAGATCTGCGGACTGACACCACCCTGAACGCCCTGTGGGAGACCACCTACAAGCATCTGTCTCCCACAGAGCGCTGCATCCTGCTGCATCTGGTCACAGATGGTTCAGTCCGGGAGGAGGCAGGCCTGAGGGAAGCCCTTCAGCTTAGAGCTTCCGATGCCCATCTCTACCTTTACGCCCTCACCCGCCTGGGGTATACTCGCATCGTCGACGGCCAGGTTGGCATTGGCAACACCTTCTTCGAGCAATGGTTGAGGGCGAACGCCGATTCGCTGCCGGTTGAAGACACAGAGATCGCTGATTCGTTGGTCAAGGAAGTAGCCACAGCCGGTCACCAACAAGAAAAGGCTTTCTTGCAGCAACAATTGCAGACCTATCGCGTGAATCTTGCGCGTCTTGAAGTCCAGGCTGCGAACTACGGCCTTGCCATCCCATTGTCAATCCAGAACGAGGTCGACTTCCACCAGCGCAAGATTGCCGAACTCGAACATCGGCTGGACGACCTGGACGAGACTGCCCCCGTTTCCGGTTTGGTCTTGGAGGCAGCGCCCGACTAGCCGCTCCCATATACGGATTTCAGCTCCCATTCTTTGCGAGATGCTGCTCCTGACAGGGCAGCATCTTCATTTGTGTCACGAGGTTCTTCATGACCATCCCGCTCATCGATTTGAAAGCCCAGTACGATACCATCTGCCCAGCTATCGACGCCGCTATCCAGCGAGTGATCGAGAATACCTCGTTCATCATGGGCAAAGAGGTCTCGGATTTCGAGAAGGCTTTTGCCGACTACTGCGGCGCCAAACACGCCCTGGGTGTCTCCAGTGGCACCTCGGCGCTCTTCCTGACCCTGGCTGGTTATGGAATCGGCGCCGGGGACGAAGTCATCACGACGCCCTTCACCTTTTTCGCTACCGGCGAAGCCATCTCACAGACGGGCGCTCGCCCAGTCTTCGTGGACATCGATCCCGTCACCTATAACATCGACCCGGCCCGCCTCGAAGCCGCTATCACGCCGTACACCAAGGCGATCATGCCGGTGCATCTGTTTGGCCAACCAGCCGAGATGGACGCGATCAATGAGATCGCTTCTCGTCATCATTTGGTGGTGATCGAAGACGCAGCACAGGCCCATGGCAGCCGCTACAAGGGCAAGCGCGCCGGCAGTCTGGGCGATGCAGCCTGCTTTTCGTTCTATCCGAGCAAGAACCTGGGCTGTTATGGCGATGGCGGCGCCGTCGTCACCGACGACGATCATCTGGCCAGCCGTGTGCGTTCACTGCGCGACCACGGACGCATCAACAAATACGAGCACGCCGAACTGGGTTACGGCCATCGTCTCGATGGCATCCAGGCAGCCATCCTGGGGGCCAAGCTGCCGCATCTGGACGGGTGGAACGCAGGGCGTCGCCGCCTTGCCGATCGCTACGCCGAACTCCTGGCCGATACGCCTGTCGTCACCCCTCGCCACCTTGACGAGACCGAACCGGTGTATCATTGCTATGTCATCCGCAGCCAACATCGCGAGGCGCTGATGGACGCCCTGCAAAAGCAAGGCATTGGCATCGGCGTGCACTATCCGATTCCACTCCATCTGCAGCCTGCCTATCGATTCCTCGAGCTTGAAGCTGGCAGCTTCCCCGTCTCTGAGCGGGCCTCCCGCGAAGCCCTGACCCTCCCACTCTATGCCGAGATGACCGATGAGCAGCAGGACGAGGTGGTGGCGACGATCAAGAGTGTGCTGGCAGATCATTGATTCACGCCGCGCTGCATGACTTCTCATCCCGTCCTTTCCGTTCTCATCCCGGCCCACAATGAGGCCGACAATGTCTATGAGCTTGTCACTCATACAGCCCAGGCGTTTGCCCAATTGGGAGTGGCAGGCGAGATGGTGCTGGTGGATGACGGCAGCACGGATGGAACAGCGGAACGGGCGAGTGAGCTTCAGACTGAGTATCCCTGGTTGCGGTTGATCCGTCATCGCCGCAACCGGGGCCTTACCGCCGCCCTGCGCTCTGGCTTTCGCACTGCACAAGGGGAGTACATCCTCTTTCTGCCCGCCGACCTGGAATCGGACCCCGCCGAGGATGTACCCAAGCTCTACCACAAGCTGTTGGAAGGTTACGATGTTGTCTCAGGTTGGCGGCAAGGTCGGGACGATGGAAAGCAATTCGCATCAGGCATCTATAATGCTGTCAGCCGGCGGTTGTTTTCGGTGCGCGTCCACGATGCCAATTGGATCAAGGGTTTCCGTCGCGAGGTAATCGCCGAATTGCCGCCGTTGCGGTCGGATTGGCACCGCTTCCTGGTGCACATCGCTGCCGACCAGGGTTTTCGTGTGGGTGAGACGCCGACGAACTGGTATCCGCGCAAGGCCGGACGTTCGCACTTTGGCTTTAGTCGCATCCCCATCTCGCTGCTCGATGTCGTGGTCATTCGTTTCTTGCTCACGTTCAGCTTGCGTCCCATGCGTTTCTTTGGCGGCCTGGGTCTGGCTGCCTTCGCTGTTTCGGGCTTGACCACGTTCTTCCTGGCCTATCTGTGGTTCTTTCAGGAGCAAACGCAAAAGCGCCCGGTCTTCTGGGCTGCGCTCTTCCTGGCCCTGGCCGGCCTGTTGTTGTTCCTCGTTGGCTTCCTGGCCGAGCTGATCGTTGCCCAGGGTGACCGTCTGAGCGAGCTGGAAGAGCGGTTGGAGGGGGAAAGGTAGAAGAGTAGATAAGGAAACAAGGGATCTGTACGTCACCCGCCACCCGCCACTTATGCGACTCGGCGTCCTCACTCACAACTACCCGCGCTTCGATGGCGACTTCTCGGGCAACTTCGTACAGCAGTTATGCGAAGAATTGGCCCGGCAAGGCGAGGATGTGCATGTCATCGCGCCTTTCGATGCCGCCTATCAGCCGCAGCTTCTGATCGGCGCCAACCCCAGGCTTCACCTCTATCGTTACGCCTGGCCAGCCAGCGCACACAAGCTGGGCTACATGCGGACAATGGAAGCGGACGTGCGCATGCGGCTGAACACCTACATCCTCAGTCCTTTGCTCTTCTTGCGCGGCATCCAGACTACCTACAAGGTAGCCCGCCAACAGCGGCTCGATCTGCTGCATGCCCATTGGGCCTTGCCCAACGGCTTCATCGCTGCTGTTGTGAGCCGCCGTTTGCGCCTGCCGCTGGTCGTCAGCATCCCCGGCAGCGATGCACTAGTGGCAGGTCAGAACCCTCTTTTCAGAAGTATGGTGCGTTTCGCTTTCGATCAGGCGGCGTTGATCACCGCTAACGCCGAAGTGCTGCGCGATGTGGCAGTCGAAGAACTGGGAGCAGACCCGGCCAAGTTCGAGCTAATTATCTACGGCGTCGATCCCGCCCGGTTGCGACCTGATTCCAGTGGTGTGCCTGCCCTTCGCCAGCGCCTGGGCATCCCCGCCGCGGCCTTCGTCTTCCTCGCTGTGGGACGCATGGTCTACAAGAAGGGCTTCGACGTCCTGCTCCAGGCATTAGCTGCCCTGGGTGAGACCGGGCGCGAATGCCATACTATCCTCGTGGGTGAGGGTGATCTCTGGCAAGAATGGCAGGCCCTGGCCCGCAGCCTTGCCTTGCCCAATCTGCACTGGGTGGGCGCTATTCCCACGAACGAGATGCCAGTCTATTACAACGCTGCCGACGTCCTGGTGATGCCGAACGTGCGCCGGCCCGCCACCGGGCTGGGGGTGACGGTCCTGGATGCGATGGCGTGCGGGAAGGCGATTATTGGCAGCGACACGGCCGGTAATACGCTGGTGGTGGAGCCGGGCGTCAACGGGCTGATCGTGCCGGAGGCAGATACTCAGGCTCTGGCGGCGGCGATGCTCGCTCTCGCCAGCGACCCTGACCGCGCCCAACGCATGGGGCAAGCCAGCCGGCGCCTGATCGAAACCCGTTTTGGCTGGCCGCATATCGCCTCTCACTATCGCCAGCGATTCAGTGCGATCCATGAGAGGACGAACTGGGGGAGGGACTGATCGCAGTCCCTATCTTGCCAACTTCACGTCCACTGTTGCCAACAGGGTTGTGCTGTTATCAGCTGGATTGACGCCGTAGACCGCAATACGGCCGGGGCGGGCGGTGCGCGGCTTTCGCAGGCTGAACTTGACCTGCCAATCACCGGCGGCGCTGACGCGACTCCGAGCCTGGCCTAACACGGTGCCCGCCAGATCCTCGACTCGGGCCAGAACAACTTCATCCCTCATCCCGGCAGCCGTTCCGGTCACCTGAACCGAGCCTTCGACTGTGGCGCCTGGCTCCGGCGAGACGATGACGGCGCTCTTGCCCGAACTAGGACCGGCCAAACCAATGTTGACCCAGGCCAGCAAGT
>JACDJB010002293.1_pt1 | contig 14062 bp, 11 predicted proteins | sample 7454121 | NCBI WGS metagenome assembly JACDJB01 (sample SAMN14253290, study PRJNA609438) | sludge metagenome | isolation source: sludge after 25d culture with pyrite | collected 2018-12-20 | reverse complement strand
TATTCCGTCCCCCGAAAAGAAATTGTCAACTTCCCATCAGATTTCCAAAAAAACATTGGCTCCAAAAATTGTGGCCAGTCTTCTGGGGCACGAATATCTAAATCTAACCAGTATGCAGCCATTACGGCTAATACCGTATCATGTGAAATGAAAAAATTCATTTTTTTTGAGTCATTTTCCGGGAACATTTTCTCAGCGATTTGTTTGATTCTGTCCGGCCAATCACCCGTAGTTAAATAATCACCCATCTGGTTGTATTCCCCATTTTCATTTGGATGACTTAAAACAGGATCAGGTAAAACCACCTTTCCATTTCCTGAACCTTTTGCCAAAAATATTCCTGTTTCAACGCATCGATTTATCGGCGAAGAAAAAATCTTTCCAATTTCATATTTTTCACTCAACCAAATTCCAAATTTGTATGCAGTTTCTTTACCAACCGGTGTCAGTTGGGCAGTAAATACTTCTGCGTCACTTTGAATCGGAAATCGTTCCGAATGTCGCATAAGAACGTTTATCGTTTGGTTTGTAGGTATATTTGTAAAAGCTTCTGTCAAGTAATTCGGTAAACTCATTTTTTTCCTTGTATAATCGAACTTACACCCAATCAGTACCATTAAAAGATTGAGGCAACCTCTCTATTTTACCAAACATAAAGGGCGAAAATGGAAATTCTAAAAAATCGTTCTCTTATCTTTCAAAATCGAGTTAATGAGTATTTACTTATCACCCTGATAAGTTTTGCCGCATCCGTTTCCCTGACGAGATTATTTCTTGAGTTAACTGGTTATCCCCAGTTAGGTGGTGGTGAACTACATATTGCACATGTTTTATGGGGTGGATTATTACTTTTTTTTGGCAGTTTATTGCCTTTAATTTTTATAAATCGTTGGATATTGGATTTAAGCGCATTCCTTTCTGGTGTGGGAATCGGATTATTTATCGATGAGGTTGGAAAATTTATCACCCAAAGCAATGATTATTTTTATCCGTCCGCAGCACCTATCATTTATGCCTTCTTTTTATTAACGGCATTGCTTTATGTCCGGGTTAGGCGCGAAAGAGAAAAAAATTCCAGAATTTACATGTACCATACCTTCCAGGAATTAGAAGAGTTATTGGATAATGATCTATCCATAAAGGAACATCGACAAATTATTCAATATCTGGAAAAAATCATAATAAATAAAGAAGATGATCAGATAACAAAATTAGCACTGGTCTTAAAAGATTATTTAAAAGAACGTGAATCGTATCTGGTACCTCACAAACCGGGATTTTGGGAAAAATGGTACCTAAGATTAAGGGTTTTTGAAGCAAAATGGTTTGGCAAGAAACGTATGCGTCTGATTCTGGTCAGCGCATTGGTAGCATGGGGTGTTTATTCTATCTTTGAACCCTGGGCAATTCTGCGTATTTTTGATAATCCAGAAGCTCTGAGGGTCATTATTGAAAATCTAATTTCAAATAATCTTGTAAGAAATCAAAGTGGATTGAATTGGTTTCAGGCAAAAATCGGACTTGAGGGTACGCTTGGTTTCTTCAGCATTCTATCAGGAATATTTATATTTATTCGAAAAGAAGAAATCGGTGTGAATATTGGGATTGCGACCATGTTGATCATGATGGGAATCGCCAATTTGATACTTTTTTATTTTGATCAATTTTCAACAATTGTAAATGCCTCCATCCAATTTTTGGTTTTTATGTTGCTAATTCGCTTTAGATCCAGATTTCTGTTGAAAAAAGAAATTGTTAGTCATACAGCTGCTAAAAAGTAGCCAGTGAATAATAACCTCGTCATAAGCACGATACGGCAACACATTTTTTTTGTTATAATGAATCGCTATTTTAAATTTGGTTTCTAACTGGTCAAATAGCCAGAAAAATCCTAAACATTTGGGCTGATCTTATTACGTCTTTTGCCGGGTGTTTAACAAATTAATAATTGTTAAAGTAGATGGGTCAGAAGTAGGTCACTTTTCGGATCATTTTAGGTGTTTTTTACCTAAGCAATGAAAAATAAGTAAGGATCATTATTTTTTTGGAGAATATTGTGAGTAACACAGCATCCTATTTAGATTATGACTTAAAAAATGTAATTACCAAAAGCAAGATTAAAGGCTTATGGCGGCTGATGCATGGTTACCATTGGAAGTATATCGGGGCTGTGATCAGTTTGGGTATATCTGCGAGCGCAAAAACATCAACTTATTTATTATTAAGCTTTTTCATCGATGAATTTTTTGTCTCGGATCAAAGACCGTTTAGCCTTGCAGTGATTGCTGGTGGTTTTGTTTTGTTAGCAGCAATAGAAGGTGGCTTTTCATTTTTGAGTGGACGTCTGGCTGCTGAGACAGCAGAAGGATCAACCCGCAGGTTACGAAATTATATTTACGATCATATTCAACATCTAACCTTTACATACCACGATAAAATGCAAACTGGGGAACTTATCCAGAGGTCCACCTCAGATGTAGATGCCTTAAGAAAATTCTTTGCTGATCAGGCAATTGGCATTGGTAGGATAATCATTTTGTTTGCGGTGAACTTCGCAATGATCATGACAATAAATGTTCAACTGGCATTTATATCGATTATTGTCGTCCCAATTATTGTCCTGACATCCTTTTTATTTTTCAAACAAGTTTCCAGGAAATATGAAGCATACCAGGAACAGGATGCAATTGTTTCCACTAATTTGCAGGAGAATTTATCTGGCGTACGAGTGGTCAAAGCTTTCGCAAGACAATCCTATGAAATGGATAAATTTGAAAAGGAAAACTGGAAAAAATACGTTCTTGGTAAACGCTTATTATTGATGCACTCATTGTTCTGGCCAATCTCTGATATCGTCTGTGGCGCTCAAATGATTGGTGGTTTCTACATGGGAGCTATTTTTGCGATCAATGGCACCATTTCAGTTGGTTCCTATCTCGCATATGTCGGTATGTTGATCTGGATTATTTGGCCAATGAGAAATTTAGGTCGTTTGATCGTTCAGTTGTCCACAGGGATGGTTTCTTTTGGGCGTGTAATCGAAATTATCAAACAGGATCGTGAGCCCCTCGATGCTGGGTCAGCTGTTATTCCCCAAAAATTAAATGGTGAAATCCTATTTAAAAATATCGGCTTCAAGTACGAAGAAGGGGAACCAGTGCTGGATGATATCAACATTCACGTTAAACCTGGTCAGGTCATTGCATTGCTTGGTTCTACTGGATCCGGTAAAACTTCCTTGGTGAATTTATTGCCCAGATTTTATGAATACACCTCAGGTCAACTATTGTTAGATGGGGAGGTATTGAATAAATATCCCCGAAGATACTTACGCAGTCAAATCGGGATCGTGGAACAGGAACCATTTCTATTCTCACGAAGTATTCGGGAAAACATCACCTATGGTGTTGGAAAGAAAGTCGATCAGAATGAAATTGAGGCAGCTGCCAAAAATGCAGCCGTTCATGATGTGATCATGAGTTTTCCACAAGGATATTCAACATTGGTTGGAGAAAAAGGTGTGACATTGTCGGGTGGTCAAAAACAGAGAGTTGCAATTGCCCGAACTTTGTTAAAAAATCCGAGAATTTTGATTTTTGATGATTCAACCTCCTCGGTCGACACCGAGACGGAAGCGGAAATTCGAACTGCATTAAAAAATCTAATGGCAGATCGTACGACCTTCATAATTGCCCATCGAATCCAAAGCATAATGGACGCTGATCAAATTCTGGTGCTGGATAAAGGAAAAATTATTCAGGTTGGAATACATGATGAACTCATGAAAATTGATGGTATGTACAGACAGATTTACAACATTCAGACACAAATTGAACAGGAACTTGAAAAGGAGATAGCCAATGTCTGAAGAATATCTTGAAGAAGAGGATTTTCAAACAAAATTTACCGGAAAAACATTTCGGAGAATATTAGGACTCACTAAACCGCATTGGAAATGGGTAATAGGATTCTTAATCGCTATTGCATCCGTTTCTGGTTTGGATTCGTTTTTCACATTCTTGAGCAAACGCATCATTGACGAAGGAATCGTTCCCGGAAATAAAGATGCACTCGTTGGGATCCTTACTATTTATGGGGCTTTGCTGGTGGTACAGGCACTCTTTGTGTTCTTTTTCATTTACCTCGCTGGTGTGTTAGGTGAAAGAATTAGATACGATTTACGCAAATCCTTATTTAACCACCTCCAGAAATTATCTCTTTCCTATTACAGCCGCACCCCAGTAGGATGGATCATGTCCAGAGTCACTTCAGATACTGAACGGGTCGCCGATTTGGTTACCTGGGGAATTCTTGATATGACCTGGGGATTCATGAATATCGTAACTTCCATGACCTTTATGATAATCATCAGCTGGAAACTGGCAATTCTGGTTTTCATATCCCTTCCCATCCTTTTGTACGTGTCCATACAATTCAGAAAAAGAATTCTGGTTCAATTTAGAAATGTCAGAAAATTAAATTCCAAAATTACCGGAGCATATAATGAAAACATCACTGGTGTCCGGGTTATTAAAGCGCTTGGCCGTGAAGCTGGTAATTTGGATGAATTTGGTGTGATCACCCATGACATGTACAAAGCATCTTATCGGGCTGCCTGGCTCTCCGCACTTTTCTTACCAACGGTTCAAATCATTTCATCTTTTGCACTCGGAGCCATTGTTTGGTATGGGGGCTTGCAGGCAGATTATGGCATCATCACAATCGGTGGTATTCAGGCATTCGTCTCCTATGTGACATTCATGATGTGGCCAATTCAGGATTTAGCCCGCGTTTTTGCAGAAATGCAACATGCTATGGCTTCAGGAGAACGAATTTTTTCATTGTTGGATTCGGTACCCAGTGTCAAAGATAAACCAGAAGCTTACGATCCCAGTACGATATTTGGCGAGATTGAATTTGACCATGTGATGTTTGCTTACGAAAATGATAAACCAGTCCTTAAGGATTTTTCTTTGAAGGTAAATCCAGGTGAAACAATTGCACTGGTAGGGCCAACTGGTGGCGGAAAGACAACAATTGTAAATCTTCTCTGCCGCATGTATGAACCCACCCAAGGAAAGATCAAAATCAACGGTAAAGATTACACAGATTTTTCGTTACATGGCATTCAATCACGTATTGGAATGGTACTGCAAACCCCTCATCTTTTCTCCGGTACCATACGCGAAAACCTTCGCTACGGAAGATTGGATGCATCGGACGAAGAAATAGAAAAAGCAGCCAAATTAGCCGGAGCCCATGAGTTCATAACTAAATTAGAAAAGGGTTATGAAGAACCGGTTGGAGAAGGCGGAAATTTGCTTTCGGTAGGTCAAAAACAACTGATTAGTTTGGCAAGAGCTGTCTTAGCCAATCCAGAACTATTTATTATGGATGAAGCCACCAGTTCAGTGGATACCCTCACCGAAGCCCTCATTCAACAGGGTATGGAAACATTGATGAAAAAATCAACCAGTTTCATTATTGCCCACCGGTTATCAACCATCAAGAGAGCAAATCGTATCTTGGTGATAGAAGATGGCCAAATTGCCGAAATTGGCTCTCACTCTGAATTACTCAAGAAACGCGGGAAGTACTATCGCCTCTATACAAAACAATTCCGCGATCAGATGGACGCAGCTCTGGATCCATTCAAAGATTTCGGTGGAGCCAACTCCTTGCCTTTGGCTGTGGAATAAATTAATTCGGATAAGTTTTTCATAACAAAGAGGTTGACTCTCGAAAAGTCAACCTCTTTTCTTGTGGCGAGAGTGGGACTTGAACCCACGACCTATGGCTTATGAGTCCACTGCTCTGCCAACTGAGCTACCTCGCCGTTGCGTGTGAAATTTTACTATAACCAATCTGGACTGTCAATTACTTCATCTGATAGATGAGCTATTAAAGTGGTTTTAAATAACCTATTTTTCTTAAGGTTTGTTGTTGGTGATTAAATGAGATAGAAATTTAATTTTTATTCGGCATTTCCTTTTCGAGTTGCTGGATAATAAAGACTTTTAAAATCCCAGCTCTTTCTTCTTCAACGATACAAACCTTCCATCCCCTCTTCCAATCACAATATGGTCCAGAACCTCAATATCCAGCAATTTCCCTGCTTGCACAGCTGCTCTGGTCATATTGATATCTTCGGGACTGGGAGAAGGGTCTCCACTGGGGTGATTATGCACCAATATGATCGAAGCAGCATTTTGGCGAATTGCTTCCTTGAATAACTCCCCTATTCGAACAGAAGATGAATTGAGTGATCCGGTATAAAGATTGATAACTTTTAGTAAGCGATTTCTTGTATCCAGTAAAATTACCCTCAGCTGCTCCTGATCCAGGGCTGCCATTTCATACTGAACATATTTGGCTACCTCATCAGGGCTATGGAAAGCGGTTTTTTGATCCTCTGCAATTCCTTGCTTTGCGAGTCTATTCCCAATTTCTATCGCTGCTTTAATTTGAGCAGCCTTTGCTTTTCCCAAGCCATGTTGTTGGCAGACTTCTTCGTAACTGGCACGATGCAGACCAATCAAACCACCAAATGATTTCAACAATCGTTGCCCAACCATCACTGCACTTTCGCCCGGTACACCTACACGCAGTATGATTGCTAGTAATTCGGCTTCACTTAATGCGGATGACCCATATTCGGCTAACCTTTCACGGGGCCTCTCATTCTGGTCAAGATCCTGGATACGATAAATACGATTGTTCATTGCTCACCTCTTAGTTCAAAATCAATTTTTTAACTAGAAAGTCTATCGAAAAAACGCTTGAAAATCAAGTTAAGCTCGACATGAAAATCATCCATGCTATAATTTCCTAATGGAGATTCTATGGATTTTGACCTAAGTTCAATGAATAGTTACATTCTAATTGCTACTGCATTTGCGGCAGCATTTTTAGCCACTTTATGGGTAAGTTTGATCATCTGGACTATTCGTGACGTCCGCCGAAGATCAAAAGACCCCATGGCAAGAATTCTTGCCGTGTTAATCGTTGCCATCCTCTTTTTACCCGGCATGTTGATCTACGCCATTCTTCGCCCTCCCCGTACTTTAGAAGACGAGTTCCAACAATCATTAGAAGAAGAGGCATTATTGCAAACAATAGAAGACATCCCTTTATGTCCTGGATGTTCTCGAAAAGTAAAATCGGAATGGATCATTTGTCCATCATGCGAAACAAATCTTAAGAAAAAGTGTACTCACTGTAAGGCAATTCTTGACCTACCCTGGAGCATTTGCCCATATTGTGGCACGAGAGCTGCTCCAAAGAAAGTAGATAATGTTTCACTGGATGAAATGCTTCCATCCATAAATCCCACACTGTTCGATGATCTGAGTGATCCTGAACAAGACAATGAGGTTTCATAAACGTGTTGAATCATCTAAAACCAATCGAACCAATTGATTATTTAGTCATTGGACATATTACGCAGGATGTTGTACCAGATGGCTTTGTCCCGGGCGGCACTGCCTCTTACTCTTCACTTACAGCTCATTCTTTCGGTTTACGAGTAGGTATACTAACTTCGTATGCACAGGATGCGATCTTGCCGGATTTAAAAGATATACAAATTTTGAGCACAATTAGTGAACAATCTACAGTTTTCGAAAATAAATATACAGAAAAAGGACGAATCCAGACAATATTAAGTCGAGCAGAGATCCTGCATCCCGGTCAAGTTCCACGAACCTGGGCGAATCCCAAAATAGTTCACCTTGGTCCAATTGCTGATGAAGTTGATCCTGCATTTCTGAAAGCATTTCCTGATTCGTTTGTTGGTGTTACTCCACAAGGTTGGTATCGAACCTGGGACTCAGAAGGTAAAATCAGTTTTAAGAATTACATAGAAGCAAAGCACTATCTGCAAAATGCAGATGCAGTCATCCTCAGTATTGAAGACCTTCAATTTGATGAAAGTTTAATCGCAGATTTGGTTTATGGAATCCGGGTTTTGGTTATTACTGAAGGTTCATGCGGAGCACGCGTGTATTGGAATGGTGATGTGAGAAATTTCCGTGCACCACAAAAAGAAGAGATAGATGCAACTGGAGCTGGTGATATTTTCGCTACAGCCTTTTTTATTCGAATGGCCCAAACAAGAGATCCCTGGACCTCTGCTCGTTTTGCAACCCATATCGCAGCAAATTCAGTCACTCGCAAAGCAATGAAAAGTCCACCAAATGACGAGGAAATTCAAAAATATTTAGTCGAAATCTTTCAAAATTAATAGGTTCAAATGGCAAAAATCTTATCACTTGTAAATCAAAAAGGTGGCGTAGGAAAAACTACAACAGCAATTAACCTAGGTGCTTATTTAGGTTATTATGGTCAACGGGTATTACTCATTGACTTAGACCCCCAAGCAAATGCGACCTCATCACTAGGTATTGAAAAAAACAATGTAAAACAAGGCACTTACGAAGTCCTGATCGGATCAAGCCCCATCACCCCACACATATTACATAATCCACGTCTGAAAATTTCATTATTACCCTCTTCGCCATCTCTGGCTGGAGCAGAAGTGGAATTGATTGACCTTGATGATCGCGAGTATTTATTAAAAAAATCCCTCAATCACGTGTATGACCGCTATGATTATATTTTGATTGATTGTCCCCCTTCTTTATCCTTGTTAACTGTGAATGGGCTTATCGCAGCTGAATCAGGTGTGATTATCCCAGTCCAATGTGAATATCTTGCATTAGAAGGGTTGGGACAATTAACCCAAACTATCCAGAAAGTCCAAGACTCCCTTTTTCCAGATTTAAAAATTAATGGGGTCGTTCTCACCATGTATGATGGCAGAACAAGATTAGCTATGGATGTTGCCAGTGAAGTCCAAAAATATTTTTCGAGCCAAGTTTTCAAGACAATCATCCCTCGCAGCGTCAGGCTTGCAGAGGCTCCTTCTTATGGAACACCGATTTCAATTTATGCACCAGAATCCACTGCAGCAAAGGCATATGCCTCTTTAGCGCAAGAAGTTTTAGCCCAGGACGGTATAATAATTCCAATGTTAGAAGAATGAGGTTCTAAATGGCCAAAAAACCCGGATTAGGTAGAGGATTAGAAGCTTTAATCCCCAGCTCAAAACCATCCCAACATATTGAATATGGTCAGAACGTAGAAATTCCTATTGAGAAAATACTCCCCAATCCCCATCAGCCAAGAACTATTATGGTTGAAGATGATCTAAATGACCTGGCAGATTCAATCCGCGAGCATGGTATCATCCAACCTTTGTTAGTCATTCCAGAAAATGAGAATGGACAATACATTCTCATTGCTGGAGAAAGGCGTTTAAGAGCTGCCAAATTAGCTGGGTTAGCGAACGTACCAGTTGTGTTCAGGCAAGCAAGTGAACAACAACACCTGGAACTGGCTTTGATCGAAAATTTACAACGTGAAAACCTATCTCCATTGGAAACCGCTGAGGCTTACCAGGAATTATCCGAAAATTTCAACCTTTCTCACGAAGAGATCGCTAAACGCGTTGGCAAAAGCCGCGTTGCCATTTCTAACACACTTCGATTGTTAAAACTACCAGAAACAGTCAAACAAGCTTTGACTGATAACATTATCTCTGAAGGACATGCTAGAGCAATCCTTTCACTGAATACCATTCAATCACAACTAGCGGTCTTAGAAATCATCATAAAAAATGATTATTCCGTAAGACAAACCGAAGAACTTGTAAAAAAATACCAGGGAGATCAAAAACCCAAATATCATAGGAAAGAAAAAAATCCTGAAATCAAGGCAATTGAAGAAAAAATTCAGGATCACCTCGGTATGCGCGTCAATGTTGATCACCGGGGAAACAAAGGAAAAATTGTTATCCATTATTACTCAAACGAGGAACTGAACTCATTAATTGATCGATTCTTTGAGGATTAAGCTATGCTCATTCTTCATAATGCGAACATTTTTCTTGGGGGTAACCCTGCAAAATTTTGTGAAGCAATTGCTATACACAATCAAAAAATTATTGCAGTAGGAAAAAACGAGGATGTTCTTGCTTTAGCAAATCGTCACACCGAAAAGAAAGACCTTAACGGTAAATCCATCTTTCCTGGATTAACCGACTCACATATTCACTTACAACACACAGGTAAAAGTTTAACAATGGTGGATTGCGAATCTGGTTCGATGCAAAAGATCTATGATCGTATCCTAACCAAAACCCAAGAAACCAAACCTGGAAACTGGATTTTTGGACATGGCTGGAATCAAAATCTTTGGGATGGTGGTTTTGACGAATTAAATATCTTAAAAAATATTTCCAATACCCACCCTATCTTTTTAACAGCAAAATCCTTACACGCCTGTTGGGCAAATCAAAAGGCTTTAGAAATTGCTGGGATCGATTCAAACACCTCAGATCCAGAAGGTGGAGTAATTGGAAGAAACAAAGATAATTCCCCCAATGGGTTGTTATTTGAAAATGCAATGGAATTAATGTACCGGGCTGTTCCACCACTTAGCCAATCGGAACTAATTCCCTTATTGGACCAAACCCAACAAGCGTTGTGGAAATATGGAATAACCTCTGTACATGACTTTGATGGTGTTGACTGTTTTTCTGCCTTGCAGCAAATAGATCAGGACAATAATCTCAAATTAAGAGTTGTAAAAAGCATTCCATCATCCATTTTTGAATCAATCATTGAAACTGGTGTCAAATCCGGCTTTGGGTCTGATTTTCTACGGCTCGGATCGGTAAAATTATTTTCAGATGGCGCTTTAGGACCTCAAACCGCAGCAATGATCGATCGTTATGAGAATGATCCTGACAATTTAGGTATCTTGTTGCTAACCAAAGAAGAAATAATCGAATATGGGATTAAAGCAACTAAGAATGGACTATCAATTGCAATCCATGCCATTGGTGACCGAGCAAATAGAGAAGTTATCGATGCTTTTGCAGAGATAAGAAATTTTGAAATGTCCAATAACCTTCCTCCGCTTAATCACCGAATCGAACATGTTCAAATTTTAAGTGATCAGGATTTAAAACGCCTTGCGAATCATAAAATCATTGCCTCGATGCAACCTATTCATTTAATTTCTGACATGGACACCGCTGATAGACTTTGGGGAACCCGATCGAAAAATGCATATGCCTTTGGAACACTGCAAAATAATGGCACAACTTTAATCTTTGGATCAGATTCACCTGTTGAATCTTTTAACCCATTCATTGGAATATACGCTGCATTAACCAGACAGAAGCTTAATGGCTCTCCCCTTCACGGATGGTATCCATCGGAGAAACTTAAGCTTTTTGATATTATCAACGCTTATACTTTAAATCCTGCGAAAGTGGCGAATTGGGACTCAAATATCGGAAGCGTAGCAAAAGACAAATTTGCAGACCTGATTATCTTACCTGAGAATCCTTTTGAAATTTCACCTGAGGAAATCAAAGAAATGTTACCAATTGCAACAATGGTAAATGGAGATTGGGTATTTCAAAGTGAGGAGATTTAATGGCACCTCCCCGAAAAAATCTTTCTCCTGAAATATTAGTACCAAAAATTGGCGAATATTTGGTTCAAAAACACTTAATCACAGTTAAGGATTTGAACAAAGCATTGTATATTCAATATGAAAAAACCCAACAAGGAATTGAACTTCCATTGGGAAAAATTCTGGTTAACGAAAATTTCATCACCCAGGAAACACTGGATGAAACCATCACTGAACAATTGATCAATTTCAGAAATGCTTTAGAGCAGAACAACCATCAGCTAGAGCACCGGGTACAACAAAGAACAATAGAATTACAAGAAGCCCTAAATAAGATCAATGAACTAAATCAATTAAAAAACAACTTCATATCAAACATTTCACACGAATTAAGAACCCCATTAACACACATCAAGGGGTATTTGGATTTAATGATTTCAAAAGATTTAGGTGATTTATCCGATGAACAATTTCAAGTGCTAACAGTAATGACAAAGGCAACCAATCGACTTGAGCGATTGATTGAAGACTTAATAATGTTCACTTTTGCAGATCATGAAGAAATCCTGATTTCGAAACATGAATTTGATCTGGTTTCGTCAATCAATGATGTAATATCAGTTTTCCAAAGTCATTTGTTAACCGTGAAAATCGGACTAATCAAATCCCCAGAAATGAAATCTGTTTTGGTTATTGCAGATCAAAAGAAAATTCAATGGGTTATTAACCAATTAATTGAGAATTCTATTAAATTTTCAAAAGGAGAAGCGGAAATAACAATTATCTTAGATGACCAAGGTGAATTAGTAAAAATTTCTATCAAAGACAATGGGGTTGGAATTCCAGAAAATAAACTAAATGAAATTTTTGAACCATTTCATCAATTAGATAGTTCATCAACCAGAAAAGCAGGTGGGGTTGGACTAGGATTAGCTTTAGCAAAGAAAATCGTTGAAGCACATGGATCGAAATTCAATGTGTATTCCCAAGTTGGTATTGGAAGTACATTTGATTTTTCCTTAAGAAAATTGCTAAAATAATATGATGATTGAACCACTTCTTCCAATCAAGACAGAAACGCTTTATTCCTTAAGCAAGATTTGTTGGGAATCATCAAACTGGAAGCAGGCACTTGATGTAATTTGCAGTGAAATTAGGCCCTATTTTATTTTCGACAATTTAGCCATTTATCTGTTTGATAGTTCACATAAAAATTTAGAAATTGCTTATGCCAAAGCAACCGGTAGAGGTAAAGCAAAAGAAGCAGATGTTTCCTGGGGGGAGAGTATTCTTCATCACGTCATTCAAAACAACCGAACATTTTTAAGTGAACCTCCGGAAGAAGAGCCAGATAGATTAAAAAAACCTCACATTTTGGCAGTTCCCCTGCAATCAAATAATGCTAAATTTGGTGTTGTTGTAATCATAAGGTTCGGAACACCAATTTTCACAAAAGATCACATACGGTTTGCTGAATTCATGTCCTCCCAAATATCTTCAATGATCCTGCGTGAAGAACGAGAACTAATGATTAACCAATTGAGAGAACACATTCAAACCTTACAAATACAGGATGACTTTATCTCCACGCTTTCTCATGAGCTAAAAAACCCAATTGGATTTATAAAAGGTTACACTACAACTTTACTCCGTACCGATACCACCTGGAGTGTTGCGAATCAAAATGAATTTTTAGAAATCATTGACCAGGAAACTGACAGACTGAAGGAGCTGATTGATAATCTACTAGACTCCTCGCGTCTACAATCTGGAAACGCAAAATTAAATCTTCAAATTTTAAGAATAGATGCATTGTTAAATGATGTGATCGCCCATGCTCATGTGCATTATCCGGATCTCAAAATAAATCTTGACATTCGGCAGGAATTACCAACTTTACAGGGTGATCCACGCAGATTGAAACAAGTATTTGATAATTTAGTTTCTAATGTGGCCAGATATGCTCCTGAAAGTCCTGTTTATTTTCGGGTTTTTAAGGAATCTAATGGGATATCCATAGATATAAAAGATCAAGGTCCAGGTATTCCTTCAAAAGATATAGAGAGGATTTTTGAACGATTCTACCGTTCTGATGCTCACTCGAGCGATTCAAGAGGATCAGGTTTAGGTTTATTTATCTGTAAGAAAATTATTGAAGCACATGATGGTCAAATTACAGTCTCTTCTTTTCTTGGCAAAGGAACTACCTTCCATGTGTTTCTCCCGCTTAAAGAATAATTGTTTTCAAACCCCTGGAGGTGCTAATGTCTTATGAAGCAAAAATTTTAGTTGTAGATGATGAAAAGCTTTATCGCCATCTTCTCCAAATAAACTTAGAAACAGAAGGTTATGAAGTAATAACTGCATCCAATGGAGAAGAAGGGGTGGATATGGTATCCAAAAAACACCCTGATTTGGTAATTCTCGATGTTATGATGCCTAAACTGGATGGTTTTTCTGCTCTTGAAAGAATTCGGCAATTTAGTGAGGTTCCAGTCATTATGCTCACGGGAAAAAACGAAGAACCAGATCGGGTGAAAGGATTGAATTCAGGTGCTGATGATTATGTTGCAAAACC
>JACDJB010002292.1_pt1 | contig 14067 bp, 10 predicted proteins | sample 7454121 | NCBI WGS metagenome assembly JACDJB01 (sample SAMN14253290, study PRJNA609438) | sludge metagenome | isolation source: sludge after 25d culture with pyrite | collected 2018-12-20 | reverse complement strand
GCAATAAACAGATTTTTCGCTGTGCGAAAAATGACGTTGAATTATTTACTGATGTTTCTGTTACTCTTTTCTTCTCCTTAAATTAGCATAATAACCTGCTTTATAGAGATCAAACAAAAGCAGCCGGGGATTCTTTCCGGTAAGATTCTTAGATATCCGGTTTTTGAATTTACGGAAAAGGAGTTGCAGAGAAGCTTCGGGAATGAACTTCGTTAGCTTTTCATATTGTGCCAAAAAACCGACTCTTTTGCCGAATTCCGGTGAATCTCCGATAATTTCAGTTGAAATAAAGAGAAGATTTTGCAGCGCTTCTTCGGTCTTTTTCAAAAACAGCTCAGAGTTTTCCAATCCGGTATGCTCAACCGGATTATTGATTTGCAGCGAAGTGTGTCCTGCCGTAAAAAGATCAAATCCCAACAAAGTGTCTTCATGTCCGTAAGGTCCGATATTCTCCCGAAAATGTATCTTTTGAAACAATTCGCGATCGATGAAAAAATTGTTGGAAGTGATAATAAAACCCTTTTTTCCTGCACGCTTTTCAGCCGGAATCACTTCGCGCTGAGCACCATAAACCCAGCGAAGCAATTTTTCATCCACAGGTCTGTTTTCGGAATATGCCGTTCCACCGCAAATTACAGCATCCGGTACTGCCAGGTCAAGGTATTTTTTCAGGTAATCCGGTGAAATCAATTTTGAATCGGCATCGATGAAAAGCAGGAAAGATTTTTGAGAATCAAAGCCCATTTTATTGCGAATGGCAGCGCGCCCGACATTTTGCGGCAGCTCTTGGTAAATAATTCCCTTATATTCTTTCAAATGCCGGTTTACAAGCTTGAATTTTTCATCCGAACCGTCATCATATATTCGAATTTCATAATCAATGCCCAACGTATCAGCTTGTTCCAAAATCTGCATGGCAAGCCGGCAAACATCAACATTATAAACCGGAATATTTACTGATAGCATCTCTCTGTTTTTGCAGCCGGTGAAGTTATACAAACAATCTGAACAACGCCGCCGGAATACCGTTTAAAAATTAAACTTTATTTTTGAACCGCCGTTTTCAATCAAAAATTACTTTTATGCATAAATGGATTTTAGTTTTTCCTTCTCTTTTTATCTTTCTATTTCTTCATCTGTCTTCTGCCGGGCAGTCTTTTCAACTGAATGTGGAGATAAAATCTGCTGCTGGGCAAAAACTCTATTTAGCGGGCTATTATCTTGAAAACATTTACGCCAGAGACTCCATTCTGCTTGATGAGCAAGGGAAAGGCGTCTTTTCATCCGCTGCTGCTCTGCCCCAGGGATTGTATAAAATCTATCTCGACAAAAACAAACACATTGATATATTGATTGGAAAAGAACAGCAGTTTTCAGTAAGTACCGAATCTTTTAATACGGAAACGCTGAAAACCCAAGGCTCAGCCGAAATTGCCGCTTTCAGTGATTATCTGCTCATTTTGAAAAAATTTCAGCTAAAAAACATTCAAATAAGAAACAGAATGGATGGCGCTTCTATTTCGCGAAAAAAGAATCTGGAGAAGGAACTGGCTGATGTAACCCTGCAATTCAACGATGATCTGGCAAAACTGGCAGCATCGGTTCCAAATACTTTTCATGCAAAATATATCATGGCAAACCGGATGATTCCTCCTCTGGATATTTCAGCACTTCCGAAGGAGATTCAGCAAAACGACACGCTGCTGCACAATGCCCGGTTTTATCATCAGCAAAGGCACTACTGGGATAATTTTGACTATACCGATGAGCGCTTTCTGCACACACCGATTTATAAAAAAGTTTTGGACACCTGGTTCACCAAAGTGCTTTTTCAAAGCTATGATTCCGTAAAAGTTCCTGTTTTTCAATTTATTGAGGATGTGAAACCTCATGAAGAAACGTTCAGGTATGTGGTATCCTATTTTTTGAACAACAGTTTCAGCAGCAAAGTTATGGGCATGGATGCGCTGTTTGTGGATATTGCAAAAGAATATTATTTATCGGAACAAACGCCCTGGGCATCTGAAGATGTACTGGAAAAAATCAGGGAAAATGTGGTGTTCATGGAGAACAGTCTGGTTGGCAAAACGGCGCCCGACCTGAATCTCGAAACTTTCGACGGCGAATATGCAAGTCTTCACGGAATTAGGGCAAAATATACGCTGCTGCTGTTCTATGAGCCACACTGCTCTTATTGCCGGATTTACGTACCCGCGATTTATAAGGAAATTTACCACGAATACAGAGAGAAAGGACTTGAAGTTTTTGCCGTTTATTCTGCAATGAAAAAGGAAGAGTGGCAGGACTTCCTGATTGAGCACGAGCTATTTGATTGGGTGAATGTTTGGGATGAACATCACGATTCCCGTTTCCGGATTCTTTACGATGTGCGCTCAACCCCCGGACTCTTTCTCTTGGACGAAAATAAAACCATCCTGGGGAAAAAGCTCACGGTTCAGCAGATTAAAGAGTTCATGGAAGCTCACTTAGACTGAGAGCCTCTGCTCTTTTTCCTCATGGTGACAACATGCTTTTTAGCATATTCCAGTGCATCATCAAAAACAGGAAAAACAGAGTCTTTACCAATCATCTTAATAATATTGAAGTTTTCCAAGTCAGCGGCAACATTTTCATTCACTCCGGAAAGGATAACCCGAATGTCGGATTGAGTCAGTATTTTCAATGCTTCTTTCAGATTGGTCAATCCGGTGGCGTCCACAAACGGTACGTGTCGCATACGAATAATCATAATTTTGCTTTTCAGTCCGGTAGATTTAATCACCTCGCTGTAATGCTTTGCCGACCCGAAAAAGAGCGGACCGCTGATTTCATAAATTGCGATTTCGCGGGGTATCTCCGAGTAATCTTCAATCACATCAGTATCTACAACGGCGGGAATTGTTTTGCTGATGTCTCCCATCCTTTTCATAAACAGCAGGGCGGAAAGCACCACACCAACCTGAATGGCAACGGTTAAGTCCACCAAAACCGTTAAAACAAAGGTATTCAGCAACACAATAATATCAAAAAGAGAACCTCTGAAAATGGAGAGAAACGAGCGCCACTCACTCATGTTGTAGGCAACCACAATCAATATCCCGGCAAGACACGACATGGGAATCAGTTTCACCCATTTTCCAAAAAAGAGCATTATCAGCAACAGGGTCACTGCATGAATTATTCCTGCCACGGGTGTTCTACCTCCGTTTTTCACATTGGTTGCCGTGCGTGCTATCGCTCCGGTTGCGGGAATTCCGCCAAAAAAAGGAGTTACGATGTTTGCTACTCCCTGTGCAATCAGCTCGGTGTTTGAGCGGTGGCGTCCGCCAATCATGCCGTCGGATACAACAGCCGACAACAGGGATTCAATACCGCCGAGAAGGGCAATAGTCATTGCCGGCTGCACGTATGCACCCAATTCACCCCAGTTGATTTTTGGCATGTGCAGCTGAATGGTATTTGGAATTTCACCAAAAAATGACTCAATAGTAAGTACAGGCAGGTTGAAAATCTGCACCAAAAAGGTGGTGAATAGTATGGCAATGAGCGACCCGGGAATTTTTCGGGTCATCTTTTTGGGAAGCAAAACAAAAAACATTGACAGCATCGTAATTCCCAATGCATAGAAATTTACCGTATCTGCATATTTGAAATAGACGCTCCATTTATCCAGAAAATCTGCCGGTACGCTCTGAATATCAAGCCCAAAGGCATCTCTGATCTGCGTGGAAAAAATTACGACTGCAATACCGCTGGTAAATCCCACAATTAACGGATGCGGAAAATACTTCAAAAGAGAGCCTAATTTCAGCACGCCAAAAACCACAAGAAGTCCGCCTGCCATTATTGTGGATATGAGTAAACCGTCGATACCGTATTTGGCAACAATACTGTAAACAATCACGATAAAGGCGCCGGTTGGTCCGCCAATCTGCACCCTGCTGCCGCCCAAAACCGAAATGATAAATCCTGCAACAACTGCCGTAACCAGTCCTCTGTCGGGCGAAACACCCGATGCAACGGCAAACGCAATGGCTAACGGAAGGGCAATAACTCCCACAACAATTCCGGCAAGCAGGTCAGAAGAGAGCTGTCTGCCTGTATAACCTTCCCTTAAAACACTGAATAACTTGGGTCTAAACAATAAGCGCATTTTATTTAAATTCGTTTAATTCAAATTTAAGAGATTTTAAGAAACTACCGTATGAAAACATAAAATCCGTGGTGAGATTGCACATTATTTAAGAAATGGCTTTTTTCTGGATTTATTCTTTATCGGATTTGTGTGAAAAAAAATAAGTATTACTTTTGCACCGCCTTTGAGAAACAAAGGAAACAGGATGACTCAGTAGCTCAGCAGGTAGAGCACATCCCTTTTAAGGATGGGGTCCTGGGTTCGAGCCCCAGCTGGGTCACCCAATAAAAAAAACCGCTGCAATTTTGCAGCGGTTTTTTTATTGGTGTAAAGTAAAACAGGCTTGTCAGACATACTCTACTTCTTTTAAAATTTTTGGACCAATATGTAAACTCAGTCCATTCTTTGTTACAATTTCAACCTGCTGATTCTCAAACATTCTCTCAATAGTGTCATAAACCGCCATATAGTTGTCAAAGTTTTCTTTATCCGGGTCAAAATCAATCAGAATATCAATATCACTGTTTTCAGTTTGCTCGCCTCTTGAATAAGAACCAAATAGACCGACAGAGCTAACTCCATATTTTAAAATTTCTGATTTACCGGACTTCAAAACATTCAGTACATATTCTTTAGTTACCATTTTTAAAACTGTTTTCACAAATATATTAATCTTTTGTCTAAGTGCATATTGTGCCTGTTGAAATTAATAAAGTATCCTAACGGATAAAATGTTTTTCAGGCTTAAAACACAAAAAAATACAAAAATCCGGCAAAACACTCAATGAGGCTTTGCCGGATTCTTAAACTTTAAAAAGTTAATGTCAATTCTTATTCACTTCATCTGCGAATAAAACTATAATAAATAAAAGCTCAATCACGATATTTACAGCAGCCGTGCAGCTCTTCATATACATCATCATCGGCTTTGTGCAGTTCGGTATCGTGCCCCACAGCAGCAATTGCCAGACTGATTTTCTGCACAGATGTTTCTTTTTCGTCATAATCGAAATGCAGCTCTTTTGCGCTTTTATCCCAAACTGCCGAAAAAACACCTTTCACCGTTTTGGCAGCATCTTCAATCCGTTGCTTGCACATATCGCACAGCCCGTCCACCTGCAAATGGGCATGGGTACCCTGTGAACTCATCTCTCCGTGGCCGTGATGACTATGATCGTGATGCCCGTGATATTCATGCCCGGATTCCGTATTCATCATGCTGCGCTTACCTTCCAACTGCGCCGTTGCGTCAATGGTAAATGCGCCATTCACAACAATTTCTTCCCCTTCTTCAATGCCGGAATTGACCACATAATCACCTCCAAGTGAAGAACCAAGCTCAACTTCGCGCAACAGATAAGCGGGTGTTTCCACATCCGGCTGTTTGACATAGACAATGGAGCGCTTGCCTGTCCACAAAACCGCAGATTTGGGAATTACAATCTCTTCGGAACTGCTTTTCAGCGGAGCTGAAATCTCTGCCGAAGCGTACATTCCGGGCTTGAGCTGCATTCCTGAATTGGAAGCTACCACCCTAACTTTTGCCGTGCGCGTATTGGCATCTAACAGCGGGTCAATAAAAGAGATTTTTCCGGAAAAGGTTTTTCCGGGAATGGATTGCAGCGTAAAATCCAGTTTATCACCCACTTTTAGAAATGGTAAATCGGTTTCATACGCTTCAAACAGCGCCCACACTTCCGACAGGTTTGCCACATTCAGCAATACACTGCCGGGATTAATATAATCCCCCTGATTCACATTCTTACTCATCACCACTCCGTTTGTATTGGCTTTGATTTCAATCAGCGGATTGGCATTACCCGATTTTTCAATCTCTTCAATCTGCTCGTCGGTCAGCTTCCAGAAACGCAGTTTTTCTCTTGCCGCATCAGCCAATGCCGGCTGAACAGACTGCATTTTCAGCGCTTCTAACAGCTCCTGCTGTGCATTCATCAGGTCGGGCGAATAGACCACTGCAAGGGTTTGCCCCTGTTTTACGCTTTCGCCGGTGAAATTGATCAGTAGTTTTTCAATGCGCCCGCTCACATGCGAAGTTTGCGATTGCGACAGGCGCTCGTCAATCTGAATAGTTCCGTAGAGCCGGATATCCTTCACGGGATTTTGACGGCTCACCACAACAGTCTGCACATTGGCAAGTGCGATAGCCTCTTTCGACATCTGAATAGCATCCGGATGAACAAAATCATCACCGCCTGACGAACTTGCCACCGGGATTAAATCCATGGCACACAAAGGGCATTTCCCGGGCTTGTCCATGCGGATTTGCGGGTGCATAGAGCAGGTCCAGACCTGCTCCTCTGCCTCGTGAGCATGCGCATGATCATGTTCTTCCGAAGCGCTGTTACCGGTTGAGCCGCCAAATATGAGCCAGCCTAACAAAAGACCGGTAATCAATACAATTCCATATTTCAAATAGCTGTTTTTCAAAAACCTGCTATCCTTGATTTTCATTATTTTATTATTCATGACGTTGTTTTTTATTGTTCGTTTATGTTGAAAGATAAAATCCGCTGTGCAGAAGCCACAAGCTTATTGTAACCGGCTACCGCATCTGACTTTTTAAGCCGGTAATCAAGCAGTTGTCTTTGCACCTGAATCAGATCGGTCAGACTGCTTTTTCCGGTTGAAAACTCCCGCAGAAGCAGGTTATATGCAGTCAGTGCAAGCTCAGTCTGCTTTTCCGTCAAATCAATTTTTCGCAAAGCATCCTCCATTCCGTGGTTGATTTCTGCCAATTCTGCCTGCAATGCATTCTGCGTATCTGCAAATTTCTCCCCAGCTGCCTGCTGCAAAAGTTCACTCTCCTTCTGCTGCGCCTTGTATTTATTCCGGTAAATCGGAATAGACACGGAGACCATGGGCATCAGCATATCCATCCCATTCATCTGAGTTACGGGAATTATATCGCCTGCACGTTTTTTAATCAGTGAATATTGCAGTCCGACACCCAACATCGGCATGCTCATTTTCCTGTCTGTTTCGGCTTTTGCCTGATAGCTCAAAGACTCCTCCTGAATCATTCCTAATTCCGGATTTTCCTGTAAAATCTCTGCATTTGCCGAAGAAATATCAGAATTAAACAGAATTTTCTCAAAGGAATAGGGAAGCGAAACCTCACTTTTTGAAGGTCGGTTGAGCAGTGCATTGAATTTTGCTTTTTCCGCATTGATTTCCGATTGTACGCTTTTCAAACTATTTTCAAGCTCTGCTGCTTCTAACCGGATACGCAAAACTTCAGACATTTCTCCCGATGCCGAGCCTGCCGAAGCATATCTCCGAAGCGACAGTTCCTCAAGTTGCTGCAGATATTCCCGGTGCTCCAGAATATTTTTCTCCTTCTGATTCAAACTGTTAAGCACAAACCACTGGTTATAAATACTCAAAAAAAGATTATCCCGCGACATGCGGAAATTCTCAAAAGCGACGTTTGCCATATATCCGGCTTCGGTTTGCGCCGCTTTTCGCGTTTCAAACCAGGGAAACATCTGCATCAGCGTAAAATCTGCCACCTGCTTTCCGTCAATAATATCCATGGGTTTCAGAAAAAATCCCATTTCCATTTGCGGGTCGGGAATAGCGCCTGCCTGCGGAATCCTTTGCAAAGCAGCCTGATAAGCCAGATAGTCGGCTTTCAATCCCGGGTTATTTTTTGCTGCAAGCCGCAAATAGTGCGCAAGCGAATCGGATTGCGCAAAAAGTCTGTTTCCCGAAGAAAAAGCCAGCAGCATAAAAACAAAATATTTAATATATTTTTTCATTTTTCTCATTTTTATTCATTAACCTTTCCGTGTCTGCGAATAGCATTCACCCGCCAGATATATTGCATTACCGGCACAACAAACATGGTCATCGACTGGATAAACATGCCTCCGAATGTGGGGATTGCCATAGGAATCATAATATCTGCCCCTTTTCCGGTTGACGTGAGAACCGGCAGCAGCGCTATCAGCGTTGTGGCTGCTGTCATCACCGCCGGGCGCACCCGTTTCAGTCCGGCATACACCACCGCTTCCCTGATTTCTTCAACGGTTTTGGGGTCGCGGTCAATGAAGGTACTATGGATGTAGGTTCCCATCAGCACGCCGTCGTCGGTTGCGATACCAAAAAGTGCAATAAATCCGACCCAGACCGCAATACTGAGATTAACCGGGTGCATCTGAAAAATATCGCGCAGGTTTGCACCTGCAACCGAAAAGTTCAAAAACCACGATTCGCCGTAAAGCCACAGAAAAATAAATCCACCGGCAAAAGCCACAAACACTCCTGAAAAGTGAATCAGCGAAGCAGCTACGGTTTTAAACTGGAAATAAAGAATCAGCAAAATCAGAAGCAAGCTGACCGGAATAACTATCAGCAGCCGTTTGGCTGCATGTGCCTGCTGTTCATAGTTTCCTGCAAAAGTGTAGGAAACGCCGGCAGGAAGTACAATTTCACCTGAGTTGATTTTCTCTTTCAGAATTTTATCCGCCTCTTTCACCACATCCACTTCCGCTTTTCCTTCATTCTTATCGAAAATCACATAACCTACCAGAAATGTGTTTTCACTTTGAATCATTTGCGCTCCTTTGGTGAATCCGATATCTACCACTTCCGTCAATGGAATCTGCACACCGGATGCAGTGGAAATCAACAATCTGGAGAGTTCATCAGGATTCTCCCTCAATTCGCGCGGATAGCGCAGCCGCACCGCATAGCGTTCACGCCCTTCAACAGTGGTAGTTAGTGGCATTCCGCCCACTGCCGAACTGATAATTTCCTGCAAATCGGCAACGGTTATTCCATAGCGCGCCATGTTTTGGCGATTGAGCTTTATTTCGATATAAGGCGCTCCCACTGCCCTGTCGTAAAATACGGTGGATGGCAGGACGGAAGGAACATCTTTCAATGCAGCTTCAATGATTTTGCCGCCTTCCTCAATCGATTCCAGGTCAGGTCCGGAAACTTTTACACCCATCGGCGCGCGCATTCCGGTGGAAAGCATGACCAAGCGCGCTTCAATAGGCTGAAGTTTAGGCGCAGAAGTCATTCCCGGCAAATGAGAAACATTCACAATCTCCTGCCAGATGTCGTTGCTGTTTTTTATTTCAGGACGCCACTGGCGGAAATAATTTCCGCGTTTGTAGGGAATCAGACTGTCAGCCGGAATCATCCGAAACTGCTCTTTGGGATTATAAAACGAACCATCGGTTAAAATGAATTCGCCTTTCCGGTTCACTTTAAACCGTGCGCGCTGCCCATCCTCGTCCAGAATATATTCGGGACGGTAATTGATTACATTTTCAAACATTTGCGTTGGTGCAGGATCAAGCGCAGAATTGACACGCCCCCACTTGCCAACAGTCGTTTCCACTTCGGGAATATTCGTAATCCGCTTATCAAGCATTTCAATAATCCGCAGGTTCTCTTCAATTCCGGTATGCGGCATGGTTGTAGGCATCAACAGAAAAGAACCTTCATCCAAACTGGGCATGAACTCCTGTCCTATTCCCGGAAACTTCTGGTCGGCTGCCTGCCAGAAAGCGGTCTGCCGGAATGATTTCCATCCCACAGTTTCAAAGCTGCCGGCAACAAAACCAAAGGTTTTGCCGAATCCCAACCAGATAACCAGTCCAAACAAAATGGTGAGGACCGGAACTGACATAAATGTCCATTTATTATTCAGACACCAGCGCAAAATCTGCTCATAATAGATCACCATCAGCCACAGCACGGCAAGAATAAAAGCGATGACTAACAAAACAAACAGAAAGTTGACCGACAAACCTGCCTGTGTGCCGACAGGCAGCCAGCGTGTAGTCAGGAAAAAAATAATCATCAGCGCTGCGATGCCGATATTGATATAATTAGCTGTTTTCCGGTTTTTCCAGCGATTTTCAAGAAGATTGTTGATACCCAAAAGAGTCAGACCGAAATAAATGCCCGTTCCGGTGATGATAAACAGTGCAATTCCGGCAACTATTATTAAATACCAGGTTGCCCGGCGAACCATTTTGGATGTAATTTTCCAGGAAAAAAAATAGTATGCCAGAGTTGGCAAAACGGTGATTCCCAAAAGGAAAGCTGAAATCAGGGCGAAGGTTTTGGTGTAGGCTAAGGGTTTAAACAGTTTTCCCTCCTGCGCTTCCATCATAAAGACCGGTAAAAAGCTGATTACCGTGGTGAGCATTGCCGTCAGCACAGCGCCCGAAACCTCGCTCATACTTCTGAAAATCAGCGAAACAAGCGGTTTTCCTTTCTGACTTTCCTCATTTTCAGGCATCTCCATGTGCCGGATGATATTCTCCACATAAACCACCCCGATATCTATCATCAGTCCGATGGCGATGGCAATTCCCGAAAGCGCCACAATATTGGCGTCAATTCGCAGGTAGCGCATGATGATGAACGTCAGCAAAACCCCCACAGGCAGGATACTCGATATAACCACTGATGCCCGCAGGTTCAGCACAATAATAATAACCACAATAATGGAAATCAGTATTTCCAATGTGAGCGCTGACTCCAATGTGCCGATGGTCTCTTTTATCAGTCCGGTGCGGTCATAGAAGGGTATCACCTTAACTTTTGAAACCGTTCCGTCCGAAAGGTTTTTTTGTGGAAGTCCGGCTTCAATTTCAGCGATTTTCGATTTTACATTGTCAATAACCTGCAACGGATTGGAGCCGTAGCGGGCAACCACAACACCGCCGACAGCTTCGGCGCCCTCCTTGTCCAATCCGCCACGCCGGGTTGCCGGTCCAACATTTACAAAAGCAACATCCCTGATTTTAACCGGAACATCATTGCGAAGCGTAACTACAGCCTCCTCCAGATCAGAAATATTTTTGATATACCCCAGCCCACGTACAAGGTATTCCGCCTTGTTAATTTCCACTGTTTCGGCGCCAATATCCAGATTGCTTTTCTGAACGGCAGTCATAATATCCATGATGGAAACATTGAAAGCGCGCATGGCATCGGGGTTAACTTCAACCTGGTACTCCTTGACAAAACCGCCAACGGAAGCCACTTCGGAAACGCCCTCTGCCGACGAAAGCGCATAGCGCACCTGGTAATCCTGAATGGTTCGCAGCTCCTCCGGGTTCCAGCCGCCGTTGGGTTCGCCGGTTTCCGGATTTCGCCCTTCAAGGGTGTACCAAAATATTTGTCCCAAAGCAGTGGCATCGGGACCTAAGGCAGGCTGAACGCCATCGGGCAAAGTGCCTGCCGGCAGAGAGTTCAGCTTCTCTAAAATTCGTGAACGGCTCCAGTAAAATTCAACATCATCTTCAAAAATGACGTAAATAAACGACATGCCGAACATCGAAGAACTCCGGATAGTTCTCACCCCGGGAATTCCCAGAAGTGAAGTGGTGAGCGGATAGGTAATCTGCTCCTGAATATCTTTTGGCGAACGCCCCATCCACTCTGTTGCAACAATTTGCTGGTTTTCGCCAATATCGGGAATGGCATCCACCGGCACCGGATCGCGTGGCAAAATTCCGCCCCACTGAAACGGCGCAGTCGATATTCCCCAAACAATGATTGTCAATAACAGCAATATCGTTATCAACCTGTTTCTCAGGAAATAATGAATTATTTTATTAATCATAATCTACTTTTTTGACTTTATAACATTAAAAAATTGACATTAACAAGCGGTTGACAAACCGTTTGTAAGTATCTTCAGGTTTTTTCAAAACCTGTTTTTTAAAGCGATAAAATCATAAGCGATAGACGCAGATATATGTGAGCAGACTCACATCCTGCATAAATAGTCCGCCGGGGGGAAAGTTGTTTTCGGGTACAGATGCATCAGGCTCCGGTTCATTCAAAGCAAACAGACTATTCAGAGTAAACCAATGGTTTTCAAATGAATGCCATACCTGATTGAAAGTTGTTTTCTGAACCTGAACCGGATAATCATCAGTTGAGAGTTCTACGATTTGAAATTCACAGCAGGAATCTTCAGCCTGTTCCACCACGGGAAAGCAAACATCTGCTTCGGGCAGAGCCAGAGGCTCTTCGGATTCACAGCAAATCAGGTTTTCTTCAACAACAGGCTCTTCAATCACCTGACAACAAGAGTGATTTTCTTCGGAAAGAAAGAAGTTAAAAGAGTGCAGCCTGCCGCCGCAAAAGTGCATAGCCACCACAGGATGAGCCGCAATGAGCATCATCGTGTGCAAAAGGAATATGGCTATAATTTTTCTTTTCATGTTCACTTCTTCCGATTTCCAAACAACAATCACCAATAAAAGTTGACAAAAATAGCTTAATTTTCTTATAAAGGCAAACGGCTAAATTTCCAATACCAATTTTCAGAAAGCAGCCCTACATTTCTTCAACCAATTTTTGTAGTTTAGTGGTTTAATAATAAAAAGTTCAAGATGACCGGCTTTCAATTCTTTTCAAAGCAAGCAGTGAGATATCTTTTCACTTTTCTGCTGCTTCTAACGTTTCAGCTTCCTTCCAAAGCTCAGGCACGGGCAACTGATGCACAGGAAAATGAATATATCCTTGAAGAAAATGTTTTATACCGAAGCCGGGAAGAAGCTACCGAAGATGCTCATTATTATATTTATTTGAGTTTCAAATAAATATTAATGTACTTTTGTAAAATGAGTATAAAAATTCAATTATACGACAATTGCAACACGTTCTTATTGAAACATATAATTCAAAAATAAAAAAATGAAATTCTTCTACATTCTTCTTGCCGTTGCAGCAGTTTTGCTTGCTGCCTGCAGAACAAAAAAGGCAGATACCCCACTGACAGATCAGTCCGGTTTTAAAATTCCGGCAGTGGCAGAAAGCATACCCGACACTTTTGTCAATTTCGGGAAGCAACGGATTGATAACTATTTCTGGCTAAAGGATAAGGAAAATCCGAAAGTTATTGAATTCCTCAATGCCGAAAATGAATATACCGACCAGGTGATGCTTTCCACAAAGGATTTGCAGGAAACAATTTTCAACGAAATTGTGGGCAGGATAAAGGAGGATGACGAAAGTTACCCAACGCTGAGAAATGGCTATTACTACTATAGCCGCACTGAAAAGGGGAAGCAATACCAGACTCATTGCCGGCGAAAGGATTCAATGGATGCGCCGGAGGAAATTATTTTTGACATCAATCAGATGGCAGAGGAAAAATCGGCATTTATTTTCCGGGGATATTCCATCAGTCCCGATAACCGCAAAGCAGCCTATTTTTTCAATGAAACAGGCTCTTATGCTGAATTTATTCTGAGAATAAAAGATTTGGGCACAGGTGAAGATATCGGATTTGAGATAAACGGTGCGGCATCGGTTGCCTGGGCAAACGATAGTGAAACCGTGTTTTACAGCACGATAGACAACACTTTGCGCTCAAACAAAATCTGGCGGCATAAGCTGAACGAAACTGCTGGAACAGAGGTTTATGAGGAAACTGACCAGAAATTCAGCGCTTACGTTTCCGGAAGCAAAACTAAACAGTTCATTTTTATCAGCTCAGCCAGTTCAACCACCAGCGAAGAGCGTTTTGTTTCCGCCGACAATCCTGCCGGCGCTTTTCAACTCTTTTTACCCCGCATTCAGGATGTGGAGTACGATGTTTATTCCCATAAAAAGAGATTTTTTGTACACTATAAGGACAATGAAAACCTGAACGGGTTGATTTATGAAGTTCCGCTGGAGGGTTACACAGAGAAATCAAACTGGAAAGAGTTAGTGCCGCACAGTCAGGATGCGCGGATTGAATCGGTTGATGTGCTTCAGGACTACCTTTTGGTGCAATTTCGCAGAAATGGACTGTCAGAAATTGAAATTCTGCCGCTGACAGATAATATTGAACCACATCTGATTTCATTTCCCGAACCGGTTTATTCTGTGTCATTGGGCGGAAATCCGGAATATGAATCAACCACAATCCGCTACAGTTACAGCTC
>JACDJB010002291.1_pt1 | contig 14083 bp, 11 predicted proteins | sample 7454121 | NCBI WGS metagenome assembly JACDJB01 (sample SAMN14253290, study PRJNA609438) | sludge metagenome | isolation source: sludge after 25d culture with pyrite | collected 2018-12-20 | reverse complement strand
CAATGTGCCGATGACGATGCCCAGAAGGCCGCCGAGCACGGCCAGCACCACCGCTTCGGTCAGGAACTGGCCCAGAATGTCGCGCCGCCGCGCGCCGACTGCCTTGCGCAGGCCGATCTCGCGCGTGCGCAGCCTCACACAGACGAGCATGATATTCATCATGCCGATGCCGCCCACGAGCAGCGAGATGCCGGCGATGGCCCCCAGGAATAGCGTCAGCACGCCGGTCACCGCGCCGAAGGCCTGGATGAAGTCGCTCTGGGTGAGGATTTGGAAGTCGTCGTCGTCGCGGAAGGCAATGTTGTGGCTGCCGCGCAACACCTCGGAGGCGTCGATGACGATGCCGTCGATAGCCTTGTCGTCGGCCGCCTGAATGAGCACCGCGTCCACCAGATATTCGCCGGTGGTCGAGCTGCGGGCGTCGAACAGGCGCTCCTGGGCCGTCGTCAGCGGGATGAGGGCGATGTCGTCCTGGCTGCCGCCGATGCCCGCCGCGCCCTTTTCCGTCAGCAGGCCGATGACGCGGAAGTTGATGCCGTTGACGCGCACGTCGCGGTCGAGCGGATCCACGTCGTCGGGGAACAGCGCCTGGACCGTGTCGGGGCCGAGGATGATGACGCGCGATCGGACGTCATAGTCGGTTTGGTCGATGTTGCGGCCGCGAGCGATAGTCAAATTGCTGACCGCGGCATAGTCGGGCGTCGAGGCGCGGGCCAACAGATTGTGGACGTTGCCGCCGTATTGCAACTCGATCTGGCGGAACATAACGGGAGCGACGGCCTCGACGCCGGGGACGAGACTTGCGTCGGCGAGTAACTCGGCGTCGCGCAGGGTCATTGCCGATTCGGATAGCGGGTCGCTGCCGGGTGGGCCGGGCTGCGCCTGATCGGGCAGGATGAAGACGAGATTCGTGCCCAAACCGGAGAACTGGTCGGCCACGAAGCGCGTCACGCCGTCGCCGATGGACAGCAGGGTGATGACGGCGGCCACACCGATCATAATGCCGAGCATGGTCAGGGCGGCGCGGAGCTTGTTGGCCGACAGGCCGCGCAGGGCGATGCGGATGTTCTCGATGAATTTCACGTAATTATCCTGCAGTAACTGACGACGGACGACAGACCACAAGGCGACTCCTGCCGCGCGACGACGGATATGTGGTCCGTCGTCTGTCGCCTGTGGTTTTTCCATCACTCATAGCGCAACGCATCGATCGGATTCAGTCCGGCCGCCCGCGTGGCCGGGTAGATGCCGAAGAACAGGCCCACGGCGGCCGAGAAGAAGATCGCCAGCGCGACCGAGTTCCAGGCCACGGTTGCATCCAGGGTGTCCGACAGGCTGCTGATGAGATAGGCCCCGGCCGCGCCCAGCGCCAGGCCGATGAGGCCGCCGATGCCGGCCAGGATGATCGCCTCGGTCAGGAATTGCCACAGGATATCCCGCCGCTTGGCTCCCACGGCCTTGCGCAGGCCGATCTCCCGCGTGCGCTCCGTCACACTGACGAGCATGATATTCATGATGCCGATTCCGCCGACAAGCAGCGAAATCCCGGCGATGACGCCCAGGAAAATGGTCAGTACATCGGTGATCTGCCCCAGCGCGCCGACGACCTCGGCCTGGCTGAGGATGGTGAAGTCGTCCTCGTCGCGGAACTCGATGCCGCGCGACTGACGCAGCGCCAGGGTCATCTCGGCAATGGCTGCGTCCTGGCGCTCCTCGCTGATCACCTGGGCCAGAATCTCATCGACGCGAAACTCGCCGTCAGGTCGTCGAGCCGGGAAGAGGCGACGCTGGGCGGTGTTCAGGGGCACCAGGATCACGTCGTCCTGGTCGTTGAACTCCGACCCGCCCTTCTCCTCCATCAGGCCGATGACCCGGAAGTTGACGTTGTTGATGCGGATCGTCTGGCCGATGGGCAGGTCGCCGTCGGGGAAGAGCTTCTCATAGACGCTCTGCCCCAGCACGGCCACGCGCGCGGCCGAGGTTACGTCCTGGTCGGTGAAAAAGTCGCCCAGGACCGGATAGAAGTCGCGGATGGCGGTGAAGTCGGGGGTTGTGCCGGTGACGGTCGTGCGCGTCTCCTCGCCGCCGCGCGTGACGATGGCCGGGCGGCCGTAGGTGGGCGCGACGTGTACCAGGTCGGGCGTATTCAGCGGGTCGGCCAGCGCCTGATAGTCGTCGTTGGTCAGGTCGACACGGGCCGATACGCCCGGAAGCCGGTTGGCGTCGGCCTGGCCGGGGATGACGAACAGCATGTTGTTGCCCAGTCCCTCGAACTCGGCGATGACGACCTCCTGCACTCCCTCTCCGACGGACACGAGGGTGATGACCGCAGCCACGCCGATGATGATGCCGAGCATTGTCAGAATGGCGCGCAGCTTGTTGGCTATCAGGCTGCCGAAGGCGAGGCGGATGTTTTCAGTCAAGTTCACTGATCTTGTTTCCTATATCAGACGACGGACGACGAATTTATGGTCTGTGGTCTGTCGCCTCCTACCCATGTACCAACGCCTCATCCGACGGCCGCGCAGACTTGCCGGCTTCCAGCGGGTCGGGCACGGTTTCGTCGCGAACGACGACGCCGTCGGCCAGGGTGATAATGCGCCGCGTGTGGCGGGCGATCCACGGATCGTGGGTCACAAACAGGATCGTAATCCCTTGCTCCCGATTGAGCCGCTGGAAGATGGCCATGACCTCGGTGCCCGACTTGCTGTCGAGGTTGCCGGTCGGCTCGTCGGCCAGGATGATGGCCGGTTCGTTGACCAGGGCGCGGGCGATGGCAACACGCTGCTGCTGACCGCCCGATAGCTCGCTCGGCCGGTGGTTGACGCGCTCGCCCAGGCCGACCATCTCCAGCGCGCGCCGGGCGCGTTCGTGGCGCTGCCCGCCTGCGGCGTAGATGAGCGGCAGTTCGACCTGCTGGATGGCCGGCATGCGCGGCAGCAGGTTGAAGTTCTGGAAGACGAAGCCGATCTTGCGGTTGCGGATGTCGGCCAGTTCGTCGTCGCTGAGAGCGCTGACGTCGATGCCGTCGAGGAGATAGGCGCCGGTGGTGGGCTGGTCGAGCGCGCCGAGCATATTCATCATCGTCGATTTGCCCGAGCCGGACGGCCCCATGATGGCGACGAACTCTCCCGCGGCGATCTCGACCGATACGCCGTTGAGGGCGCGCACCTCGTACTCGCCCATTCGATAGACCTTGGTCATGTCTCTGATAATGATGACCGGTTCGCGGCCGTTGGCTGTTTCGTTCCCGCTGTTCATTTCGCCCCTAGTTCCCCGCGCCGAAGAAGCCGCCGATGCCCTCGCGCTCGTTGGTCAGCACGACCACATCGCCCTCATTCAGGCCGCCGACGATCTCGCTGAACTGTTCGTTCCGCAGACCCGTTTCCACCACGACCTCTTCAATCGTTCCGTCGGCGCGACGGATGAGGACGAACGCCTCGCCTGTCTCGCGATCCAGCCGCACGGCCCAATTCGGCACGACGAGGACGTTGTCCAGTTCGTCGACGGTGATGGCCGCGCTGGCGCTCATGCCGGGGCGCAGGGACGATGCGACGCTCTCGTCGATGTTGATCGTCACCAGATAGGTGACAACGCCCGACGTGCTGGTGCTGGTGGGCGCGATCTCGCTGACGATGCCCTGGACGGGCAGATCGGGCAGGGCGTCGAGGGTGATCGCCACCGGTTGGCCGACTTCCACGCGGTCGATGTCGATCTCGTCGACGTTGACCGTGATGTGGTAGGCGTCCTCGTTCAGAACGGAGACGGCCGGGCTGCCGGGCGCGGCCTGCTCCCCTTCGCGGATGAGGACGTTGGCGATTGTGCCGTTGATGGGGGCGATGATCTGCGCCTGTTGCAGCCGAAGTTCGGACAGATCGAGGCTGGTGCGGGCGCTGTCCACCTGCGCCTCCAGAATGGCAACTTCGTCGTCCGCCGGTTTCTCGACCAGCAGGTCGGCGGCGGCGCGGGCGCGGGCCAGTTGGGCCTCGGCCGCGGCCACGTTGCCCTCGGCGGCCTGCACGCCGGCGGCGGCCCCGGCGATGGCCGCGTCGGCGGCCTGGATGTCGGCCGGGCCGGCCGGGTTGTTCAAGTCGGCCAGCGACGCCTCGGCCGCCTGGAGGTTGAGCGTCGCCGCTTCCAGCGCGGCGCGAGCCTGCTCCTCCGGCGCGCCCAGACCAGGACAGACCTTGTCTTCCTGATTTGTGCCCGGGACGGTGAAGGTGTGACACTCGATGGTGCGATTGTAAGTCTCCTGCGCCTGCTTCTGCTGCTGGCGGGCGGCGGAAACCTGCGCTTCGGCCTGGGCGATCTGGCCCGCCGAGGCCCCGGCGAGCAGCTGCGCCCGCTGGGCCTGGGCCTGTTGCAGCCCGGCCTGGGCCGAGGCGAGGTTGGCCTGGGCGACCTGAACGTTTGCCTCGGCGGCCTGGATGTCGGCTTGGGATGAGGCCAGTTGGGCCGGGCTTGGCTCGCCGTCGACGCGCTGGGCCATGGTGAGTTCCTGGATGCGCAACGCGTCCTGGGCCTGTTGAACGGAAAGCTCAAGCTCGGCCGTGTCCAGTTGGGCCAGTACGTCACCCGTGGCGACTTCCTGACCGCGCACGGCCGATACGTCGACGATGGTCCCGCCCAGTCCAAAAGTCAGGGTGACGAGCGACTCCGGCTCGATGGCCCCGGTGGCGTTGACGGTGGAGGCGATGCGATCGCTGGTGACGGTGGCCTCGCGCAGGATTTCGGGTTGCTGTTCGGCGGCGGCCTGCCGGCGCTGGGACAGGAAGTAGAGGCCCGCGCCGACGAGAACCACTACCAGGATAACGAGGAGAATGTTCCTGAGATTACGAGACATAGATTGTTCCACACTGCGTTTGAAGCAGATTCCGGCGATTGACCGGGGGTGACGAAATGTCGGTAGCTCCTGTTTTGATAAAAGAGCGCGTGCACTGTTTGTGCGCCAATCCGTTATTATAAGACAAATGGGGCGGAGCGGTAGGAGAATTATTAGCGTGCGATCATACTGTCTACTCAGACAATGCCTTCGGTGGGGATGGGATCGGTTCAACTCAACTAACGAGAACAAAATTGGTTAATCAAACCAGGCTTTACGGACTCAACTATCTCGCGTACAATAAACGCATGGTTCCCAACGCTGAAGCCATCCTCGCTGACAGCGCCAAACGTCTTTTCCCAAGTTTGTCCAAGGATGAGGCGTTGGCCTCCCTGCTGCTGGAACGTGCCCAACGCAACCTCATCAAGTATCAAAGCCAGGCGCGACAATATGAGGCCAAGTATCAACATTCTTTCGATGAGTTCCGCCGGATAGTGATCGATGGCGAGCCGAAAGAGGAAGAAGAGCAGGATTACTTCGACTGGGAGTTGGCCGTGACCGGCGCAACAGATATGAAGCGGGAGATAGATCGTCTTAGCGAACTCCTCGACCAGTAATGAAGGTTGCCGATATTGCGGCTGAGTTGCCGCGGGAAGCTCGCCAACGGCCGTATATCCGTCGCCTCGAAATCCACGAGCAGACTTCATCGCTGATCAAGACTCGCTTGATCATTTCGCCCGATATCTTCGTGCAAATCTATAGAAATGATCGCTTTGATTCCACCAACCTGGCATTAATTCACAATCAGCGGCGCATCTACGGTCGCGATCATCTTGGCAGCTCCTGGCATCGCCATATCACATCCGATCCCTCGGCCCATGATCGAAGTATTCCGGGGCGAATCGCCGTGACGCTGAGCGTGTTTCTTGATGAAGTCGAGAGCGTAATGGCAGAGCTTGGGTTGCCATAGCCTGTCGATTCGAGATACAAAAACGGTTCAGCTGTAGCCTTGCGCAGCAAGGGTTTCGTGGAGAGGCCAAGATGGACTGGAAACTGGAAGTCGTCGTCGTGCCTGTAGCGGATATTGATCGCGCCAAATATTTCTATCACGAGCAGGTTGGCTTTGTCGTCGACCACGACACGCGCATCAGCGACAGCGTGCGCGTGGTGCAACTGACGCCGCCCGGCTCGGGCTGCTCCATCGTCATCGGCATGGGCATGGGCAACGACATGCGGCCGGGTTCGCTGAAGGGGCTACAACTGGTCGTGGATGACGTGGACGCGGCGCATGCCCAACTGGTCGAGCGGGGTGTAGCCGTTGGCCCAATCAGCCATTTTGAGGGGGTGAATCTGGTCGAAGGACGCGGCGGCCGGTGGAATTCTTTCGTATTCTTCAGCGACCCGGACGGGAATTCGTGGGCGGTGCAGGAGCGGCCGAGGGAGGGGTGAGGCGGTCGTCGGCGCTTCGGGTGCGGCTTATTGCCTTCGATACAGCGCGATTCGCCGCCCCGCGGCCGAATCCTCAATGAGCGTCGCCAGCCGCTTTCGGCGCGTTTCCTCGCGTTTGGCGCTCATGACCCAATGGGCGGCTCCCTTGCGATAATGGGGCGGCTGCGCTTCCCAATAGGCCCAGGCGGCCGCGTCGGCGCGCAGCTCGGCCTCACAAGCCTCGTCCAGCCCCGGCGGCCGGCCCTCATAGGAGTATTCGCCCGCCGAGGCCTTGTCGCGGGCCTCAAAAGCAGCCAGCCCCGCCGGCTGCATCAACTCCGCCTCGATAAGCTCCAGCGCCCGCTTGATATTGACCAGGCTCCAGTTGCTTCCCCGGCGGCGCGGCGTGAAGCGATTGGCGTAGCTCTCGTCGTCGATGCGGCGACGCACGCCGTCGATCCAGCCGAAGCACAGCGCCTGGTCGACCGACTCCGGCCAGGTCAGGCTCGGCCGTCCTGTGCTCTTTCTGAAGTAGCCGACCCACAGTTCCGCGGTCGTGGTGTGGTTGGCCGCCAGCCAGTCGCGGAAATCCGCCGGAGTATTAAAAAACAAGACGTCCATTATTCGCCCCTATTTCCACGGCCATTATATGCTCATGCGGTCGAAATTGACGGCCGCGAAGCGGGTTGCATAATATGCAGGGTGAGGGCTACATGACCAAGCTCCCGAATAAGAAGCTCACTCCTGCCACATCGCAAGATTACCCTCGCATCGTCGAGGTCTGGGAAGCGTCGGTGAGGGCAACCCATCACTTCGTCGTTGAGGCAGATGTCGCGTTTTTCCGGCCCCTCGTTAGAGACGGTTTGCCGGAGGTCGATCACCTGGTTTGCGCCCGGGATGCGGACGGTCAGGTCATCGGTTTCCTTGGCGTCAATGGCGTCAAAGTTGATATGCTGTTCATTCACCCGGCATGGCGCGGGATGGGCATCGGCCGCCGGTTGCTTCAATACGCCGTTGAGACCCTGAACGCGACCGAGCTTGACGTCAATGAGCAGAACGAACAGGCCGTGGGTTTCTATCAACGGATGGAATTTGTCGTGGCCGGCCGCTCGGAACTCGACGGGACGGGAAAGCCCTATCCTCTCCTGCATATGCGGCTTGCCTAATACCCCAACAACGACGCCAGCCAATGCTCCATTGTTTCGTCGTCCATCCCCTTGCGCGCGGCATAGTCCTCCACCTGGTCGCGGCCGATGCGGCCGATGCCGTAGTAGCGCGCTTCGGGGTGGGCGAAGTAGTAGCCGCTGACGGCCGCCGTGGGCACCATGGCGTAGCTCTCCGTCAGGCGCAGGCCGATGGCCGCCGTGACGTCGAGCGTGCGGAATAGCTCTCCCTTCTCCGTGTGGTCGGGGCAGGCCGGGTAGCCGGGCGCGGGGCGGATGCCGCGGTAGGCCTCGGCGATGAGCGCGTCGTTGTCCAGCTCTTCGTCGGGCGCGTAACCCCATAGCTCGCGTCGCACGCAGCGGTGCATATACTCCGCCAGCGCCTCGGCCAGCCGGTCGGCCAGCGCTTTGGCCAGGATGGCGTTGTAGTCGTCGTGGACGGCCTCGTAACGCGCCACGACCTTATCCAGGCCAATCCCCGCGGTGACGGCGAACATACCCATATAGTCGGTCAACCCACTATCGGCCGGGGCCACGTAGTCGGCCAGCGACAGGTTGGGCCGACCCGGCGGCCGCTGCATTTGCTGGCGCAGGCAGTGGACAGTGGTCAGAGGATCAGTATTCAACAGATCAGTGGTCAGTCGCCCCTGCTCCCTTTCTCCCTTTCTCCCCTTCTCCCCCGCCGGATCGTACACAATAATATCATCCCCCACGTTTACCGCCGGGAACAGCCCTACCACGGCCCGCGCCGTCAACCACTTCTCCCGCACGATGCAGTCGAGCATCGCCTGCGCGTCGGCATAGAGCGCGCTTGCGCTCTCGCCCACGACCGGATCGTCGAGAATGCGCGGGAATTTGCCGTGCAGTTCCCAGGCGGTGAAGAACGGCGTCCAGTCGATTGTTTGGCGGACTTCGTTCAGATCGATGTCGTCGAAGACGGTGATGCCCGGCCGGTTGGGCACGGGTGGCGTGTAGTTGGCCCAGTCCAGCCGCAGCCGGTTGGCGCGGGCTTCGGCCAGCGTCGCCAGTGGCTTTTGTCCGGCATGCCCCTCGCGGCTCTCGCGGATGTGGGTGTACTCGGCGGCGATCTCGGCCGCGAACCCTTCGCGCTGTTCGTCGCTCAATAGCTGCGTGGCCACGCCGACTGCCCGCGAGGCATCGACCACGTGGATGACCGGCCCGCGTGTGTAGCCGGGCGCGATCTTGACCGCGGTGTGTACCTTCGACGTCGTCGCCCCGCCGATGAGCAGGGGGATGTCGAACCCTTCGCGCTCCATCTCGCGGGCCACGTGACGCATCTCCTCCAGCGACGGGGTAATCAGGCCGCTGAGGCCGATGATATCCACCTTCTCGCGTCGGGCCGTCTCCAGAATTTTCTGCGTCGGGGTCATCACGCCCAGGTCGATTACCTCGTAGTTGTTGCAGCCCAGCACGACACCGACGATGTTCTTGCCGATGTCGTGGACGTCGCCCTTGACGGTCGCCAGGAGGATTTTGCCGGCCGGGCGATGGTCGCCGCTCTCGGCCTTTTCGGCCTCGATGAACGGCACCAGGTAGGCCACGGCCTGCTTCATGACGCGGGCGCTCTTGACCACCTGTGGCAAGAACATCTTGCCGCTGCCGAACAGGTCGCCGACGATGCTCATGCCACGCATCAGCGGTCCTTCGATGACGTCAAGCGGCCGGGTTACCTGTTGCCGCGCTTCCTCGGTGTCGGCCTCCACGTAGGCGTTGATGCCCTGTACCAGCGCGTGGGCCAGCCGATCCTCGACCGGCAGCGCGCGCCAGGCTAAATCCTCAACGCGCTCCTTGCCTCCACCCTTCACCGTCTCGGCGAAAGTCACCAACCGCTCGGTGGCGTCGGGCCGCCGGTTCAGCACCACGTCTTCGACACGCTCCAGCAGCTCCTTGTCCAGGTCCTCGTAGATGGCCAGTTGCCCGGCGTTGACGATGCCCATGTCCATGCCCGCCTTAATGGCGTGATAGAGGAAGACGGAGTGCATCGCCTCGCGCACGGGGTCGTTGCCGCGAAAGGAGAAGCTCATGTTGCTGACGCCGCCGCTCACCAGCGTGCCGGGCAGTTCGGCCTTGATGCGCCGAACGGCCTCGAAGTAGGCCACGGCGTAGTTGTTGTGTTCCTCGATGCCGGTGGCGATGGCAAAGATATTGGGGTCGAAGATAATGTCGCTCGCCGGGAAGCCGATCCGGTCGTGGAGGATGTCGTAGGCGCGATGGGCGATGGCCACGCGGTGTTCGGCCGTCTCGGCTTGCCCGTTCTCGTCGAAGGCCATGACGACGACGGCCGCGCCGTAGCGCCGAGCCAGCGTCGCCTGGCGAATAAACTCGGCTTCGCCTTCCTTTAGACTGATCGAGTTGACCACGCTTTTGCCCTGCACCCACTTCAGTCCGGCCTCGATGGCGTTCCATCGGGATGAGTCGATCATCACCGGCACGCGGGCGATGTCGGGTTCGCCGGCTACCAGCTTCAGGAAGCGTTCCATGGCCGCTTCGGCGTCGAGCATGCCTTCGTCCATGTTGACGTCGATCATCTGCGCCCCGCTCTCCACTTGCTGGCGGGCCACGTCGAGTGCGGCGGCATAGTCGCCGTTGAGGATTAGCTTGGCGAAGCGGCGCGAGCCGGTGACGTTGGTGCGCTCGCCGACGTTGACGAAGTTGGTTTCCGGGCCGATGACCAGCGGCTCCATGCCGCTGAGCCGGGCATAGGCCGGCACGTCGGGGATGGCCCGCGGGGCCACGCCGCGCACGGCCTCGGCGAAGGCGCGGATGTGGGCCGGGGTCGTGCCGCAGCAGCCGCCGACCACGTTGACCATGCCCTCTTCGGCATACTGGCGCAGGACGCCGGCCATGAACTCCGGCGTGTCGTCGTACTCGCCGAACTCGTTGGGCAGTCCGGCGTTGGGGTAGATGCTGGTATAGCGGTCGGCCACCCGCGAGATGGCATACAGGTTGTCGCGGAACGCCTCGACGCCCAGCGAGCAGTTGAGGCCGAAGATCAGCGGCTCGGCGTGCATCAACGAGTAGTAGATGGCCTCGGCCGTCTGACCCGACAGGTTGCGGCCGCTATTGTCGACAATTGTGCCGGAGATCATTAGCGGCCGCTCGACACCTGTCTCGTCGAAGTAGCGTTTGATGCCGAAGACGGCCGCCTTGGCGTTGAGCGTGTCGAAGATTGTCTCGATGAGCAGGATGTCGGCCCCGCCGTCCACCAGCCCGCGGGCGGCCTCGGCATAGGCGTCGGCCAGTTCGTCAAAGGTGACGTTGCGATAGCCGGGGTCGTTGACGTCGGGGGAGATAGATGCCGTTTTGTTCGTCGGCCCGATTGCCCCGGCCACAAAGCGCGGCCGCGACCCGTCGCGCCGCTCGATCTCGTCGCGCGCCGCGCAGGCCAGCCGGGCCGCGGCCACGTTGATCTCGTAGGCCAGATCCTCCATGCCGTAGTCGCCCTGGGAGATGCTGTTGGCGTTGAACGTGTTAGTCTCGATCAGGTCGGCCCCAGCCTCCAGATAGGCCAGGTGGATGGCGCGGATGATGTCGGGCTGGGTCAGGGCAAGCAGATCGTTGTTGCCTTGCAGATCGCGCGGCCAATCGGCGAAACGGCCGCCGCGGTAATCGGCCTCGCTCAGTTGATATTGCTGGATCATCGTGCCCATCGCGCCATCGAGGACGAGGATGCGCCGGGCCAGTTGCTCATGTAGTTGGTCGGTTCGGTTCATGGTCATAACAAAAAAACCTCTCAGGATGAGAGGCTTTGCGAATCAAGTTCCACTCTCATCTTCCAGGCAGCGCCGGGGCGCTCCTTGCCGGATTTGGCACCTGCCCATCGGGGCGGTTGCCGAGGTATCGTCGGGCCGGTCCCTCCACCTCTCTCGATGAGTATACAGTTGTTATCTGAACAATCACCTGAAGATTAGTCGATTAAACGGGATGTGTCAAACCTGACCGAATGGGTCGCTACCCATTTATTCATGCCTGGTCTCTCGTTAGAGGCGAGATTGAACCCACCCGTACTACGAATCAATCGTGTTCCGATCAAAAAAGGGCCTTCCACTCGAAGGCCCTTTTTTGATTGAAACATGACAGTTGGCTACCAGCCGTAATTCTGCCAGCCATCGAACGTGCCGCCGGCCTTGACCAATACAACCGTGTAGTGGATTTTCATTGGATACCAGTCCGCCGGGTTTTCGCCGCTCCAGTTGAACCCACCTTTATCACTGACCGGCTTGTTCTTGGAATTACGCACGGAAAAGCCATCCTTGGTCCGGGCAGTCGCCCAATTGATGGCCTGTCCATTCTTCTTCCACATACTGGTCAGTTTCAACGACCACGTTTGCTCGGTGCCGGGAATTCCGCTAATTTTCTGACCCTTGCAATTCTCGCGCTTTTGTTGCCAGAAGCAGAAGCCAAGCTTCATGCCGGGTTGGTTCTTGGGGATGCTGACGATGCGCGCGCGGAAGTAGAGCGTGCCGTCGGCGAAACCGGCGTATTGGCCGCTCGTCCAGTTGGCGTTGGCCGCGCCGGGCGGCGGGTTATCCACAGCAAAGCCCCCGAGCGATTGCGTGACGATGAAGGGGTTGGCGTTGCTGCCCCGGTTGTAGACCAGGATTTCATCCCCTGTGCCGTTGCCGGCCGGTTCGGCGCGGGCGGTTATGGCTCCGAAGGAGGCCAACCCCAGGATTGCGCCTACAAACAGCGCCAGAACCAATACTCTGGTCCACGGTTTCTGTATTTGTTGGTTCATGTGGTTCCTCACTCTTCGTTCCTGATGGGTCGATAAAAAGTGCGTCGCGGCGCTTACCAACCGTAGTTTTGCCAGCCGTCGAACGTGCCGCCGGCCTTGACCAATACGACTGTGTAGTGGACATTCATCGGATACCAGTCCGCCGGGTTTTCGCCGTTCCAGTTCCAGCCCTTCTTGGCGCTGACCGGCTTGTTTTTGGCGTTGCGGACGATAAAGCCGTGCTTGGTGCGCGGGTTGGCCCAATTGATGGGTTTCTTTACCCACATATCGCTCAGCTTGTGTGACCACGTCATCTCGGTTCCGGGCGCGCCATTGATCACCTGTCCCCGGCACTCCTCATTCACGAACTTGTTTTCCCAGAAGCAAAACCCCAGCTTCATATTGGGCTGATTTTTCGGGATGCTGACGATACGCGCCCGATAGTAGAGCGTGCCGCCGGCGAAACCGGCATACTGCCCAGTCACCCAGTTGGCGTTGGCCGCTCCCTTGGGAGGCTGATCCATGATGAAGCCGCTCAGTGTTTGGGTGATGGTGAAGGGGGTGGACTTCGTACCGCGATTAAAGACGAGGATCTCGTCGGCCGTGCCGTTGCCGGCCAGAGCAGGTTCCACGGTGAATGCGCTCAAAAGGGCCGTGCCCACAATCGCGCAGACAAGGATGATGTACACCATCATCTTCGCCCGTGGAGATTGCGTGTCTGTTGACATGTGCTTTCTCCTATTGCCTGAAGATTTTGTCCCGCTGGGCCGACTCGCCCGCCCAACAGAAACATTGTATGGATACGAATAAACGTGTCAATCCCGCTACCCTTACAGCATTTACCATACGTTTATCTTTTGAGAGGTGCTCTGTTTATCGCATCGTTTGGGAGATACAAATAAAAAGGCCGGAATGCTTTTTACAGCGTTCCGGCCACAACAGCCTTGAAATCGTTTACCAGCCGTAATAATCCCAGCCGCTAAAGGTACCGCCGTCCTTCACGAGGACAACCGTGTAATGAATCTGCATGGGGTACCAATCATCAGGATCTTCACCGTACCAGTTCCAGCCCTTCTTGTTACTGACCGGCTTGTTGTTCTGATTGCGGACGACAATGCCGTGCTTGGTACGTGGGTTGGCCCAGTTGATCGGAGATTTCACCCACATATCGCTTAGCGCGTGCGACCAGGTCATCTCCGTGCCGGGAATGGCGTCGAATTCCTGCCCGCGGCACTCCTCGTTGACGTAGCCGTTTTCCCAGAAGCAGAAGCCGAACTTCATGCCGGGCTGATTCACGGGGATGCTGATGACGCGCGCCCGATAGTAGAGCGTGCCGTCGGCGAATCCGGCGTACTGCCCGGTGACCCAGTTGGCGTTGGCCGGACCCGTCGGGGGCTTGTCTTCAATGAAGCCGCTCATGGTTTTCGTCACCTCAAACGGCGTCGACAGAGAGCCACGATTGAACACGAGAATCTCGTCCGATCGATCGCCATCCGGTGGAGGCGGCTCATCGCCGGTGATGAGGGTGACGTTGTCGATGCTGTACTGGACTCCCTTGCCCTTGTCGGCCTGGAACACCAGGCGAGCATCGCCGACCGGCTGGTCGAAGCCCGTCGTGGTGAAGGTGTGGGTGAAGACCTGGCCGTCGGCGGTCAGGTCGAACGACTCGTTCTTGAGGCCGTAGTTGGTGCGCGGGGCGGCCTGCTGGGCCAGCGACACGCGCACGTCGTTGCCGTTGGACGAACGCGCCCAGAAGCTGATCTCATAGGTCGTGTTCGGCTGCAACGCGATATTGGTCTGGTAAAGTTGTCCCCGGGCCGTGCGGCTGGTGGTTGTGAACTGACCGGCCGCGCCGTCCTGGGCCGGGTTGCCGGCGCTCAGCGTGCAGCTCTTGCACGTCCAGCCGGTTGTGCCGCTCTCAAAATCGCCGTT
>JACDJB010002290.1_pt1 | contig 14088 bp, 11 predicted proteins | sample 7454121 | NCBI WGS metagenome assembly JACDJB01 (sample SAMN14253290, study PRJNA609438) | sludge metagenome | isolation source: sludge after 25d culture with pyrite | collected 2018-12-20 | reverse complement strand
GGTCGAGAGCAACGCCTTCGACGAACTGGCACGGCGGCTGTCGGCGCAACTCGACAACGGCGGAGATGATACGCTGACCGACGCGTCGGTCGCCGAACTGTTCGCCGCCGATGAGATCGAACCCGCGCATGAAGCGGCGCCGGAGCCGCCTGCACTGGAGCATCCGCCCGCGTTCCTGCAGCCGGAACCTGTTCTGCCGCGCGCCAATGCCGCGCAGGACCTTCAACTGTTCGACCGGCTGCCGGTCGGTGTGCTGGTCTATCGTCTCGACCGCCTGCTCTATGCCAACACGGCGTTCTTCGCCGCCACCGGGTATGACGATCTTCACGCCCTGACCGAAGCCGGAGGCCTCGATGCACTTACGATCGAAGCGGGTGCCGGCTCCGCCAGCAGTTCATCGGAAACCGGCACGCCGGTGGTGATCGCAGCCACCAGCGAGCGCGGCCCGAACAGGGGTGAGCCCGCAAGGGCAAATCTGTTCGCGATCACATGGGACGGTGAACCCGCCCATGCGCTGATCTTTTCCGGACCCCGCGCCGAGCCGCGCGGCGAGACCCCGCCGACGCCGACCGTGATCGCGCCCGTGATCATGCCCCGCGAGGAGGACACACAGGCCGAAGAACTCGCCACCATTCTCGACAACACCGCCGAGAGCGTTGTGGTGTTCGACGGCGAAGGCCATCTGCTGTCGTGCAACCGCAGCGCCGAAGCCTTGTTCGGCCGCGACGACAACGACATGGCCGCGCTCACTGTCGCCGATCTGTTCGCGCCGGAAAGCCAGCGGGCCGTGATGGATTATATCAACGAGGTGAAAGCCGCACCCGTCGCGGGGCTCGTGCAGCACGACCGCGAATTGCTCGGCCGCGCCCGCGACGGCCATGCCATTCCGCTGTCGATGACTATCGGGCGCACCCAGCCGAACGGCCCGCGCCTCTTCGCGATTTTCCGCGACCTGTCGCAGGTGAAGAAAGGCGAAGGCGATCTGGTTCACGCCCGGCGCCAGGCCGACCGCGCCACCAGCGCCAAGGCGGACATTCTCGGGCGGATCAGCCACGAGGTCCGCATGCCGCTCAACGCCATCATCGGCTTTGCGGATGTCATGATCGAGGAACGCTTCGGCGCGCTCGGCAACGAGCGCTATGTCGAATACATGAAGGACATCCGCGCCTCCGGCCAGCGGGTGATCGCGATCATCGACGACCTGCTCGACCTGTCGCGCATCGAATCCGGCAAGATGGAATTGTCGTTCGCGAGCCAGGACCTCAACAGCATGGTCGAGCAGTGCGTCGCGGTCATGCAGCCGCAGGCCAATCGCGAACGCATCATCATCCGCACCTCGCTGGCGCATGCGCTGCCGACGGTGAAGGCCGATGCCCGCGCGCTGCGCCAGATCGCGATGAACCTGATCGGCAACTCGATCCATCTCGCCAATGCCGGCGGACAGGTGATCGTCTCCACCGCGACCACGGATTTCGGCGATATCGTGCTGCGGGTCCGCGACACCGGGCACGGCCTCAACGACAACGAGATCGCCGCCGCGATGGCGCCGTTCCGCACATCGGATGTGTCGGACCAGACCGCCGATGGCTCGGTCGTCAACCTGTCGCTGACCAAGGCGCTGGTGGAAGCGAACCGCGCGCAATTCCACATCAAGACCGCGCCGCATTCCGGCACCCTGATCGAGGTCGTGTTCTCCCACGCCAGCGCAATCGCCTGAGCAATCTGGAATCTCTCTAAACTTGCGCTCTCGCGACATCGCGCCGCGTGAATGCGTACGCTCGCTGCGCTACAGAACCAGCCACGCGCTGCATGCCAGCGCCCATCATCCAGCGCCGGAGCCTTCCATGTCACGCACCCGCACTCTCGCCGCAGCATCCGCCATCGCATCCGTGATGACGATGAGCAGCGCGGCCTTCGCGCAAGGCGAAGTCAACGTCTACACCTATCGCGAGACCAAGCTGGTGCAGCCGCTGTTCGACGCCTTCACCAAGGATACCGGCATCAAGGTCAATGTGGTCTCGGCCAGTTCCGGCCTTGAACAGCGCATCAAGGCGGAAGGCGCCAACAGCCCCGCCGACGTGCTGCTGACGGTGGACATCGGGCGCATCGACGAAGCTGTCAAAGCGGACATCACCCAGCCGATCAAATCCGGCGCGCTCGACAAGACCGTGCCCGCGCAATACCGCGATCCCGACGGCCACTGGGCAGGTATTTCGATGCGCGCGCGGGTGATCTATGCCTCAAAAGACCGCGTCAAACAGAACACCATCACCTATGAAGAACTCGCCGACCCGAAGTGGAAGGGCAAGATCTGCATCCGCTCCGGCCAGCACATCTACAACAACGCGCTGTTCGCGGCCTATGTCGCGCATCACGGCGAAGCCAAGGCCGAGGAATGGCTGCGCGGCGTCAAGGCCAACCTCGCGCAGAAGCCATCCGGCGGCGACCGCGAAACCGCGCGCGATGTCGCGGCGGGCAAGTGCGACATCGGCATCGGCAACACCTATTACTGGGCGCTGATGATGAACCATGACGCCGACAAGAAGCCGTGGGCCGAAGCCACCAAGGTGATCCTGCCGACCTTCGCCGGCGGCGGCACCCATGTGAACCTCTCAGGCGTCTTGCTGGCGAAGAACGCACCGAACCGCGCCAACGCGATCAAGCTGATCGAATGGCTGGCCGGTGAGAAGGCGCAGCAGATCTATGCGGACGCCAACTATGAATATCCGGTGCGTGCGGGGGTTGCCGTGAATTCCACCATCGCAGGTTACGGCACCCTGAAGCCTGACACACTGCCAATTTCAAAGATCGCGGCCAGCCGCAAGGCGGCCTCGACGCTGGTGGACAAGGTCGGGTTCGATAATTGAGCGGAAGTCCGTTGATCCTCGTATGCAGTATTTCGTCATGGCCAGGCTTGTCCCGGCCATCCACGTCTTTCTTTCCATCCGTTGAAGTGAAGGCGTGGATGCCCGGAACAAGTCCGGGCATGACGAACGATGGGCTGGCATCTTTTGTACAAAGTCATCAGCCCCTCTCCCCGCAAGCGGGGAGAGGGAGTCAAGAAACGTGACGACCGCTCGCCTTACAGAGCCCGCGGTCTCTGCGCTCGCCGTTTTCACGGCGGCGCTGGTTGCGCTGCCGGTGCTGGCGATTGTGGTGATCGCCGCGCAACCGGTTCCCGATCTGTGGCCGCATCTGATCGACTATGTGCTGCCGCAGGCGCTGCGCGACACCGCATTGTTGTTGTTTGGCGTCGGCGCGGTCGCGCTGCTTGCGGGCGCAGGCACCGCATGGCTGGTGTCGGCGCATGATTTTCCGGGACGCGGCCTGATGCTCTGGCTGCTGCCGTTGCCGCTGGCGATCCCGACCTACATCGCCGCCTATGTCTATGTCGACCTGTTTGAACCGCTCGGCCTCGTCCATCGCATGCTGACACTGTGGCTTGCGCCGCGCGACGCGCTGACGCTGTTGCCGAACCTGCGCTCGCTGCCCGGCGCTGTTCTGATCATCGGTATCGTGCTCTATCCCTATGTGTATCTGTCGGCGCGCGCGACGTTTCAGTTGCAGAGCGCGGAATTCGCGGAAGCCGCGCGCACGCTCGGCGCGAACCGCTGGAGCATTTTTCGCCGCATCTCGCTGCCGATGGCGCGGCCCGCACTCGCGGTAGGCCTCGCGCTTGTGGCGCTGGAAACGCTGAACGACATCGGCGCCAGCGAATATCTCGGCGTCCGCACCCTCACAGTGTCGATCTTCACCACCTGGCTCAATCGCGGCAGCCTTGCGGGCGCCGCGCAACTCTCCTGCCTCGTGCTCGCCATCGTCGGCGGACTGATCGCGCTGGAGCGCTATGGCCGCCGCAACGCCGTCACCGAATTCTCGTCCGAGAGTCCGCGGCTGACACCGCGCACACCCTTCACCGGAATCAGGGGCTGGCTGGCTCTCGCGGCCTGCGCCCTTCCCGTGCTGCTCGGCTTCATTGTGCCGCTGCTGTTCCTGCTGCAGCAGAGTATTCATCGCGCCTCCATCACGATCGACGCTGCCGTATGGCGCGATGCGTTTAACTCAGTGATTTTTGCAGCCCTCGCGACGCTGGTCGCACTCGGCCTCGGCCTCGCCACCATCCTCGCCACGCGCTGGCGGCCCGGCTCATGGCGCGCCTTCGCGTCGAACATCGCGCAGACCGGCTACGCGCTGCCGGGCCTCGTGCTGGCGCTCGGCCTGCTGACCCCGGTGCTCGCCATCGACAACACGCTGAACACAGTCGCGGCATGGCTCGGCTGGGCGCTGCCCGGCCTTGTTCTCATGGGATCTGGCGCAGCCGTCGTCACCGCCTATGTGATCCGTTTCCTCGCGGTGCCCACGGGATTTTTGCGCGCGGGCTTCGAGCGCATCCCGTTCGATTATGACGACAGCGCCCGCAGCGCGGGCGCGGGACAGATCACCGCCATGCGGCGCATCCACCTGCCGCTGCTGCGCCCGGCGCTGCTCGGCGCGGCGATTGTGGTGTTCGTCGATTGCCTGAAGGAATTGCCGGCGACGCTGCTGCTTCGGCCGCTGAATGTCGAGACGCTGGCGACCTCGATCTATCAGTATGCCAGCCGCGGCAGCTTCGAGGACGGATCGCTCGCCGCGCTCCTGATCGTGGCCGCGAGCATCGGGCCGGTGGCGTGGCTGACGCGATTCTCTGATATGCCGAAGGGGCCTGTCTAACCCGGCTCCTCCGTAATGTCGGCACGATCCCGCTTTCGGGAGATCGAGAAAATATCCCACACCGCGATGAACATGGCGGCGATCACCGGACCGATGACAAAGCCGTTCAGCCCGAAAGCCTCGATGCCGCCCAGCGTCGAGATCAGCACCACATAATCCGGCAGCTTGGTGTCCTTGCCCACCAGCATCGGACGCAGCAGATTGTCGACAAGGCCGATCACCAGAAAACCGTAGGCGATGAGGATCGCGCCCTGAATGAACGAGCCTGTGGCCATCAGATAGAGCGCGACGGGCATCCACACCAGTCCTGCACCGACAGCCGGGAGCAGCGACAGGAAAGCCATCAGCACCGCCCACAGCAGCGCCGCGTTGATGCCGAGAATCCAGAAGATCACGCCGCCCAATGCGCCTTGCGCCATCGCGACCAGAATGCTGCCCTTCACCGTGGCGCGGATGACGACAGTGAATTTCTCCAGCAGCGCATCGCGCAGCGCCGCGCGCAGCGGAATGGCGCTCTTGATCCGCTGCGACAGCGCGCCGCCGTCCCGGAACAGGAAGAACAGCAGATAGAGCATGATGGCGGCGTTGACGATGAACTCGAACGTGCTCTGGCCGATATTCAGGGCCTGCGCCGCGATCTGCTGGCTGCCCTTGAGCAGCGCGGCGGAGAGCTTCTCCTGCATGCCGCCGAGGCTGGCGACGCCGAAGCTGTCGAGAATGCCGGTGATCCATTGCGGCAGGGCGTTGAGAATTTGCTGGAACAGTTTGACGAAATCGAGTTCGCCGGACTGCACCTTGGCGAACACCGCCGCCGCCTGCTGGGTCAGCGACGCGGCGATCAGCGTCAGCGGCAGGATCACGATCATCACCACGAGCAGAACCATCGTCAGCGCCGCCAGCGTGGGCCGCTGCGGATTTCGCCGCAGCAGGCGCCGGTACAGCGGGGCGAACATGATGGCGATGACCACGCCCCACAGAATCGCGCCGTAAAACGACGTGAGGATCCAGCCGAAGGCCAGCGAGACCACGACGATGAGAATCAGGAAGGCCCTGTCTTCGATACTGCCGCGCATCCGTTTATCTCCGTCCGATCCCGCCATGTTCGGCGCAAATGCAAGAGTCTAGCTCGATCGCCGCGCGCGGGCTCCCGCACGCTCGCTTCCGGTTGCCTCCCGCACCAGGGCGAACATCCACGCCAGCCCTGCATCCATCATTGCTACCTTCGGCGCAATGGCGCGGATTGGAAAAGCCGGCAGATGAAGCGGCAACTCGCGGCTCGCCAGTCCTAAGCGCTTGCCGTGCATCGCTACGTATCGCCGCGGCATCGCCGAAATCAGATCGGTTTCCGACAAGGCCACAAGTCCCATTGCGAAGTTCGGCACCGTCAGCGCAACGCGGCGGGCAAGTCCCTGCGCCGCCAGCGCTTCATCGACAAAGCCGTAAGCATCGCCGGTCATGGAAACGACAAGGTGACGCATTTCGCAGAACCGCTCCAGCGTCGGCTTTACCGCGAAGGGATGGCGCGACCGCATAACCGCGACGAAATCCTCGCGATAGACCATCTCGGCAGCAAACCGCGTCGGCGCCGTCTCGACCGGTGCGATTGCGATGTCGACAGCGGCGGCGTCGAGATCGTCGAACAGCGGCTCCCATGCGCGCTCGATCTGACGGCCTCCCTTCGGCGGCAGCAACTGCCGCAGTCCAATATCAATGTTCGGAGCCCGGCTGCGCAGCAAGGTAAGCAGCGGCGGCATGAATACCGAGGAAATACCGTCCGGCGCTCCGATGACGAACCGCCGTGAGGACTTCGACGCATCGAACGGCTCGGCGGTCGAGATTACATTACGGACCCGCGCGAGAATGTCCGCGACCGGTCCGGCCAGCTCCAGCGCGCGCGCCGTCGGCACAACACCCTTCGGCGTGCGCAGAAACACTGGATCGTTCAGCAATTTCCGCATGCGGCCAAGACCATGACTGACCGCCGATGGTGACAGATTGAGCCGCTGCGCCGCGCGCCCGACGTGGCGTTCCTTCAGAACGACCTCGAAAAGCGTCAGGAGGTTCAGATCGGCTCGGCTAAGATCAGTTTTATTCAGCATATTCCTGAAATTGTATCATTGGATTCATCATTAGCCAACTGCCATTGCATGGGCCTCACACGGCCGCCGTTGGCCTCAACAACCTCCTGGAGAAATCCGCATGTCATTGTCGCGCACTGCCCCCGCCTATGCCCTCCCCGCAAACAGCGAGGAGGCTTTCATCGAGTCCGAATTTTACGCCGGGCGAGATGGCCTGTCTCGCACCGGGTCAACGACCGTGCAGACCGCAGACGCTGTCGTAAACTTCTGGCGCGAAGCCGGGCTCGCCATGTGGTTTGCCAAGGACGCGGATTTCGACCGCCGCTTTCGCGAGACCTTTTTATCCACGCACGAGGCCGCGGCCAGCGGCGCGCTGGCACAGTGGCAATCGACGCCAAACGGCGCGCTGGCGCTTCTGCTCTTGCTGGATCAGTTTCCCCGCAACGCCTTTCGCGGCACACCACGCATGTATGCAACCGATGCTTTGGCGCGCGAGGAAGCCGCTATTGCGATTGATGCCGGTCACGATCTTGCGGTGACGAAGGATCTGCGGCTGTTTTTCTACCTGCCCTTCGGGCATTCGGAAGATGTCGTCGATCAGGAGCGCTCGGTGGCGCTGGCGCAGGAGCTCGGCGAGCCGGCGTCCTCCCACTCAAAAAGGCACCGTGACATCGTTCGTCGCTTCGGCCGCTTCCCGCATCGCAATCCGATTCTCGGCCGCGCGATGACCGCGGAAGAGCAGCAATTCCTCGATGACGGCGGATATGCCGGCTGACCACCGGCTCGATCGAAAGGATCATCTCATGATCGCAGGACAACTCGCCCTCGTTATCGCCGCACTGTTCGCCGGGGCCGCGCTCTATATCGGCTTCGCGGAACAGCCGGCCCGGCTGCACCTCGACGACCGCGCACTCCTCATCGTATGGAAGCCGTCCTACAAACGCGGCTTCGCGATGCAGGCGCCCATGGCCATCACGGGATGTCTGCTCGGCATCCTGGCATGGGGGCAGAGCAGCCAGTGGCCGTGGCTCGCCGGAGCCGCGGTGCTGGTGGCCAACTGGCCTTATACGCTTCTGGTCATCATGCCGACGAACAACAAACTCATGACAACAGAACCCGCAAAGGCAGGACCAGAAACCCGCGCCCTGATCGAGGCATGGGCCAGATTGCACGCTGGCCGCACAATGCTCGGTATCGTGGCGACACTGATCTTTCTGTGGGCTTCGGTGCTCTAATCGCTGAAGAACGCTTATACGTTCTTCAGGGCGATGCGGAAGGTCGCCTCGGTCTTGGCCTTCACTTCGTCCAAGGTGACGCCGTCGGCGAGTTCGATCAGCGCCATGCCGTCATTGCCGTGCTTGTCGATGGTGAAGACCGCCAGATCGGTGACGACCATGTCGACCACGCGCTCGCCGGTCAGCGGCAGATTGCAGCGATGCAGCAGCTTCGCGCCGTCCTTGGCCGAGTGTTCCATCACCACGACGACGCGCTTGACGCCGGCGACGAGGTCCATCGCGCCGCCCATGCCCTTCACCATCTTGCCGGGGATCATCCAGTTGGCGAGATCGCCGTTCTCGGCCACCTGCATGGCGCCGAGGATCGACAGGTCGATATGCCCGCCGCGCACCATCGCAAAGGAATCCGCGCTGGAGAAATAGCTGGTGTCCGGCAGTTCGGTCACCGTCTGCTTGCCCGCGTTGATCAGGTCGGGATCTTCCTCGCCTTCATACGGGAACGGGCCCATGCCGAGCATGCCGTTCTCGCTCTGCAGGGACACATCGACGCCATCGGGAATGTAGTTGGACACCAGCGTCGGGATGCCGATGCCGAGATTGACGTAATAGCCGTCGCGCAATTCCTTCGCGGCGCGGGCAGCCATCTGTTCACGGGTCCAGGCCATGATGTTCTCCTATGACTGACGGTTAGGCGCGCTTGCGCGTGGTGCGCTGCTCGATCCGCTTCAGCGCAGGATCGACGGCGATGATGCGCTGAACGAAAATGCCCGGCGTGTGGATGTGATCGGGATCAATCTCTCCGGCCGGCACGAGATGTTCGACCTCGGCGATGGTGACCTTCGCGGCGGTCGCCATCATCGGGTTAAAATTGCGCGCGGTCTTGCGGTACACGAGGTTGCCGGCGGTATCGCCCTTCCAGGCGTGAACGATGGCGAGATCGGCGACAAGCCCCGTCTCGAGAATGTACTTCTCGCCGTTGAATTCCTTCACTTCCTTGCCCTCGGCGATCAGGGTGCCGACGCCGGTCTTGGTGTAGAAGCCGGGAATGCCGGCGCCGCCGGCGCGGATGCGTTCGGCCAAAGTGCCCTGCGGATTGAATTCGAGCTCGAGCTCGCCTGCGAGATACTGCTGCGCGAACAGCTTGTTCTCGCCGACATAGGACGAGATCATCTTCTTGATCTGGCGGGTTTCCAGCAGGCGGCTGAGGCCGATGCCGTCCACGCCCGCATTGTTGGAGACCACCGTCAGGTTCTTGACGCCGCTGTCGCGCAGCGCGTCGGACAGGGTTTCCGCGATACCGCAGAGGCCGAAACCGCCGGACATGACCATCATGCCGTCTTTGACAACACCTTCGAGCGCGGACTTCGCGTCGGGATAAACCTTGTTCATGAGGATTCAACCTGATGGAGGAAAATGGCGGCGGGCCGCGTGGTCGGTGGATTATTAGGCGAAACCTTCAAGGGCCGTCAATCGCGCCGCCGGACCGCCCCGCGAAGGCTTGCCCGCACTCCGTTTCCGTATCGCGATGTCTGCAAATACCTCTGGTTTTCCGGTGGGTTCACCGGTTTTCGAGGCTCCGGCGGCCTTGAAAGCGTCAAGAAAAGCCATCAAGTTGCAGCATGCGCCGCACCGGGACGTTTGGCCCGTGCTTTCAGACCGCAAACCTGCCGGATGAACTCATTGACGATGGCCCAAGGGATAAAGCGCCTCGGGATGCCGATTGCGGCATGCCTCGCTGCCGCGCTGCTCGGCCTGATCGCCATTTCCTGGATGATCGACCCGAACGCGGTGCGCCTTTCGGTCGAGAAACAGATTCGCGCCGCCACCGGCCTCGACCTGATGGTCAACGGCGATGTGCGGGTGTCGATCTTTCCCGGCAGCGCCATCACCCTGCATCAGGTCGGGCTGAAAGGATCGGCCTCGCGCGGCAGCGGCGTCGCCGACGAGCCTTTGACCGTCGGGGAGTTGACCGCGAACCTGCGCCTGATCCCGCTGTTGATGCGGCGCTATGACATCGCCGACGTCAGCCTGCTGAATCCGCGTATCAACGTGAAGCGTGGCGCCGATGGGCGCAGCAACTGGTCGGCGATCATCGAGACGCTGGCGCGCACCATCAAGCCGGGCGTCGACAGTCCGGTGTCGTTTTCCGAAATCCGCATCAAGGACGGCACCCTCACCTATCAGAACGAGGCGCGCGGCATCGCCGAGACCGTCAACGGCATTGACCTGTCGCTGGCCTGGCCGTCGATCTCGCGCGCGTTCGCCGCCACCGGCCAGTTCAACTGGCGCGGCGAGGCGGTCGACGGCAGCCTCAACATCGCCGACTTCATCGCCGCGCTGTCCGGCGAGCGGTCCGGCATCAAGGTTCGCATCACCAGCACGCCGCTGAAGTTCGCATTCGACGGCGCGATCGCCAACCGCACCAGCCTCCTGATGGAAGGCACGCTCAGTGCGGACAGCCCGTCGCTGCGCAACGCCGCGCGCTGGGCGGGACAGGCCCCTCCCGGCAACAACGGGCTGGGACGCTTTGCGCTGAAGGCCCGCACCAACGTGGTCGGCGAATCCATCGCGCTGACCAACGTCAATCTCGAACTCGACGGCAACACCGCCGAAGGCGTCATCACCTACAGCAACAGCGACCGCCAGACGGTGCAGGCCACCCTCGCCGCCGACGCGCTCGACTTCACGCCGTATATCGACACGCTGCGGCTGGTCGCCGGCAGTTCGCGGGAATGGAACAGGCAACTGTTCGATCTGCGCGGGCTTTCCGCCACCGATCTCGACATGCGGCTGTCGGCGGCGAAGGTGACCATCGGCACATCGAAGCTCGGCCGCACCGCGATCGGCGCGAACCTGCGCAACGGCACGCTCGCCCTGAGCATCGGCGAAGCGCAGATTTATGGCGGCATCCTCAAGGGATCGCTCGGCATCACGCGCGCCGATGCGGACGCCGACGTCAAGGCGCAATTCCAGTTCGCTGACGTCGATCTGGCGAGCTGCGCCAGCGACCTGTTCGGGATCAGCCGGTTGAGCGGGCGCGGCAGCCTGAACTTCGCGCTGGAGGCGAAAGGCGCGAGCCCCTTCACCCTCGCCCAATCGCTCGACGGCACAGCAACGCTGACCGGTCATGACGGCGCGATCGGCGGCCTTAACATCGAACAGCTTCTCAAGCGGCTGGAGCGCCGCCCGTTGTCAGGCGCGGGTAATTTCCGCAGCGGCTCCACGCCGTTCGACTCGCTGAATGTGGCGATCCGCTTCAACGACGGCGTTGCGACGGCGGAGGATGCGCGGATCGAAGGCCCGACCACGCGCGTGCTGCTCACCGGCACGGCGTCGGTGCCGTCACGTGAATACGACCTGAAGGGTGTCGCCAGCCTGATCGCGGCCACCGATGCGCCGCCCGCATTCCAGTTGCCGTTCGTGGTGCAGGGCCCGTGGGACGATCCGCTGGTGTTTCCGGATTCGGATTCGCTGATCCGCCGCTCGCCGGCCTCGGCGCCGCTGCTGGATGCCATCAAGGACCGCAAGGCCCGCGACGCGGTCAAGTCCGTGATCGAACGCTTCACCGGCGGCAAGAAACCGGCGGAACCGCCTGCCGCGCAGCCGCAGGCCGCCGCGCCATCGGCAAATCCTTCGGCTGCCGTTCTGCCGACCCCGGTGCTGCCTGCGCCGATTCCGCCGGCTGAGACATCGCCTGCGCCTGCGGCCGAGACGCCTCAACCTCCGCCCGGTGCAACATCGACAGACGCGACCACTCCGGCTTCGCCGTCTGCCGCGACCGAAAGCCCCCGGGAAAAGGCGGATTAAAGCGGCGCGGCGCTTTCGCCCTGATCGCTCGACAGTTTCGAGGCCAGCGACGCCGCGATGATCACCAGCGCCACCGCGGCCACCACCAGCGTGCAGATCGCGTTGATCTCCGGTTTCACCCCGAGCCGTACCTCCGAATAAATCCGGATCGGCAGCGTGGCCGATCCCGGCCCGGTGGTGAAACTCGCGATCACAAGATCGTCCAGCGACAGCGTGAAGGCGAGCATCCAGCCCGCCGCAATCGACGGCAGCATCAGCGGCAGCGTGACCGCGATGAACGCGCGCACCGGTGAGCATCCGAGATCCATCGCAGCTTCCTCGAGGCTGCGGTCGAGCACACCTAACCGTGACTGTACGACCACCGTCACAAAGCACATGGTCAGCGTCGTGTGCGCGATGGTGACGGTCCAGAAGCCGCGTCCGGCGTCGATGGCGACGAACAGCAGCAGCAGCGACAGGCCGGTGATGACTTCGGGCATCACCAGCGGCGCATAGAGCATGCCGGAAAACAGCGTTCGGCCCCGGAAGCGCTCGCCACGCGACAGCGCCAGCGCCGCCAGCGTACCGAGCAGCGTGGCCGCCGTAGCCGAGCAGAACGCCACGCGCAGGCTCATCCATATCGCTGACAACATCGCCTCGTCGTTGAAGAATTCGGCGTACCAGCGCAGCGACCAGCCGCCCCACACCGTCACCAGACGCGAGGCGTTGAACGAATAGATCACGAGAATCGCGATCGGCAGATACAGGAACGCCAGTCCCAGCGCGACCGATGCCATGTTGAAAACCGAGAAACGTGCGACGTTCCGCTCAGCCATCACCGCGCCTCCAGATGACGGCGCTGCAGCTTTTCATAGACCAGCAGCGGGATCAGCAGCACCGCGAGCAGCGCGATGGCGATCGCGGAGGCCACCGGCCAGTCCTTGTTGGTGAAGAACTCCAGCCACAGCGTCTGGCCGATCATCATGCGGTCCGATCCCGCGAGCAGATCGGGAATCACGAACTCGCCCATGATCGGAATGAAGCACAGCAGCAGGCCCGCGCCGACGCCCGGCAGCGACAGCGGGAACGTCACCAGCCAGAACGCTTTCAGCCGTGACGCACCAAGATCGGACGCGGCTTCCAGCAAGGCATCGTCCATCTTCGACAACGTGGCGTAGAGCGGCAGGATCATGAACGGGAAATACGAATAGACGATGCCGAGATACATCGCGGAATCGGTCGAGAGCCACGCCATCGGCTTGCCGATGATGCCGAGCGCCAGCAGCACCTTGTTGAGCAGACCATCATGCTGCAGCACATTGATCCAGGCATAGATTCGGATCAGGAACGAGGTCCAGAACGGCACGATCACCAGCATCATCGCGACCGGCTGCCAGCGTTGCGGCAGCCGCGCCATGCCATAGGCCACCGGATAGCCGATCACCAGCAGGATCGCGGTGGAGGTCAGCGCCACCACAAGGCTGCGGACATAGGACAGAATGTAGAGATCGTCCGACATCAGCAGCCTGAAATTGTCCGGCGACAGCGCACTGAGTGCCGCCGTAAATTTGTCCCAGCCCGCGCCAAGATCGAACACCGGCACATAGGGCGGCTGCGCGATGGCGGTCTGCGACAGCGCGATCTTCAGCACAAAGCCGAACGGCACCAGAAAGAACAGCACCATCCAGAGATAGGGCGCGAGCGCGGCCAGCCGCGCCGGACGGGTGAAAATGCGCCGCCCGCTCATCGGTCCAGCACCACGACATCGTCGGGCGCAAACGACACATTGACGCGCTGCCCGACAGAAAATTCATCGGCGGCGATCCGCGTGGCGTTGGCGAGCGCGATCCTGATGACCGCACCGGCATCCAGCTTCACGCCATAAACTGACGCGCTGCCGAGAAATCCCGCAGAGACGATTTCACCTGCGAATGCATTGACGACATCGGGAGCGAGAGGCGCGGCTTGTGACAGGCGAATCTTCTCAGGACGGATCGCGGCGCAGACACTCCTCGTGTCTGATTGAGGCGCATGTGACGCGACAATCGCTCCGGCGCTTTCCGTCGCAATGATGAAGTGCCCCGCCTGACGCGTGACCACCTGTCCCTCGATCAGGTTGATGTCACCGACAAAGCCCGCGATCCAGCGCGAATTCGGCGCTTCATAAAGCTGGCGCGGCGGCGCGACCTGCACCAGCACCCCGAACTGGGCAACCGCGAGTTCCGCACCGCCGGCGTGGTCGCCGATCACCTGCGCGCGCAGCGCGGCGTCGCGCTGCT
>JACDJB010002287.1_pt1 | contig 14093 bp, 14 predicted proteins | sample 7454121 | NCBI WGS metagenome assembly JACDJB01 (sample SAMN14253290, study PRJNA609438) | sludge metagenome | isolation source: sludge after 25d culture with pyrite | collected 2018-12-20 | reverse complement strand
GTGCTATTGGCGGTGCAGCCCCGCAGCCAGCCCTACGGCCTCGATCTCCGCCTCGACAGCGAGATCGTGCAGTTCGGTCACGACCTGCGTGAGGATGGCACGCGCCTCGATCTGCAGCCCAAGGCGAGCCTGCCACTGAGCGGCGCGGCCTGGTTCATCACACCGGCCCTGGGCGTACGCCATACCCAGTACAGCCTGGACGACCGCGCCGCGGGGTTGCCGACCGATCCGTCGCGGACCACACCCATCGCCAGCCTGGACAGCGGCCTGTTTTTCGAACGCGATACCCGCCTGTTCGGCAACGCCCTGCACCAGACCCTGGAGCCGCGCGCCTACTATCTGTATGTGCCGTACGAGGATCAGGACGAACTGCCGGTGTTCGACACCGGTCTGCGTGACTTCAGCTTCCAGCAGATGTTCGAAGACAATCGTTTCAGCGGCGCCGACCGCATGGGCGATGCCAATCAGCTGACCCTGGCGGTCACCAGCCGGTTTCTCGACCCCGAGAGCGGTGTGCAGCACCTCAGCCTGAGCCTGGGCGAGATCCTCTACTTCCGCGACCGTGACGTGGTGCTGCCGGGTCAGCCGGTGGGAAACCAGAGTGCCTCCAACCTGGTCGGCGAGCTGGACATGCGCCTGACGCACCGCTGGAAGGCCACCGCCGGCATCCAGTGGGACCCGCACGAGTCCAAGACCGACCGCGGCAGCCTGCGCCTGCAGTACCGCCCGGACCCGCGCCATCTGTGGAACCTCTCCTACCGCTACCGCAGCGGGGAACTGGAGCAGATCGACACCTCGGCACTGTGGCATTTCACCCCGCGCTGGCACGGGGTGGTCCGCTGGAACTACTCGCTGCCCGACCGCACGTTGCTGGAAGGCCTGGTCGGCGTCGAGTACGAGAGCTGCTGCTGGGTCCTGCGCCTCATGGGCCGCGGCTACGTGCATGACACCGACGGTGAACGCAACGACGCGATCCTGGTCCAACTGGAGCTGAAGGGCCTGACCAGCTTCGGCGACCCGATCGAGGCCCTGCTGGAAAATGGTATCCTTGGCTATCAGCGCAATCAGTAGGTTCAATCCCGTGATCCAATGTCTTCGCAACGCCCTCTGCCGCCGCGTCCTGCCGGTATTCCTCGCCCTCGCGACGCTCCTCCCGGCCGGCGGTGCCAGCGCCGCCGACGACCTCAACCGCATTGTCGCCGTGGTCAACGACGATGTGGTGCTGGAGAGTGAACTGGAAGCGAGGCTACGCATCGTGGGTGAACAGCTCGCGGCCCAGAACACCCAGATGCCACCCGCGAACGTGCTGCGCCAGCAGGTATTGGAGCGGGTGATCGTCGACCAGCTGCAGTTGCAGCTGGCAGCGCGCAACAATATCCAGGTCGACGACGAGACCCTCAACGCCAGCCTGCGCAATATCGCCGAGCAGAACGGCCTCAGTCTGGAGCAGTTCCGTGCCGCGCTGGAGGCCGAGGGCCATCCCTTCGCCGCCTTCCGCGAGGAGATCCGCAACCAGATCATCCTGTCGCGCCTGCATCAACAGATGGTCGGTAACCGTATCAACGTCACCGACCAGGAGATCGACAACCTGCTCGCCAACGAGCAGGCCTGGGGCGGTGGCGAGCGTGAATACCATCTCGGGCATATTCTGATCGCCGTACCCGAGGGTGCGTCCCCGGAGATGATTCAGGCCGCCGAGGAGCAGGCCAGGGGTATCGTACGCGAGCTGCGCGCGGGCGCGGACTTCGCGCATACGGCCGTATCGGTATCGGCGGGCCAGACCGCGCTCGAAGGTGGCGATCTGGGTTGGCGCAAGGCCGGGCAGCTGCCGACGCTGCTCGCCGAGCCCGTGTACGCGATGCAGCCCGGCGACATCACCGATCCGATCCGCGGCACCGGCGGCTTCCACATCGTCAAGCTGATCGAGACACGCGGTGACGACCGGCACGTCATCACCCAGACCCATGTGCGGCATATCCTGCTGCAGCCCGATGAGCTGATGTCGGAGACCGAGGTGCGCCTGCGGCTCGAACAGTTGCGTGAACGTATCATCGGCGGTGAGGACTTCGCCGCGCTGGCGCGCTCGCATTCCAAGGACCGCGTGTCCGCCTCCAAGGGCGGCGATCTGGGCTGGGTGAGCCCGGGCGACCTGGTGCCGCGCTTCGAGGAGGCCATGAACCGCCTGCAGCCGAACGCGATCAGCGGTGTGGTCGAGACGCGCTTCGGCCTGCATATCATCCAGGTCCTGGGGCGGCGGGACCATGACAGCACCGATGAGTTCAAGCGCAACAAGGCGCGCGAAATGATCCGCAAGCGCAAACTGGACGAAGAACTGGCCCTGTGGATCCGCCGCCTGCGCGACGAGGCCTATGTCGAATACCGTACCGAAGAGTGAGCCGGCGCGGCACGGCGTACGCCAGACATCACGCCCGGCCTGACGACGGTCGGCCGGATCGCGGCAACAGGCCCTGATGGCGCACATAGCCCGCAAACGTTTCGGCCAGAATTTTCTGCACGACCGCGGTGTCATCGCGCGCATCGTCGCGGCCATCGATGCGCGCCCCGGCCAGGAACTCATCGAGATCGGCCCCGGCCAGGGTGCAATCACCCTGCCGCTGCTGGCGGCCTGCGGGCGGCTGCAGGCGGTCGAACTGGACCGCGATCTGCTCGCCCCGCTGCAGGCTGCGGCGACGGGCGTCGGGGAGCTGATCTTGCACAACCGCGATGCCCTGCGCCTGGATTTCTGTGCGTTGCGCCAGGGCGAACACCGGCTGCGCATCGTCGGCAACCTGCCCTACAACATCTCGACGCCACTGCTGTTCCATCTGCTCGATCAGGCGACATGCATCGCCGACATGCACTTCATGCTGCAGCAGGAGGTGGTCGAGCGCATGGCCGCAGCGCCCGGGGCCGCGGCCTACGGCCGTCTGTCGGTGATGCTGCAGTACCGCTGCGCGGTGACACCGCTGTTCACCATCGGGCCGGGCGCCTTCCGTCCGGCGCCCAAGGTCGAATCGGCCTTTGTGCGGCTCATCCCGCATCCCGTACCGCCGGTGACCGTACGGGATGAGCAACGCTTCGCGCAGCTGGTACGACAGGCGTTCTCGCAGCGGCGCAAGACCCTGCGCAACACGCTCAAGGGCCTGCTGGATGCCGAGGCCATCGCGGCGGCCGGCATCGACCCGCAGATCCGCGCCGAGCAGCTGGATCTGGCGGCCTTCGCGCGGCTGGCGAACGTCCCTGTCCCCTGAGCCTGTCCATGCCTGCCCGGCCGGCCGCCCTGCCGTCCCGGTCCTACGGCTATACTGATCCACGACGCTCACAAGGGGAATCGCCATGGAACACCATCGACACATCCTGGCCGCCGTCGACTTCGGCGGCGACAGCGATCAAGTGATAGATCGTGCCGCCGCACTGGCCCGCGCCATGGGAGCCCGGCTCAGCCTGGTGCATGTCGTGGAGTTCCTGCACTTCGATCTCGCCAGCGAGTTGGTGCTGCCACAGGATGTACACCTGGAGACGCAGATGGTCGAGGCCGCCACGCGCAGGCTGGCGGCAATCGCCGCGGACATCGATGTCGACGGGTCGGTGAATCACTGGGTGGAACTGGGTGCTACCAAGCAGGAAATCATCCGCATCGCGGAGACACAGGGCGTGGACCTGATCGTGATCGGCAGCCATGGGCGGCACGGGATCGGCCGGCTGCTGGGGTCGACCGCCAATGCCGTGCTGCACGGCGCAAGCTGCGATGTGTTGGCGGTGCGCATCCGCGCGCCCGATTGAGAGCGATTTCCGGTAGCCGCTCGGTGGGCAAGCCGGGCGGCGGCCTTACCAGTGCCTGGTCAGATTGATGTACAGATCCGGACGCCACTCCGGAACAGCGCCGCCGGCCGAGTCAGCATTCTTGGCCGCCGTCGACACCCGTGCAGGACGCAGGCTCAGGGTGAGCTCCGGGCCTCTGACTCCGAACGGCCGCCCCATCCCGCCACGTGTCTCGATCAACTGTCGCAGCGCGGGGCGCTCGAGCAGATTGTTCACCCACAGCGGTGCGATACGTTCCGCCAGGCCAGTGCGCGGATCCAGCAGCAGGTGTGTCCCGACGGCATAGAGGCTATCCGCTCTGGCGGCCCGCTGCTCCCCGGGTCCGGCCGCCTGGGCAGCTGTCGTCACCACCACGCCCAGGCCCACGATCAGCGCCAACAGCAGCAGCGGGTCGGGTTTACGCATACGGGGGCTGCGGTATTTCATGTCGAGTCTTCCGCTGGGCGATTTCGGATCAATTTCTGGCTGATTCGCCGTGCAAGCGCCAAATCCCCTGGCACCCTGTCGAAACCGGATCGGTGCGCCTGCCTGGGTGTTAACGGCCACGCGCCGATCACCTTCAATCCAAAAGGGAACCGGGTTCACAACGTTGAAAGGGAAAGATCGAGACGCGGCCAGGGTAAGGCACCCGCCAGTTGCCCGCACGCAGCACTGGCAGCTCGGGCCAATGATAGATTTAAAATTATGTTTTAATTGATATTATCTTGTGGCTCCGTGGCTGCGGTACGCGCCATCCAGCCAGCAACGGGGCAAGGCCTCGCCCGAGGGGAAGGCCAGATCGCCCTTGGCGAAGGCCGCCGGGTCCTGGAGCTCTTCCCCGGCGTGGATCCGTCCCTGGACGCTGTCCTGAAACGGATCGAACAGATTCGGGAGATTCAGGATCTCCACCAAGTCACCGCTGGACACGTGTTTGAGATACATGTGACACCTCCAATCGTCCGACTCGCCCGCCGGTCTTCCATCGCCACACCTGCGCCCGGGAACAACGGGCGGCCTTCGCCAGTCGAATGTGCAGGACTGGTCTATTCTCAATATAGTCCGTTGTTACGGGTGGCAGGACGCCAACGCCCGATACCATCATTCCCAGGAGGGATCCATGACGACACCGGCCTCATGCGTGACCCAGACATTCGGTCAGACGATCTGGTACGACAATATCCGTCGCGAACTGCTGCGCTCCGGCGCCATCGCGCAGATGATCTCCGAGCAGTGCCTGGCGGGCCTGACCAGTAATCCGAGCATCTTCGAGAAGGCCATTACCACCGGCCGCGAATATGACGAGGCCTTGTCGTCCGCCCGCCGACAGCATCCCCAGGCCTCCGCCCAGGACATCTTCTACGACCTGGCGATCGACGACATCCGCGCGGCGGCGGATCTGTTTGCCGGGCTGCATCGCAGCAGCGAAGGGCGCGATGGCTGGGTCAGTCTTGAGGTCTCGCCGGATCTCGCTTATGACACCGACACGACGATCGATGAGGCCGAAGCGCTGTTCCGACGCGTCGACCGGCCAAACGTCATGATCAAGGTACCCGCCACGCGTCAGGCGCTGCGTGCGATCGAGGTGCTGACCGACCGCGGCATCAGCATCAACGTGACCCTGCTGTTCTCGACCGCCCGCTATGAGCAGATTGCGGATGCCTATCTGCTCGGCCTCGAGTCCCGGCTGCGCCGCGGCCAGCCGCTGCACCGGCTCCGTTCGGTCGCCAGCTTCTTCGTCAGCCGCGTCGACAACCTCATCGACCGGCAGCTGCAATCGGTCATCGCCCAGGCGGAACCCGCGCGTGCGGCACGGGCGCAGGCACTGCTCGGCCAGGTCGCCATCGCCAATGCACGCCTCGCCTACCGGCGCTTCCAGACCCTCTTCGGCAGCGAGCGCTTTCAGATGCTCGCCTCCGCCGGTGCCCATGTGCAGCGTCTCCTGTGGGCCAGCACCAGCACCAAGAATCCGGCCTACAGCGATCTTCTGTATGTCGAACCGCTGATCGGCGCGGATACCATCAACACGCTCCCACCGCAGACGCTCGCGGCCTTCAATGATCATGGCAAGGTCGCACAGACACTGCCCGCCGATACGGTGCAGGCGGAGAACGTCCTGAAGGAACTGGAAGCGCTGGGCATCAGCCTGGATGCGGCCACCCGTCAGCTCGAGGACGATGGCATCGCGGCCTTCGCCACGTCGTATCACAACCTGCTGCAGTCCATCGCGGAGAAGACGGCCCGGCTGTCGGGCACGGGCGGTTGAGCGGCACTCGCCATCGAGCGGGGCGCGTGCCACCATAGTGTAAACACCCGACCGGCAGCGTTGTCATGTCACTACAGCAGAGAATTTGCGACCATCCACTCTACGTCCATCCGGATGTCACCCGTCTCGCCGAGATCGTCGCCGAACGTGTGATCGCCATCGGTGCTGACGCCATCGCGCAGCGCGGCGCATTCCACCTGGCCCTGTCCGGTGGTACGACCCCGCGGCACCTGTACCGGGCACTGGCACAACCCGAGCGGCAGGCGCGACTGGACTGGAGGCACGTGCACCTGTATTTCGGCGATGAACGCGCGGTGCCGCCGGATCATCCCGACAGCAACTTCCGCATGGCCCGCGAAGCGCTCATAGACCACGTCCCGACACCGGCCGCGCAGGTGCACCGCATGGCCGCCGACCCCGCCCATATCGAAGCGGATGCGCGGGCCTACGCCCAGGTGCTGGCGACGCACCTGCCGCAGGACACTGCCGGGATACCGGTATTCGACCTCATCCTGCTCGGTCTCGGGACAGACGGTCACACCTGCTCGCTGTTTCCGGATACGCCGATCCTCGCTGAGCAGGAACACAGTGTGGCCGCCGTGCATGCGACGCATCTGGACAGCTGGCGGCTGTCACTGACCTATCCGACGCTGCACGCCGCGCGCCAGTTGCTGTTCCTGGTGAGCGGCCCGGACAAGGCGGTCATCATGGCGCGCCTCTGCGGTCCAGCCGCTGCGGGTACCAGCCGGCTACCGGTGGAGCGCATCGAACCCGGCGGGGCCGTCGAATGGCATCTGGACCGCGCGGCAGCCGGGAGTCTTGCCTCATGAACCTGAAAAACTCATTGCAGCCACGGCAGCGCACCGAAGGCGCGGCGATGAAACCACATCGTGAAGCCCGGGCTCAGCACCTGGCGGATGAGGGAGGTTATTGTATGAAACGTAGGATCCCGCCTGTGTTTTTTCGTGTACTTCCGTGGCAAATGCAGTTTCTGAGATGAATGCACCAGCGGTCATGGCGGCCGATGTCGGCGGCACGCATGCACGCGTACAGCTCGCTGAGATTGCCGACGGTATCCCCCAGACAGTCCACGAGCGGCATTATCGCAGCGCCGCCCATGCGGATCTGGCGTCGATCCTCCAGGACTTCCTGGAGTCGACCGGCGCACGGCCCCGCCACGCCTGCATCGCGGTCGCCGGCCCCGTCAGCCGCGCTGCGGACGGCCAGCGCGCACGCGTCACCAACTTGCCCTGGACGCTCGACAGCCGTGCGCTCGCCGCGCAGCTGGGCATCGATACATTGCAGATCATCAATGATTTCGAAGCGGTCGGATACGGTATCGCTGCCCTGCGACCCGCCGACCTGGTCACCCTGCAGGCCGGCGAGCCACAGGCCGGCGCGCCGCGCGCCGCATTGGGTGCAGGTACCGGCCTCGGTCAGGCCCTGCTGATGCCATGTGCGGGCCGCTACGACGTCATTGCCACCGAGGGCGGGCACGCCGACTTCGCCCCGCAGACCGATCTCCAGATGGCCCTGCTGCGTCACCTTACGGCACACCACGGCCACGTCTCTTATGAACGCCTGCTATCGGGGGCCGGGTTGGTGCACCTCTATGAATTCCTGCATCACGAGCGGACCGGCACGGCCGCGCCGGCACCCGCTGGCGACCCCGCGGCGGCCGTGAGCCAGGCCGCTCTGGCGGGCACGGACCCCATTGCCGTCGAGGCCTTGCAGGAATTCGTGCGCATCTACGGCGCCCAGGCGGGCAACCTCGCGCTCGCCTGCCTGCCGTTCGGCGGGCTGTTCATCGCCGGCGGCATTGCACCAAAAATCCTGCCGCTATTGCAGGACGGTGGCTTCGTGCAGGCCTTCAACGCCAAGGGCCGCATGGAACCGCTGCTGCAGCGCATACCCGTGCACATCGTCGCGCACGCGGCGCCGGGCCTGTTGGGTGCCGCCTTGTGTGCCGCACGCCCGATCGCCGACGAGATTGCACGGGGGCACTGAGGGATTTTGAAATAGTGGCCACCCCCGGCGTATCCTGGGAGCCTGTCGGACTCGGGCGGTCGTAGCGAGCCGGGTGGGATAGCAGTCCCACGTCCGACAGGCTCCCAGCCACCCCTAAGTCGATCAGCAGGTACATGATGGGTCAGTCGTCGAACTACGCCGTTGAAGTCCGTGTGGAGTCGCAGTATGTGGAGGCGCAGTCCGTCCCCGCGAGCCAACGCTATGTATTTGCGTACATGGTGACCATCCGCAACACCGGCGATATCCCCGCGAAGCTCCTGACCCGCCATTGGATCATCACCGACAGCAACGGCAAGACCCAGGAGGTGCGCGGCGAGGGTGTGGTGGGGGAACAACCACACCTCCGGCCGGGCGAGGCATTCCAGTACACCAGCGGTACCATGATCGAGACCACGGTAGGTTCCATGCGTGGCAGTTATCAGATGATCGCCGACGATGGCGTCGAGTTCGACGCGGAAATACCAGCGTTCACCCTGTCGACGCCGCGCGTGCTGCACTGACGCCACCCCGTGGCCGTCTACGCCATCGGCGATGTCCAGGGCTGCCTCCACGAACTGGACCGCCTGCTGACCGAGCTGCATTTCGACCCCGCCCGCGACCGGCTGTGGTTCGCCGGCGACCTCGTCAACCGCGGCCCCCGCTCACTGGAGACCCTGCGCTTCGTGCGTGGCCTGGGCGCCGCGGCGACCACCGTGCTGGGCAACCATGATCTGCACCTGCTCGCCGTCGCCTGCGACCCGGCGCGCGCCCGGCCCAAAGACACCCTGCACCCCATCCTGGACGCGCCCGATCGCACGGAACTCCTGGACTGGTTGCGCCGCCAGCCGTTACTGCACCATGACGCGACCCTCGGCTACACGCTCATCCATGCCGGCTTGCCGCCGCAATGGGACCTCGGTCTGGCGCAGGACTGCGCCCGGGAGGTCGAGGCCGCCTTGCGGGGAGACGACTACGCCGCATATCTCACGCAGATGTACGGCAACGAACCCGACCGGTGGACGGACGACCTGCAGGGCCAGGAGCGCCTGCGCTTCATCACCAACTGCTTCACGCGACTGCGCTATTGCGATGCCGACGGCCGGTTGGGGCTGGCCTTCAAGGGGGCGCCGGGCAGCCAGCCGGCCGGCTGGCTGCCGTGGTTCGAAATCCCGCAGCGGCGCAGCCGGTCGCTGCGGATCGTCTTCGGACACTGGTCGACGCTCGGCCCACGCGATGATCCCGGGATCTTTCCGCTGGACAGCGGCTGCCTGTGGGGCGGGCAGCTCACCGCACTGCGCCTGGACGGGGTACCGCGCTGGACCCGCGTCCCCTGTCCCGGCGTCCGCACCCCCGGGCACGACTGACCGGGGCCGGACACCGCTCCCGGCTCGTTTCAGCCCAAAAATCGCATTTGCCACGGAAGCACACGGAAAAACACGGAAAAACACGGACAACATCACACGCTTCACATAACAGCCCTCCTCATCCGCCAGGTGCTGAGCCGGGGCTTTGCGACACTGTTTCATTTCGGTGTCTTCCGTGTGCTTCCGTGCCTGAAGTGAGTTTCCCAGGTTCAGTGCAACGCGCCACGCGCCTGCACAGGCAACCGGGGATGTGGGTATGTGTACATCACCTCGCGTGGGATCAGGTCGAGTCGTGATCGGAGATAGGACTCCGACGCTCGAGCAGTACGAAGCTGTAGGGGTAGGGGTTGTGCTCGTCCGGCGCATGCTCGCTGCGCTCGAGCTCCCGCCAGTCCGCCGGTGTCAGCTCGGGAAACCAGGTATCACCCTCGAAGGCCGCATCGATGTGCGTCAGATAGATGCGCTGGGCGCGCGGCAGCAGGTCCGTATAGAGTTGCGCGCCGCCGATGAGCATGATCTCGGGCGCGCCGCCGGCCGCCGCCAGGGCCGCGTCGATCGAGGCCACGACGGTGCAGCCCGGGGCCACATAGTCCGGATCGCGGCTGACGACAATATTGGTTCGGCCGGGCAGGGGTCGGCCGATGGACTCGTGGGTCCGGCGCCCCATGACGATCGGTTTGCCGAGGGTCACGGCCTTGAAGTGCCGCAGATCGGCCGGCAGGCGCCAGGGCAGCGCGTTGCCGTGGCCGATCAGCCGATTGCGATCCATGGCGACGATGAGAGAAATGATCATGGCAGGATTGTATTATCAACCACGAAGGACACGAAGGAACATCTGATTTATAGGCCTACGCAATGCGAAGATGCAGCGAAGATCCTGGGCCACTACTGTCCCATAAACTTCGCAACATGGTTCCGAGCGGCCACTGACAAGACCGTCGGCCGCAGGGATGCGGCCGTCGAGCCTACAGGATGTATTCACGGCGGGTCTTGCCGGTGGCCGCTCGGAGCCATATCCCCACAATTGCCAACCATGCTACTGACCGCGCCAAGACATGCCGGCTATCAAGCTATTCAGGCTATATAGAACGTTTATGGGACAGCAGTGATCCTGGGCGCATTCAACACTGAATATCTCTGCATGTCTGCGCTCTAACCGCATAAATCAGTGCCCTTGAAAGGCGCCCTTCTGCCCTTGGTAAGTGCTCTCCCGCGAGGGAAGAGGGAACTCACAGTTTACAGTTTTACGTCGGTCAATATTTTCCTTCGTGCCCTTCGTGTCCTTCGTGGTTGACACCGCACTCACACCGCCACCGGCGCCTTGATGTGCGGGTGATGCTGATAGTTCGTCAGCTCGAAGTCCTCGAAGCGGAAGGCGAAGAGATCCCTCACCTCGGGATTGATACGCAGGGTCGGCAACGGGTAGGGCTCGCGGGCCAGCTGCAGATCGGTCTGTTCCAGGTGATTCAGATACAGATGCGCGTCGCCCAGCGTATGTACGAATTCGCCGGGTTCCAGACCGACGACCTGAGCGATCATCAGGGTCAGCAGCGCATACGACGCGATATTGAACGGCACGCCCAGGAAGATGTCCGCGCTGCGCTGGTACAGCTGACAGGACAACCGCCCGGCCGCGACATAGAACTGGAACAAGGCATGGCAGGGCGGCAGGGCCATCCTGTCGATCTCACCGACGTTCCAGGCACTGACGATGATGCGCCGGGAATCGGGGTTGTGGTGCAGCTGCTCGAGCACCTGTGCGATCTGGTCGATGTGGCGCCCGTCCGCGGTCGGCCAGGAGCGCCATTGCGATCCGTACACCGGGCCGAGATCACCGTTCCCGTCGGCCCACTCGTCCCAGATGGTCACACCATTGTCATGCAGATACTTGATGTTGGTGTCGCCCCGCAGAAACCACAGCAACTCGTGGATGATCGAGCGCAGATGCAGTTTCTTGGTGGTCACCACGGGAAAACCCTGCGCCAGATCAAAGCGCATCTGATGACCGAATACGCTCAGCGTCCCGGTGCCGGTGCGATCTTCCTTACGTACCCCCTGTTCGCGCACATGACGCATGAGGTCGAGATACTGCTTCATGACATTGCCTTCAGATATCTGCTCGAATGGTCTTTAGCCACGGAAAGCTGGGGCGAAGCCAGTGCGGGAACACGCGGTGTCGCGCCCCGGCAAGCGGCGCCCGAACCGGCGGTCAGCGGCCTCCCAGGGATTTTTATTGATCATGTCCGTGCCTTCCGTGTTTTCCGTAGCCAATGCTCTCTTACCTCACTGCCCGCCGCGGCGGCTCAGTGCCAGCAGGATGAGGCCGAACAGGATCATCGGCAGCGACAGCACCTGTCCCATGGTGACCCAGTTCAGTGCGAGATACCCCAGATGCGCGTCCGGCAGGCGCACGAACTCGACGGCGAAACGGAATACGCCGTAGCCTAGCAGGAACAACCCGGACACGGCCATGGTCGGCCGTGGTTTGCGCGAATACAGCCACAGAATGACGAACAACACCAGGCCTTCCAGGAGCGCCTCGTAGAGCATGGACGGATGTCGCGGTGCGCTGTAACCCTCGACGGCGCCGCCGCAGAATTGCGGGAAGCGCGCGCAGGGCAGCTGCATCGCCCAGGGCACATCGGACACGCGCCCCCACAGTTCGCCATTGATGAAATTACCGAGGCGCCCGGCGCCCAGGCCGATCGGCACCAGCGGCGCGATGAAGTCGGTGACCTGGAAGAAGCTGCGCCCCGTCTTGCGGCCATACAGCCACATGGCCAGCAGCACGCCGAGCAGGCCGCCGTGGAAGGACATGCCGCCCTCCCAGATCCGCAGCAGCATGAACGGATCGCCGAGGAAGAGATTGAAGTTGTAGAACAGCGCGTACCCGATCCGCCCACCGAGGATCACACCCAGCGCCGCATAGAACACCAGATCGCCGATCTCCTCCGCCTGCCAGCCACTGTCGGGGCGCCGGGCGCGCCCGGCGCCCAGCCACCAGGCAGCGACAAAGCCGATGAGATACATCAGCCCGTACCAGTGCACCGCGAAATCACCGACGCGCAGCGCGGCAGGATCGATGTCGGGATAGGTCAGCATTGTTTCAACTCAGTTTTTCGAACACCGATTAACCACGAAGGACACGACGGACACGAAGTAAATTCACGAATGAATGCTCAACGAAAAGTCCCCTGCTCCTTGATGGGGAAGGGCCGGGAGACAGGGAGTTACGGTTTGCATTTCCTTCGTGTCCGTCGTGTCCTTCGTGGTTAAAACCATACCTCACCGCACTCACGCCGGCAGCACCCGGCAGTACAGCGCCTTGAGGTACTCGGTCTCGGGGATCGCCGCATGCGTGGGGTGGTCCGGGCCCTGGCGGCCGCGCTCCAGGATCTGCACACTGCGGTCGAGGTGCCGCGCGGCGGCCAGCACCAGCTGCTGCAGCGTCCCGGCCTCGAGGTGATAGGAACAGGAGGCGGTCACCAGGATACCGTCCTTCGCCAGTACCTGCATGGCCTGCTGATTGATGCGCTGATAGGCCTCGATGCCGGCCTTGACGTCCTTCTTGCGTTTGATGAAGGCCGGTGGATCCAGCACCACCACGTCGAACTGCTCGCGCGCCTCACGCAGTTCGCGCAGCACGTCGAAGGCATCGCCCCGGCGGGTCTGCACGCGCGCCTCCACGCCATTGAGTCCGGCATTCACCGCGACCTGCATCAGCGCCTCCGGCGAGGTATCCACGCACAGCACCTCGCGCGCGCCGGCGCAGGCCATCTGCACACCCCAGCCACCGGCATAACTGAACAGGTCCAACACCCGCAGGCCGTTCACGTAACGCGCCAGGCGCGCGCGGTTCTCGCGCTGATCGTAGAACCAGCCGGTCTTCTGGCCGGCCTGCAGGTGGGCGCGGAAGTGCGTGCCGTTCTCCTCGAGGTCCACCTGCGGCGGCACCCTGCCAATCTCCTCGACATAGTTGTGCAGGCCTTCCAGGGCACGGACCGGACTGTCGTTGCGCAGCAGGATGCCGGTGGGCTTGAGCACCTTCTCCAGCGCATCGATCAGGGCATCGCGTACCTGTTCCATGCCGGCCGTGGTCAACTGCACGACCAGCACGTCGCCGTAGCGGTCGACGATCAGCCCCGGCAGGGCATCGCCCTCACCGTGCACCAGGCGGTAATAGGGCCGGGCGTACAGGCGTTCACGCAGGGACAGCGCCACGTTCAGACGGTGCACCAGCAGCGAGCGATCGAGCACATGGCCGGGGTCACGGCTCACCAGGCGCGCGCAGATCAGGGAATGCGGATTCACATAGCCCGTACCGAGCGGCTTGCCGTTGGCGGCCTCGATCCGCACCGGCTGGCCGGGCGCGAAGGCCGTCAGCGGCGTGCGCGCCGTGTCGACCTCGTTGCTGTACACCCACAGGTGGCCGGCACGCAGGCGGCGCTCCTCGTTCTTCTTCAGTCGCAAGGGGGTCAGTGTGGCGGGTATGGAGGGTGTGGCGGCGTCGCTGGATGTCACGGGGCGCTCCGGTCGATGGCCGGGCATTGTAGCATCACTGCGCGGCCAGCCATTTCCCCGCGGCCCACAAGACCAGGTCGTCGGCGTCGCCGCGATAGTCCTGCAGCAGTTCCCCGCCGCTGCAGGGCTCAGGCATC
>JACDJB010002283.1_pt1 | contig 14110 bp, 11 predicted proteins | sample 7454121 | NCBI WGS metagenome assembly JACDJB01 (sample SAMN14253290, study PRJNA609438) | sludge metagenome | isolation source: sludge after 25d culture with pyrite | collected 2018-12-20 | reverse complement strand
CACCCTGAACGGGCTGACCTGCACGAGCGAGCCTGAACTGGACCGGGCGCTGCATGAGGCCGACTGCGTGGTCATTGTCACCGATCATTCGATTTACGACTGGCGTGACATTCGCAGCCGGGCAACACTGGTCGTGGACACGCGCAATGTCACTTGAGGGCAACAAGGCATGTCTGGTCCGGCGCGCCCCAGGGATCCGGTGATTTAGACCGGCCGGCTGCAATCGCTATGCAAGCATTGACCTTTTGGAAAACCGTGACAATGGATCGTGCGAACCTTCTGGAGCGACTGGTGACGCTGCTCAACACGCATGGCATCCAGTATTGTGTGATCGGCGGACAGGCAGTAAACGCCTACGTCGAGCCGCTGGTCAGTCTTGATCTCGACCTGGTCATAGCGGTTGAGCAGATGGATGAAGCTGTTAGGCTGCTGGCAACTGAGTTCGAGGTCAAGGACTTTCCACATAGCCTGAATATCTATCTGCCCGGCTCGGATCTGCGAGTTCAGATTCAGACCGACGAGCGTTATGCTTCATTCCCCGAACGCGCCATGACCGAAGAGGTATTGGGCCTTGCTTTGCCTGTTGCCAGCCTGGAAGACACGTTGCGCGGCAAGGTTTGGGCTGCACTCGATCCAGACCGCCGAGCCAGCAAACGCCAAAAGGACCTGGCCGATATCGCCCGTCTTCTAGAGGCTTATCCTTGGTTACGCCAATACGTACCCCCTGACCTTCTTCTGAAGTTGATTTGACACTACGATGCTGAATAGTCTCCGTCAGCGGCTGGCGCCGCTCAGCCGCACCGCTGCCCCCGCTTTGCCGGCCAGGACGGTTGTCATCGTCTCCGGCCTGCCGCGCTCGGGCACCTCGATGATGATGAAGATGTTGGAAGCAGGCGGTTTACAGGCGGTCAGTGATGGCCTGCGCACTGCCGATACGGACAATCCCGAAGGCTATTACGAATTCGAACGGGTGAAGCAGCTCGATAAGGGTGACACTGCCTGGCTTGCCGAGGCCGAGGGCAAGGTGGTCAAGGTGATTTCGGCCCTACTCGAGCATCTGCCGCCTGACTACCAGTACCGGGTTATCTTTATGAACCGGCGCATGGAGGAAGTGCTGGCCTCACAGCGCAAGATGCTGGCGCACCGCGGTGAACCCTCGGACATCAGCGATGAGAAACTGGCGGAGCTACTGGAAAAGCATGTGCGCAAGGTGAAGTCCTGGCTGGCTACCCAACCTCATTTTCGTTTGCTGGACCTGGATTACAACCGGATGCTGACCGAACCGCAGCCCTTTGCGCAGCAGATCAATCGCTTTGTGGATGGTATCTTGGACGAAGAAGCGATGGCGGCGGTGGTCAATCCGGCGCTTTATCGCAACCGGGCTGGATAGCCGGCGCTGGTCATCTGACCGGCGTCGCGCCTGGCAACCGGCGATCTTGTATTCGCGAGCGTGATGCATGGAACTCAGGAACTATTGGGAGATCTTCCGGCGCTGGGTCTGGCTGATCGTACTCTGCGCCGTGATAGCAGCGGCAGCGGCCTATGCTTTTACCAGCCGGCAGACGCCTATTTACCGCGCCTCTGCGCGCTTGTTGGTGGGCCAGAACTCGGCCAGCACCAATCCCAATACCGCCTATGCTGACATCCTCCTGAGCGAACGCCTGACCCGCACCTATGCCCAGATCCTGACGGCGCGGCCGCTGTTGGAGCAGGCGGCGGCGGCCGTCGGTCTTGACCGGATCGATCCGACTACTGTGTCGGTGCAGCCGGTGCGCGATACACAACTGCTCAGTATCAGCGTCGATCATCCCAGCCCGGTCCTGGCCGCCAGGATCGCCAATACACTGCCCGAAGTCTTCATTGCCTACAACAGCGCCCAGCAGCGGGCGCGTTTTCAGGAATCCAAGCAGGCCCTGACCGCGGAACTCGCCAAGTTGAGCGAAGAGATCGAGACTATCGAGAGCCGCAGCGCCGATCTGGCCGAGGATGACCCACAGGCGCCACTGCTGCAAGGCCAACTGGCCCAGTATCGCAGCAGCTACGGCAATGTGCTCTCGCAATTGGAGAGTATTCGTATTGCCGAAGCCAATGCGGTCGATACGGTGTCTGTGGTCGAGCCGGCGGTGGCCCCGCGCCTGCCTGTGCGTCCACAGGTTCTGATCATGACCTTGCTGGCACTGCTTGCGGGCCTGATGTTCGGGGTGGGTCTGGTCTTTCTGATCGAGTACCTGGACGATACAGTCAAGCTGCCGGAACATGTCGAACGGCTGACCGGGTTGAGTACGCTGGGCGTGATCGCCCGCGAGAAGAATGGCGGGGGCAGGTTCGGTCGGTTGCGCAAGGGCGGCCGCCAGAATCAGTCCGAGGCAATTGGATTGGTCACGCTTGAGAAACCGCGCTCGCCCAGCGCCGAAGCCTATCGTACAATCCGTACCGGCATCCAGTTCTCCAGTATCGATAACCCGATCCGGAGCCTGGTCGTCACCAGCCCCGGCCCCAGCGAAGGCAAGAGCACCACAGCGGCCAATCTGGCGGCGGTGATCGCTCAGGCAGGCAAAAGGGTTGTCCTGGTCGACGCCGACCTGCGCAAACCGGCCCAGCATAAGCTGTGGGGCGCGCCCAATACGGTGGGGCTGACGGGGTTGCTGCTGGTGGAAGACCAGCCCGAAAGCCTGGACTATGTGCTGGCGCCAACTCAGGTGGAGAATCTGTGGGTGATCACCAGCGGGTTACTGCCGCATAACCCATCCGAGTTGCTGGGCTCGCAGAAACTGCAGCGATTGGTCGATAGGCTGCTGCAGGATCATGATCTCGTGGTCTTCGATGCGCCGCCGGCGCTGGCAGTGACCGACCCGATTGTGCTCAGCCAAAGCCTGGATGGGGTGCTGCTTGTGGTTGATGCCGGCGGTACACGCGAGCCGGCGCTGCAGCAGACGGTGCAGGCGCTGGCATCGGTGCAGGCGCACATCATCGGCGTCGTGTTGAACAAGTTCCCGGTCAAGAGCGGCGGCTACTACTATTATTACTATCATCACTATTACGAAGAAGTCGGCGAAAAAGGCGAAGGCGTGACCAAGCGCTCGGCGAAGGTGACGCGGCCCAGCTATTGACGTGGGTACATCAGGATCAGACCCTAAAAGTCTCGAAGACCTTTAGGGTCTGCGTAATGCGTGGTTTTTGCGATATGTGTGGAATAGCAGGGATCGTACTGCGGCCTTCAGCGGATGCGTCCGATATGCCCCAGCGTCTGCGGGCAATGGCGTCGGCGATGGCGCATCGCGGGCCTGACGACGAGGGCGTTTATGTGACGCCGGATGGCCGTCTTAGTCTGGCGAACCGGCGTCTCGCTATCCGCGACCTCTCGGCGGCCGGCCATATGCCCATGACGGCCGCTGACGAACCGGTGTCGATCACGTACAATGGCGAAATCTACAATGCTGGCGAGCTGCGGCGCGACCTGGAATCGTTGGGGCGGATCTTCTTTTCTCATAGTGATACAGAGGTGGTTCTGCATGGCTATCTCGCCTGGGGTGATGGCGTGTTGGCGCGGCTGCGCGGCATGTTTGCCTTTGCCATTGCCGATGATCGACCTGGCCGGCGGCGTCTGGTGCTGGCGCGCGACCGGCTGGGAATCAAGCCGCTCTACTACGCGCAAACGTCCTCGGCGTTCCTCTTTGCCTCTGAATTGAGAGGGCTGCTGGCGTCGGGTTGGGTGGGCAACGAGATCGATCCGGCAGCGCTGGCCGGCTATCTGCAGTTAGGCAGCGTGCCTTCGCCGTTGACGATCTATCTCCAGGCGCGGGCATTGGAGCCGGGCTGCTTGTTGGAGGTCGATCCCCAGGGCCAGCCGCTTGCTTCCCCTACTGTCTATTGGCGTTTTCCCACCCAGACCCTGGCTCCTGCCGACTATGGCGAGGCAGTCGATCTGGTGCGCCAACACCTGCGAGACGCGGTCGAGTGCCACCTGGTCAGCGATGCCCCTTTGGGCCTCTTCCTCAGCGGCGGGCTTGATTCCAGCGCCATTGCTGCCCTGGTGCGCCAGATGACGACCGGCCCGCTGCGCACGTGCTCGATGATCTTTGAGGAGACAAGCTATTCGGAGGCAGGTTTTGCCCGGACGATGGCTGAAGCTGTGGGCGCCGAACATTTCGAGCGGGTCGTCACTGCCGCCGATTTGCTGGCCGGGTTCGATTCGATCCTGGCCGCGCTCGATCAGCCCTCGGTGGATGGCGTCAATACCTATTTCGTATCGCAAACGGCCCGCCAGGCCGGGTTGACTGTGGCCCTTTCGGGCTTGGGCGGCGATGAGTTGTTTGGCGGCTATCCCAACACCTTCGGACAGGCGCGCAGGGTCTATGACTGGCTACGTTTGGCCCAGGCGTTGCCTGGCGGCGCGGCCCTGGCCCGGACGGCGTTAGGGTTGCTGCCCAGACGCCAACTGTGGACGCGCACCGTTGACGCGCTGGCGCGGCCTGCCAGCCTGGCCAGCGCCTATGTTTCCCGTCGCGGCCTGTTTGCGCCGAGCGAAGCGCGGCAGATGATGGCGCCTGATCTGTGGGACGCAGCCCGCCAGTTCGACCCTGTCCAGCACGTGGCCGTCCGCGCCGAACCGCAAGGCGCGGCGACGTCGGCCCCCGGCGATGACACAGCCTTCAGATGGATCGCGCGGGCCGAGCTTTCCACCTACACACAGCATCAATTATTACGGGATACCGATGTGATGTCGATGGCCCATTCGCTGGAAGTGCGGGTGCCGCTGCTGGATACGCCGCTGGTGGAAACCGTCCTGCAGTTGCCGGATGCAGTCAAACGCGGTCATGGTGGGGGCCCCAAACCCTTGCTGGCGGCGGCCGTGCGCCCGTGGCTGCCGGACCTGGTGCATCAGCGAAACGACAAGATGGGCTTCACCTTTCCTTTCGATCCGTGGCTGCGGGGGCCGCTTGCAGGCCGGGCGCGCGAGGCCCTGGCCGCGGTTCAGGCGTTGGGTTGGCTGCGCAAAGGGGTGACTGATCGGGTCTGGCAGGACTTTTTGGCCGTTCGGGTGCATTGGTCGCGTGTGTGGGCGCTGACGGCATTAGCGTCTCTTATCACCTGAGGCGTGAGGAAAGGGCAATGGTTGTTAGCTGGCGCCGCCACGCAGTCAGTCACGGCCAGTCCAGGATGACCGCGCTGCCGATGAAGATCATGAGCCTTTTGCAGGGAAAGGCGCCCCGCGATTTCTTCTTTGCTGCGGGCAGCAATACCGTGGTTGCGTTCCTGACCGCAATGAGCGGCATACTTGCCGCCCGTCTGCTCGGACCCGCAGGGCGCGGCGAACTGGCGGCTGCGGTTGTCTGGGCGGGCATCCTTGGCACTGCCACCCAGTTGGGTCTTCCACAAGCGTTGATCTATTCCACAGCACGCGACGCGGAAGCGTTGGGCGCCATTGTGCGGGCAACGTTTGTTTTGTACGTGCTCCAAAACCTGGGCTTTCTGTTGCTGGGCTGGCTGCTTGTCGGTTTCGTCCTCCAGGATCGCCAACCGGCATTGGTTCCTGTCGTTCGTGCTTACCTCTTCTCGATACCGCTTACTCTCCCTGTCACCTACATGGCTGCGATGGCCCAGGGACTAAGTCGATTTGACCTGGCAGGCGCCTTGCGCGTGGGATCTGCTATCGGGTATGTCTTCTCGTTCGTCCTGGCCGCGGTGCTGGGGTTGCACAGCGCCGGGCAGGTCATTATGGTCTTGCTCGTTATGCACGGAATCACTTTGGTAGCTGCGCTGGTCTACTTTCGCAGCCGGCTTCTGATTCCGGGCCGCCTCGAATGGTTCTGGGTGAAACGGCTCCTGAGCTTTGGCATGAGATCATATCTCGGCAGCCTGTCCTGGATAGCGAATGCGCGCATCGATCAATTCGTCATGAGCGCTTTTGTCAGCCTGGAACTGTTGGGCTATTACGCTGTAGCCGCCTCCTACGCCGGCATTTTGTTCCCGATCCTGGCGGCCTTCGCCATGGTGCTGTTTCCGCATGTCGCCGCAGGCAGCAGGGATGCCGCCAGGAACAAGATCAAGGTTGCGCTCACGCTCAATTTTGTCGCAGCCTGCGGCGGGGCACTTCTTCTCGGCGTCATAAGCTTCTACGCAATACCGCTTCTGTTCGGCAGCGCTTTCACGCCTTCGATTGCGCCCGCCCTCATCCTGTTGTGCGGCACCGTCCTGCTCAGCTGCAACTATGTCTTAAGCGATGGGCTGCGCGGCCTGGGGCATCCCATGATTCCGTCGATCGGTGAGATGGCCGGGCTGATCATGACCCTGGTCGCCTTATCGCTTTTGCTGCCAAAATGGGGCATCGAGGGGGCGGCTGTTGCATCACTGTTAAGCTATGGAACCAGCTTGTTGGTTCTGTCGGTAGGCGTATTTTGGGCATTTCGGTTGAATACTGACCCGTATCAACAACGATAAGTAACAGTTCTCCTTGCCTCTGCCGAGCTGGCTATAGGTTCGGAATCGTACAATAGCCCTGCCCAATGAAGAGATTTACATCACCTGCTGCAAGATTGAACTGGTCACTTGTTGCGTTTGCTCTATCGTTGATCGTACCATCAACCGCAGTTTTCCAGAAATACTTAGGTATTGCAGGCGTTGTTGCCTATATTGGAATTGCGTCCTTCGTCCTGCTTCTATTTTTCAGATATAGATTTTTTCTTGACAGCTTCGCATCAAAAGTCACAGAAACACAAACTATCTTGTTTGCAGTAATAACATTCATAATTCTCATTGGTGCCTTTTCTGTAGTCTATCCAATTGCTGATTCCGGAATCGTGGGTGGAGGGAGCGACGGTGACGAAGCTCTTAATGTTGCTACAACAGAATTGCTACACGGAAGCTATCCGTATTATCCTAAGACGTATTTGGGAAACCCTATAAGTCCACTGCCCGGCGCTTTATTGTTGGCGATTCCTTTTGTACTACTTGGCAACGGCGTATATCAAAACTTCTTCTGGCTCATTGTCTTCATCATTGCCATGAAATGGCATTGGAAGGATGGGCGTCTGGCTTTGCTGTTCTTTTGGTTGATATTAGCCTTATCTCCTCTTGTTTTATACCATTTTCTCGTCGGTAGTGACTATATCTCCAACAGCATTTATGTCTTGCTTTTGACGCTTTGGACAGTTTCTTCCATATCTCAAACCAAACGAGGTTGGAAAACAGCTCTGTTAGCATTCCTGTTGGGAATTGCGTTGTCATCACGCGCCAATTTTATCCTACTCCTTCCCTTGATATTCTCGGAAATGGTTCATCGAGCTGGATGGAGATCAGCCATAAGATACATCGCGATTACAATCATAACGTTTGTCGTGATCACGATTTCTTTCTATCTTTACGACCCTCAAGATTTTTCTCCTCTGCACACGGCTAACAAACTGAATCAGTTTCAATCAATATTACCTTTGGCAGGTATCGTAATACCGATAGCTACTGGTGTACTTGCGGTAATACTTGCATATTATCAACAAAGTAGCCACAATAGTGGAATTATGTTAAGAAACTGTACGATTGTTTTGGCTTTTCCGGTTTTGTGCGGAATGATTCTTTCTTCAATTAAGTACGGAAGAATAGATTTAGGTTTTGCTTTTTTTGGAACACTCTTTTTGTTCTTTGGCGCGGTAGCGTTTTGGGGCGATCTACTTGAAAATGCGAAACTGAGGCGAACCTGATTCACGCTGCCTTCAGCACTGGACATTCGAAGATACGATGCCTGTTCATCGAAATGGCTTAAGATTACGCCCAACCATTCTGGCCGACCAGTTGGGCGCAGGGGTTGGCGGCGGCCGGTTTACAACCGAGTTCCTGCGCGCGCTCCTGAATGATCCCGATCAATTGGGCCGTATTGAACATCTGCATATCCTACGAACACAAGATGAGCCGGTTGAGTGTTTAGGATCTTTGCCCGCAAATGTCGGTCTTTTGAGTCGACGTTTTCCTGCCAGGCTGCGCAGGTCACAGCTCTCAGCATTGGTGAGGCTGACTTGCCCACCTTCGAATGTAGCACATGGACTTTTCTTCTACGTTTTTCCTCATCAGGCCAGGAGTTCCCTGGTTACGGTGCATGACGTTTCTTTTCTTGTTGAAGGCTTCCATCCGTCCGAAGGGCGAGAGGCAAAGGCTACGCAGTACTTGGCCGTATTCTTGCGTTGCCAGGCGCTTGTGTGCAGTAGCGATGCCACCCTTCGGGAGCTTACTCATCGTTGGCCTGCTTTGCAGAATCGCCTGATTCGGATTTACTGTGGCACGGCGCCCTTGACGCTTGTTAACAGATCACCGTCATTTCAAGGTCCGCCCACCCGAAAGCCTTTCATCCTGGCCGTTGGTACAATAGAGCCGCGCAAGAATTATGATCGTCTGCTCGATTCATTCGAGTATCTCTTGTCGCATATGGGCGACAGCGCTCCTGAACTAGTGATCGTCGGGAGCGAGGGATGGATGTGTCAGTCAACTGTGCGACGGCTTCGAGAACTACAACAGGCCGGCAAAGCGCATTGGTTACAGCAGGCTACTGACGATGAATTGTCGGTGTGTTACCACAATGCAAGCTTGTTCACGTATCTGTCGCTTTATGAGGGCTTTGGCTATCCCCCCTTTGAAGCAGCCTATGCCGGTACTCCGATGGTCCTGAGCAATCAGTCCTCAGTCGGCGAAATCTGGCGTGATTATGCCTGCTGCGTTGATCCGACGAGTATTCAGGCCATTGTGATGGCGTGGCAGTGGGCGCTGAGCCTGAATGAGGAAACGCGGGCGCTGGTTGTTGAGAGACAGGCCAAACGTGCAGCGGAGTTTTCCTGGCGGCAATGTGTAGCAGGCTACTTGGACTTGTATGAGCAATTGGCGCAGGATTCCCACTGAGATTCTTCGCAGTGACAAAGCGAAGCGAATTGCCGCATTGCTGATCATGGCATTTGTACTTCTGGCAACATCACGGAGTCTGCTAAGCGCCGCGACTCTCAATCTTGCTTCGGTCCACCTTGTGCGCGGCGCGTCCTTTGTCGTTGAACCGCGCTTCCCCTTTGTGTTCGCGCCAGCGGGCCGAATGGAGCTGGATCAGGCGGCTGCGTTGGCTCAACGGGGTTTGCAGAGGGGCAGTCCGTCCCCGCGATTGTCCTGTGTCTTGCTGCGCGCGTACACCATCAGCATGGCCTGGCCGCAGGCCAGGGAGTTGGTGGACATCGGCGCCTGCGCAGATGTGACGATCGGAGGTTTCAAGGCGCTCGCGCCCGTTGTCGATGGCATTCGCGCTCTCGATCAAGGTGATCTGGGATCCGCCCGCCTGAAGTTTCATCAGGCAATGACCGCCAGCAGCGGGCTTCTGAGTCCGTCGCTTGCTCCCTGGATCGGCGCTTCCCCAATAGGAGAGAAGCCATCATTGGCGCAGGACAGGCCCCGTTTCCTGGTTGGCAGGAAGGTTGACTATGCATGGCAGCCGATGCCGGAACCTGTGTCAGGTGCATGGTCGCTGGTTGGGTATGATCTGGATGAGTCAGCCCTTGAGACCGGGCAAGTGGTGGGTATTTCATTGTTCTGGCAGCAGGATCAGCCTGACGTTCCCGTCCCCGCAACACTGAAGAAGGCTGGTGCGTTCTGGCGACAGGACACAGCCGTGGTCAACATGATTCCTGATGCGGGGTTTGAGTGGGCCAGCGAAGGCGCGAAGACATGGAAGCTGCCGGATAGCGGCGACGTGATCGCGATGGAACGCAATGGCAGCCAGACTCACGGCCTGCGGATCCTTCCCGATCCGGCCGGGGGCGCCGCCACAGCATCGACACCGGTCTTAGCTCTTGGAGACAATTGCCTCTATTTGATGGGCGGATGGGTGGCAAGTGATGGCGCGGCTCCTGTCTTTAACATCGTTTGGGATGGCCTGCCAAACGATGCCAACGATCCGCCTTTCACAAGTCTGATGGAGGGTGTGCGTGATTTGGAATGGACGCACGTTTCGCAATTGGTCCGGGCAAAACCTGGCGGGCGCGGGGTGGCAGTCTATGCGAGCAACTTGGCTGCCCGTTGGCCACAGGCAGCCCATCCTCCCGGTTCGATGCTCGCGGATAATGTATTTTTGATTCCGATTTCGGGTCCGGATTCTCCACCGTGTGCGCTTCAGTTTGGCGCGCAGGTGCGGCCCTAGCGATCCTTCAGGTCAGGGCGAGGCATAGCATGTCATCCAAGTCCGATTCATCCCATCGTGCCGTGTTGGTCAGGAAGAGAGAGCGTGCATTGAATGCGCATGTCGGCTCGCATCGATTGCTGTTGACAGCATGCCTTTTTTTTGTGGGCGCTTTGGCCGGCTTTGCGACCATCCTATTCGATTTGCCTGGTCGCAGCATGAACTGGACGGCATTCCTACTTGTAGTGGTGAATGTGGCCTTATGGTCATGGCCAATCTGGGAACAGATTCGGAATCGTGCGTTCGATCCGTTTTCACCCCTGGTATTCGCAAGCCTCCTGTTTGGCTTGCCAACACTTCTGGTCAGGGGGCTTGGGCTGGCCCTCGGCGCCGAGTCGCGTGTTTTGTCGCTCAGCCCTGAGGCTGATGCTTCTCTGAATCTGGCCCTTTTCTATCTGGCGGTCGGATGGCTGAGTGTCATGATTGGCTACTATGCAGCATTGAGCCGGCGTCTCGCCTTGCACATGCCCTGGCCCCGGATTGTCAGCGGCCAGCGCGCTATCCGCTGGCCGGCGGTTGCGCTGGTGTTTGGGCTGGGCCTGGTCTTCAATCTCATACTGATACGCGAAGGCGCATTTGGCTCCAACCTGGGCGAATTCGAAGGCAACCTGGTTTTGGTCAGCGTGGCGCGCGCCTTCGGTCCCTGGCTCAACTATGGTTTTTACTTACTGGTGTTTGGCGCGACCTATTATCGTCAGAACGCGTGGTGGCGCTTCCTGGCCCTGGCGGGGGGCATGGTGTTGGCGGCGCTGGCAGCCATTTCGGGGTCACGCGCTCAGCTTTTCTATGTGGTATTGACCGCAGTCTCGGCCACATTTTATGCGCTTTATCCGCATATACGTTGGCGCAGGCTGCTGCCGTGGCTCCTGGCCGGTGGGCTTGCGCTGGTCGTGGGCGTGGCTGTGGCCACCAGGTATCGTGAGTTCCGAGTGCAAAGCTATGGCTCGGCCCCCATTTCGGTGGGCCAGACAGCCGATCTGGTTGCCTCTGCCGTGCAGGAAAGCAGTTCTGTTCCTGTCGACGACCAGATCCTTTACGTCACCGATCGCCTCGTCGAGCGCTTTAGTGCCATCGAGATGCTGGGCATAACGTTGGCCCGGGCCGGGGCATTGAAAGAAGCAGAAAGGGCAGCAGGTATCGATAACAACATCATCATGGATGCCATGCTTGGGTTTATCCCGCGTGTGTTTTGGGCTAACAAGCCCACCGTGGGCGACTTTGGCCTATGGTTTTCCCGCTTGTATCTGGATAGTCCTAACCGCACCTGGAACGCTCCAACTATCTTCGGCGATCTGTATCGCAATTTTGGTTTCTGGGGCGTGCCTGTAGGGATGTTTCTGGTCGGCATTTTTCTGCGCGTCGTCTATGATAGTTTGATCAAATACCCTCGCGGCAATCCGCTGGCTTCGCTGCTCTATGTCCATTTGGCAGGAATCGTCGTCTGGGAGGGCACCTTCTCCGCACTGGTTCCCAGTGGTTTGCGTGTGCTTGTAGCCGTGTTCGCCATGATTGTCGTCATGAAGTTGGCGGGCGGCATTACAACGCCGGACGCTGCCCCGGCTCTATCCGCTGCCACCAGAAGGGGGGTCACTGAGTCGATATGACAGGACGGTGTCTGCTTGCCATCACGGGTGCGTTCCATCTCGACGGAGGGATCGCGGCCGTGAATCGCCTGGTTATTCGCGCCCTGGGCGAGCGAGACCTGGCGCTAGATGTGTTGGCGCTAAACGAACCGCGGGGGGCGAGACTGGACGAACGCTATGCGGATGCTGATCGCACGAGCTATTTTTCGTACGGAGGCGACAAGATTGGCTTTGCCGCTGGCGTCAGTAAAATGCACTATCATCACAAGTATGATTGTTTCTTGTTCGATCACATCAATCTTGCAATCATAGGTGCTGTACTTCGCTTCTCGCGCAGATACAGATATGGCGTTTGGATCTTCGGTATCGAAGCATTCCCTCCCAAACCTGATTTGACAGGACGGCTTGGTTTGTTAGGTGCCACAAAAATCCTGGCAATATCGAACTTCACGCGTGAAAGCGTGACACGCCGATTTCCGAATCTGTCGATTGATCTATGTGAATTGGCCCTCGATCCGATTCGATACGGCGCTGCCCTGCCGCCAGAGCCTGAAACCTGGGCGCCTTCAATCGAACTACAGGCTGTGGATGGCAGCACACATCGCCTGGGTGCGCACTGTCTTCTGAATGTGGGGCGGATGGTTTCGCGCGAGCGTTACAAAGGCCAGGCTTCGTTGCTGGCTGCTCTTCCAGTGGTCGCCGCGCAGCAGTCTGATGTGCAGTTGGTGCTGGCGGGCCAGGGAGACGATTACGCTCATATCCTGGCGCTGGCCCGATCCTTGCCGCCCACACTCCAAGGGAGAGTGTTCATGCCCGGATTTGTCGACAACGAGCTGCTGAAGCAGTTGTATCATGCGTGCTATCTATTTGCCATGCCCAGTATCGGCGAAGGGTTTGGCCTGGTGTTTCTGGAGGCCATGAGCCGGGCAAAGCCTTGTATCGGCGGCAACACGGATGCTACTTCCTGCGTAGTCGAGGATGGCGTGACTGGTCTCTTGGTCGACGACCCGCGTTCGCCACAGGACGTTGCCGGAGCCATCCTGCGGTTGACAGAATCGCCTGAACGTGCTCGCGCTATGGGTTTGGCCGGGTATGACCGCGTGCGCAGCCGGTTCCTGTATCCACATTTCGCCCAGCGCTTCTGGAACATCATGGAGGTGTGACATGTGGTGCAGCTTCGCCCTGTCACAACGTTATTCGCCGGACGCCTGGGCGTCCTATTTGTGGCGCCTCGTCAAACGAGCGTCTGGCTGAGGTGATGCCAATGCATGTTATACACACCATTGCCTATCTGACGCCTGAGATGGGCGGCCCATCGCAAACCCTGCCGGCGCTTTGCGCAGCCCTGCTGCCGCATGGGGTCAGCAACGAAATCATCGCCCTCGACGGCGGCGAGGCGTTTGCACAGCCTGTGACGCCCGACACGGTGCCGCTGGTGCTGGTGCCCAGCCGATCGTCGCCGCGCCTGCGCGTGACGGTAGGCCCTGGTTTTCAGAAGACGGTCGAGGCCGAAGTGCTTCGCCAGCAGGCGAGCATCCTCCACGACCATGCCATCTGGCTGCCCACGCACATCGCCGCCCGCCGCGTGGCCCTGCGGCGGCGCCTGCCCTTCGTCGTCAGCCCGCGCGGGATGCTTTCGCCGTGGGCGCTGCACCACCATCGCCGCCGCAAGCAATTCGCCTGGCTGGCGTACCAGAAGGATTACCTTCAGGCGGCAACGGCTTTCCACGCCGCATCGAGTCTGGAGGCGGATGATATTCGCCGCCTTGGGTTCGGCCAACCCATCGCCGTCATTCCGCATGGCGTGGCGCCGCCGCCCGCGGCCAGCCCGGCTGCGCCCTTCCTGGAGACGGATGGGCGACCTGTGCTGCTCTTCCTTGCCCGCATCCACCCCCAGAAGGGACTGCCCGACCTGGTCAAGGCCCTGGCAACGCTGCATCGTCATGATTGGCTGGTCGTGGTGGCGGGGCCGGATGAGGGCGGTCATCGCGCTGAAGTGGAATCCCTGGTGGCAGCCGCGGGTCTGGACGGCCAGTTCATGTTCCCAGGCCCGGTGAATGAAGAGGAAAAGTGGCGTCTCTTTCGACAGGCCGCTCTGTTCGTCCTGCCCTCCTATTCCGAGAGCTTTGGCATGGTCGTCGCGGAGGCCTTATCCTGCGGCGTACCGGTGATCACGACGCGGGCGACCCCGTGGGAAGACCTGGAGACGAATGGATGCGGCTGGTGGATCGAGGTTGGCGCTGAGCCACTGGCCGTGGCTTTGACGGAGGCTTTCGATATGGCAGGCAGCCAGCGCCTGGCATTGGGCGAACGCGGCCGCCAGTTG
>JACDJB010002282.1_pt1 | contig 14120 bp, 10 predicted proteins | sample 7454121 | NCBI WGS metagenome assembly JACDJB01 (sample SAMN14253290, study PRJNA609438) | sludge metagenome | isolation source: sludge after 25d culture with pyrite | collected 2018-12-20 | reverse complement strand
GGGCCCGGGGGCCGAAGAGGCCGCCGCCCTGCTCCGGACGTTCTTCGGCGACCGCCGCCGCTGACCCCGGCAGGCGTCAGCGGACAACCGGCTAGGAACACACCCGGCCGCCCGGCTAATGTCCTCAGCGGAGAGTTGCCAGAGCGGACGAATGGGACGGTCTCGAAAACCGTTGAGCACGCAAGTGTTCCAAGGGTTCAAATCCCTTACTCTCCGCCATTCGTTTCCCTCAAGCCCACCGGAAGCCGCTCCGGTGGGCTCGCCGGGCGTCGGGCTGGCCGGCCCGTTGAATGCTCCACTGGCACCCGGCCGATCAGGTGGGCCGGTGCACGCTGTCCTCCTGCCCACCGCCGAGTCCGAGCACCTCATCGAATCCCTCGACCAAACAGGCCATGAGCTCCTGGGGATTGGTGATCGCACTGCGGTCTGCCGTCACGCCGATGTTGCAGGTGCCCGCATACGACATGAGCGTGAAGTTGGCACTCGCCCCGATCGGCGGTCCGAACGGGTAGAAGCCCGTCACGCGCGCACCGCCGACGTAGACGGGCACGGTGAATCCAGGCACGTTGCTGGCGGTGAAGTCGACGTGCTTGAGCATTTCACCCGTGATCGACCGGGGTAGGAGGTTGAGTGCCCCGGCGATCGCGCTGGTGTAGGAGATTGACGGCTCGCTGCGCCACTGCCGGCTGATGCTTCGGATGGCCCGAATTCGGTCCTTCGGGTCGGCCAACCCCACCGGAATGACGATCCTGGCCAACGTGATGCGGTTGCCGCCCTCGGCATCGTCAGACTCCCGAACCGACACGGGCATGGTCACCCGAAGCTCCTCGACGGGCTGGTCGTGCCGGTCGTGATAGCGGGCCAGGCCGCCAGCAACCGCTGCCATGAACGCATCGTTGACGGTGCCGTCTGCCGACTTGCCGGCCAACCGCAGTTCGGCGAACGGCACGTCGAGAGTCTCGTACCGCCATGCCAACCGCCGGTCGGTCATGAGCGGTGACATAGTGCTGGTCACGGGCCGGACGAAGTTGCCGATCGAGCCGACGACCTTCAGGCCGCGCCCGGCGACGCCGATCGGGTTGCGAACCAAGCCGACCAGGTCTCTGGGCAGCCGACGCAGCTGATCCCCCGCCAATCCGACCGTCCGAGTCAGGTTCGACGAGAGCGAGTCGACGACCAGGCGGGCCGTGCTGATGCGCTCGGCCGGGGGTACAGCCGGCATAGGTCCGAGCTCCGGCGCCTCCCGCTGCAGGTCGACCACGTGTTGGGCGAGTTGGATCCCGCCGATACCGTCGGTCAACGAGTGGTGCACTTTCATCACCAGCGCCGATCTGCCATCGGTGAGGTCTTCTACGAGCGTGAACTCCCAGAGCGGACGGGCCACATCGAAGGCGGTCATGCCTGCAGTGGATGCAAAGCCGAGCACTTCGTCGAGGGTGTGCGGTGCCGGGGCGGCCATGCGGCGCAAATGCCAGCTGAGGTCGAAGTCAGGATCGGGGACACGGCGCAACGGACCGAGCCGCAGCGGCGGTTGAACGAGCAGCGAACGGAACGAGGGAGCCAACCGGGTGGCGCGCTCCATCCGGTCGACGAACACGTCCCAGTCGGGCGTGGTGTCGAACAACGCCACGGCGACGATGGTCGACCTCAATAGCGGGTCTTCCTCCATGTGTACGGCGAATGCGTCCACCTCACGCACTACCGGATCGAGGCTTTCGACCATTGCATCTCCCCCTACCACGTCGGCCCATGAAACTAGACCCGGAACCGTCCGACGGCCAGGGTCGGCCGGTCACTCAGGCCGGGCGGCAGTGTCTCTCGACCGCTGCAAACTCCAGGCCGGTTGCTGGAGACCCGGATGTCGGGGCCTCCACCGGCCGCAGAACGAGACCATGTTCTGATTCGGTGCTAGAACCGCCCGATGGGGTTCAACATCGCCGACCTGTTCGAACGCGCCGTCGACGCGGTGCCCGACCGGACGGCGGTGGTGTGCGGCGACGCCTCGTTGACCTTCGCCGAGTTCGACGCCGAGGCCAATAAAATGGCCAATTACCTGCTCGCCGAGGGCATCGGCGCCGGCGACCACATCGGCATCTACGCCCAGAACTCCGTCGAGTGGCTGATCGCCATGATGGCGGCGTTCAAAGTGCGCGGTGTGCCGATCAACATCAACTTCCGCTACGTCGAAGACGAGCTGGCCTACCTGTTCGACAACGCCGACCTGGTCGCCCTCGTCCACGACCGGGCCTACCTCGACCGCATCGAGGCGGTGACCGCACGCGTGCCGGGCCTGAGGCACTTCGTGATGATCGAGGACGGCAGCGACGCCGACCCGACCCGAGTGGGTTCGGTGCCGTGGGCGGAGGCGGTCGCCGACGCCAGTACCGAACGTCCACAGCTGGAACGCTCGGGCGACGACCTCTACGTGCTCTACACCGGCGGCACCACCGGCATGCCCAAGGGGGTGGTGTGGCGCCACGAGGACGTGTTCTATGCGCTCGGCGGCGGGGTGGACGCCTACACCAACGAACGGGTCACCCACGGCCACGAACTGGCCGACAAGGCCAGAGCATCCGACGCGCCAATGGTGGCGCTGAACACCCCGCCGCTGATGCATGGCGCCGCCCAGTGGGGCTCGCTGCGGTTTCTCTTCGAGGGCAACACGGTGGTGTTCGTCCGCAACTTCAGCGCAGAGGCGGTGTTCGACGCCATCGAGGCCAACCGGGTGACGACGATCGTGATCACCGGCGACGCCATGGCCCGCCCGCTGGTCGAAACCCTGGCCGAAAACCCCGACCGCTGGGACCTGTCCTCGCTGTTCGTCGTGTCCTCCAGCGCCGTCGTGTTCAGCCCGTCGGTCAAGGATCAGATGCTGGAACTGCTCCCCGACATCATCATCGTCGACGCCATCGGCTCCTCGGAGAGCGGGATGAACGGCATGGTCGTCCAGACCAAGGGCCAGACCAGCACCCACGGCGGCGGCGGCCCCACCGTCACGGCCGGACGCGACGCCGTCGTGCTCGACGACCACCTCAACCCGATGCCCGCGGGTACCGGCGTGATCGGCCGGCTGGCCCGGGGCGGCAACATCCCGGTGGGCTACTACAAGGACCCTGAGAAGACCGCCACCACGTTCGTCACCGCCGCCGACGGCGTCCGCTACGCGGTCGCTGGCGACTTCGCCACCCTGGAGGCCGACGGCACGATCACCCTGCTCGGTCGCGGCTCGGTATCGATCAACTCCGGCGGCGAGAAGATCTTCCCCGAGGAGGTGGAAGGCGTCCTGAAGGCCCACCCCGGCGTGTACGACACCCTGGTGGTGGGGGTGCCCGACGACCGCTGGGGCCAGGCGGTATGCGCTGTGGTGCAGCCCCGCCACGCCGACGCCCCGCCCGAACTGGCCGATCTGGCCGATCACTGCCGCAACCACCTGGCCGGCTACAAGGTGCCCCGCCACCTGGTGCTGAGCGACCAGATCGTCCGCTCACCCAGCGGCAAGCCCGACTATCGCTGGGCCTCCGGCCTGGCCGACGAGCAGATGGACCACACCCCCTGACACTTCGGGCCGGGGTGAACTGAACTCCCACCGCCGAGCGCAGCGGGAACACCGAGCGGCCGCAGTACGTTGAGTCGACCACCATGCACGCCTTCAGCTACATGCGCAACGCCCGGATGGGCATCGACGAGACCGAGCGACCCACCCGTCAGACGATCCGGCGCGTGCTCTCCTTTGCCCGTCCGTACCGCTCCCAGCTGATCGCCTTCGTCACCGTGATCGTCGTCGAGTCGGTGCTGGCCCTGGTGCCGACGCTGGTCTTCCGGGCGCTGATCGACAACACGATCCCCGACAAGAACACCCAACAACTCGCCATGCTGGCGGGCATCGTGATCGCGGTCGGGTTGGTCACCGCCGCGTTGTCCCTGCTCGAACGCTGGTGGTCGTCCCGCATCGGCGAGGGACTGATCTACGACCTCCGTACGGCGCTGCACGACCACGTACAGCGCATGCCGGTGGGCTTCTTCACCCGCACCCGCACCGGAGCGCTCACCAACCGCATGAACAACGACGTGATCGGCGCCCAGCGGGCGCTCACCGGCACGCTCGGCTCGGTCGCCTCCAACGGCGCGGCGCTCACCGCCACGCTGATCACGGTGTTCGCGCTCGAATGGCGCCTCACCCTGCTGTCTCTGGTGCTGTTGCCCCTGTTTCTGGTGCCCGCTAGCCGGGTCGGTAAGCGGCTGGCGGCGGTCACCTTGGAGGGAATGAACCTCAACGCCGAGATGAATACCAGCCTCACCGAGCGCCTCAGCGCCGCCGGCGCCCAGCTGGTGAAGCTGTACGGCCGTTACGAGGACGAACAGGCCACGCTCGACACCCAGGCCGCCCGGGTGCGCGACATCGGGGTGCGCCAGGCGATGACCGTGCGCACCTTCATGACCGGACTCGAGCTGGTCGGCATGGTGGCGTTGGGTGTCCTGTACTGGCTGGGCGGCCTGCTGGTGATCGACGGCGGGCTGACGCTGGGCACACTGGCCGCACTTACCATCTTGATGCCCCGCATTTACCAACCGCTCAGCGCGCTGAGCAACACCCGGGTGGACGTCATGGGCGCACTGGTCAGCTTCGACCGGGTCTTCGAGGTGCTCGACCTGCCCAACCCGATCACCGATGCGCCCGACGCCACCGAGCTGACCGCGCCCGCCGGTGCGCTCGAATTTCACCACGTCGACTTCAGCTATCCGGGCAGCGAGTCGACCTCGATCGCCTCGCTGGAGGCGGTCGGCGAGGACCACCGCGAGGGCGGGCCGGTGTTGCGCGACGTTTCGGCCAACGTCGAGCCCGGCTGGACGGTGGCGCTGGTCGGCCCGTCGGGCGCCGGCAAGACCACGTTGGCCTCGCTCGTGCCCCGCCTGTGGGACGTCACCTCCGGGTCGATCACCTTCGACGGCCACGACGTGCGCTCCCTCACCCAGGACAGCCTGCGGGCGGCCATCGGGGTGGTGCCCCAGGACCCGCACCTATTCCACATCACCGTTGCCGAGAACCTGCGCTATGCCCGGCCCGGCGCCACCGACGACCAGCTGCGCCAGGCTGCACGGGCCGCCCAGGTGCTGTCGGTGATCGAGGCGCTGCCCCAAGGCTTCGACACGGTCGTCGGTGAACGGGGCTACCGGCTGAGCGGAGGCGAGAAGCAACGGGTGGCGATCGCCCGCATGCTGCTGAAGGACCCGGCGATGGTGATCCTCGACGAGGCCACCTCCAGCCTGGACACCGAGTCCGAGGCCGCCGTGCAGCGGGCGCTGGCCACGGCCCTCGAGGGCCGAACCGCCCTGGTGATCGCCCACCGGCTGTCGACGATCGTCGGCGCCGACCTGATCCTGGTGCTCGACGAGGGGCGCGTGGTCGAGCGGGGTCGCCACAGCGAGCTGTTGGCCGACGACGGCCTGTACGCCGCGCTGTACCGCACGCTGGTCGAAGGTTCCGAAGCGCTGCTCCCCAGGATCGAGACCGTCGCGCCGTAGGCGCTTCGGCGAGCGATGTGCTCGCAGATGGCGCTCGACACGCGTGCGCTGCGTGGTGAAATCCGGAAGCGACCACGGCGCAGTTGATGTCACAGCGCACCACTAGCCTGAACCGGTGGCCGCTCCCACCTTCACCGTCGGCGAGCTCGTCGACCGAGCCAACCAGGCCTTGGTCGACGTGTTTCCCGGCGAGGTGTGGGTGGAGGGCGAAATCCACAACAAGGGCCGCCCCTCCGCCGCCGGACACACCTATTTCAGCCTGGTCGAGGGTCGTACCGACCCGGTGACCGGGCGCAAGCAGACCGCCACCGTCAACGTTGCGCTGTTCAACAAGGCCCGCGACCGGGTGAACCGCCACCTGCGCCGGGCGCACGGACAGGTACGCATGGACGACGGGGTGCGGGTGCGACTGCGGGGCACGGTGGCGATCTACCCGGCGAGCAGCTCGTTTCAGCTGGTGATGGTCGGCATCGACCCAACGTTCACGCTGGGCAGCCTGGCCGCCGAACGCGCCGCCCTGCTGCAACAGCTCGAGGCCGAGGGCCTGCTGGTCGCCAACGCCGCCCGCCCCCTGGCCACCCTCCCCCAGCGGATCGCCCTGATCGCCAGCCGAGGTTCGGCGGCCGAGACGGACTTTCTCCACGAGCTGGAGCTCAGCCGGTTGGCCTTCCACGTCACCCGCATCGATTCCCGGGTGCAGGGGGTCGATGCGCCCGCCGAGGTCGCAGCAGCCCTCGCACTGGCCTCCTCGCTGCCCCTCGACGCCGTCGTGCTGGTGCGCGGCGGAGGCGCCCGCACCGACCTGGCCGCCTTCGATGCCGAAATCGTCGCCCGAGCCGTGGCCGGCTGCCGGCACCCGGTGCTGACCGGCATCGGCCACGAGGTGGACACCTCGGTCGCCGACCAGATGGCCCACCGTGCGTACAAGACGCCGACCGCAGCCGCCGGCGCGCTGATCGAGGCGGTGACCCTGTGCCGCCAGGAGACCGAGGAGTGCGCCGCCCGCCTCGGCCGGGCATCGACCCGGGCCCTGGGCCGCACCGACGAGGACTTCGCCGAGCGCCGCCGCCGGGTGGGCGACGCCGCCGCCCGCGCCACCGACCTGGCCGACGCACGGGTCGCCGCCGCCTTTCCGCGGGTCGCTGCCGCCGCACGCCGCTCGGTCCGCCAGAGCGAGCGCAGCGTGCAGGCCGCGGCCTCCGGTGTGCCGCTGCTGGTCGGCGCCGCGTTGCGCTCCGCCGAAGGACGCCTCGACGAACCCACCCGCCGGCTCGCCCGGGTCGGGTCCCGGCTGGACCGGGCCGCCGAACGGCTCGATCACACCGAAGCGCTCGTGCGCTCAGCCGACCCGGCGCACCTGTTGGCCAAGGGCTTCGCGATCGTGCGCAGCACCCCTGCGGATCGACCCGCCCGTCTGGTTCGCAGCGTCGGCCAGGTGGCCGCCGGCGACCTCCTCAGCATCCGGCTGGCCGACGGCACTCTCGGCGCCACCGCCACCGCCACCGCCACCGCCACCGCCACCGCCACCGCCACCGCAGCGACAACAGGCCCGCCGACGGACGACGCCGACGAGAGCCACCACACCGACGGCTCGACTCCCCGAGCCCCCGGCACGACCGAGCCGGCGAGCACGGCCGTCGCGACCAGCAGCATCGACCCCACCCGCACCGAGGACCCCCAGGACCACCCATGAACGAGACGACCCCTACCTCCGCCGAATCCACGACCGAGGCGGCTACCGGCGACCCGACCGGCGCCGAGCTCGGCTGGGCCGAGGCGATGGGCGAGCTGTCGGGGATCCTCGCCGAGCTGGAACGCGACGACGTCGACCTCGACGTGCTCGCCGACCGGGTGGAGCGCGCCGCCTGGCTGATCTCGGTCTGTCGAGAACGCATCGCCGGCACCCGCCTGCGCGTCGACGAACTGGTGGCCGACCTGATCCCCGAGGACCCGACCGGGTGATCGGTGCCCGCTTCGGATCCGACCTCAACCGACCGGCGGGAAGAGCGAGGGCGAGGGCGTTGCCCCGACGAGGCGCCGCCATGATCGCCCTGCTGGTCCTGGCGGCCGTCGGCTGCGGTGGCGGTGACGAGCGGTCAAACGGCGCCCCGGAGCGATGGACCCCGGCAGCCGACGCCACGTGGCAGTGGCAGCTGTCCACGCCCGACGGTGACCCACCCAACATCGGCTACGACGTCGGTGTCTACGACCTCGACCTCGTCGAGACCCCGCAGGCGACCATCGACGCGCTGCACGACGACGGACGGCGGGTGATCTGTTACTTCTCCGCCGGATCCTCCGAGGTCGGACGAGACGACGGTAACTTCACCGACGCCGACCAGGGCAACGTGCTCGACGGGTGGCCCGACGAGCGCTGGGTGGATCTGGCGTCGGCCAACGTTCGCTCGATCATGTCCGACCGGCTCGACCTGGCTGTGAACAAGGGTTGCGACGGCGTCGAGCCCGACAACACCGACGGCTACCGGAGTACTGATGGCGGGGGCAGCAGCAACGGCCTCGGGTTGACCGAGGCCGACACCCGCTCCTATCTGCGCTGGCTGGGCGAGGAGGCCCACCGGCGGGGGCTGGCCATCGGGTTGAAGAACACGTTGGGCCTGGCCGACGATCTGGCCGGCGAGTTCGACTTCGCCGTCAACGAACAATGCCATCGCTACGGCGAATGCGCCGAGTTGGCCCCGTTCCTCGAACGGGGCAAGCCGGTGTTCAACGCCGAGTACGTCGACCCGGACACGGCGGCGGAGGCCGAGCGGCAGCGCAAGGCCACGTGCGCCGAGGCCATGGCGGCCGGCACCACGACGCTGATCCTGCCGCTCGACCTGGACGACAGCTATCGCAACGCCTGCCCGGCGCCCAAGTGACCAACCATCAACCCGCAGTAAAGCCACCCAAGGTCAATCTGGGTGCGATCGCTGAGGACCGGGCCACAGCGATGACACCCAGATCGAGCGCGGGTGCGATCGCTGAGGCCGATCGACCGGGTTGAGTGCTGTCTCAGCCTTGGGCGCGGCCCAGGTCGGCCAACGCGTCGGGGATCGAACCCTCCAACACACCCGCCTCCTCGACGACCGACTCCAGCCACGGCGGCCGCACCCGGGCCGACACCCACAGCGGGTGGTCGTCGGGGTGAGCGGTCAGGACGAACCGAGCGAAAGCCTGGGCGTAGTCCTGGGGCCGTACATCGGTGGCCAGCTCGGCCAACGCCCAGGGGTCGGGCGTACCCTCCCAGCGCTCCGCCGGAGCGACGATCGATGGGCTGCCCGGCTCGGTGCCGCCGCCGGCGATGCCCGGGCCATCGGCCAGCACGACGCCGTGCACCGCGTCGGTGCGCAGGCCGGCCAGGATCAGGGCGACATAGGCGCCCAGGCCCCGGCCCAGCAGCACCGCCGAGCCCAGGTGCCGCAGCGCAGCGTCGGCGTCGGCCACGAGGACCTCCGACGTGTAGCCACCTCCGCTGGGTATCGACGATGCCCCGTGGCCGGTGAAGTCCAGCCCGTAGATGGCACCGGGCCACGCCTCGACGATGGAACTGGGCGGATCGGAGGGTGTCGACTCGCCCAAGCCGTGGAGGAGGAGCAGGTTGGGGCCGTCGGCGTCGACCAGACGGTGCAACGCCAGCTCGATGCGTCCGTGGCGCAGCACGGTCGCCGGTGCGACGGGGGATGGACAGGCAGCGGACGGCGTGGTCACGACAGGAACTCCAAGATCAGGTCGGCCACCCGCTCGGGGGCTTCGATGTGCACGAAGTGGCCGACGCCGTCCAACGTCTCAAACCGGGCGCCGGACGGCAGGTAGGCCTCGACGTCCCCGGGACGCGTGCCCCACCCCATCTCCTCGAGTTCCAGGCCGAGCACGCCCAGGAACGGCACGCCGAGGGCGGGCAAGCGAGCCATCGACCATTCGGGCCGCCACGGTCCCAAGCCGCCCATGCGCAGCGTCGGGTCGATCTTCCAGCGCCAACCGTCGGCGTCCTGCCTCGCCCCCACCGTGACCAGATACTGCAACCACTCGGACGACATGCGGATGTTCATGCGGGCCCGCCGTTGAGCCAGACCCTCGATCGTGCCCGGGCGTCGCTGCTTGCCCTCGAGCGATGCCCGATGGTCGAGCCAGCCGAGGGCCGCCTCGCTCATCATGGCGTTGCGCTGCTCGGCGACGTCGGGGACGAAGCGGCGCGACGGCAACCCGTCGAGGTTGACCAGCTTGCTCAACCGATGCGGCAGCACCTCGGACAGCTGCATGGTGAGCACGCCACCCTTGGAATGGCCGATCCACGGCATCGCTTCGTCGGTGGTGCTGTGCACGACGGCGGCGGCATCCCGGGTATCGGCGTGCCACGAGTACAGGTCGGCGTGATCGGAGTCGCCGTGACCCCGCTGGTCCCAGCTGACCACCCGCCATCCGGCCCGGGCCAGAATCGGTGCGAACACGTTGAGTGTCTCGGCAAAGTCGAACCCGCCATGGGCGAACAACAATGGCGGATCGCCCTCATCGCCCCACTCGACCACCGAGATGCCGACGCCGGAGGAGTCGACCCGGCGCCGTCGATCCGGCCGGTGCGCCCCGGGATACGCCCCCGCTACGGCGGCGCTCACCGGGACGCTTTGGCCGGTCGCGGGCTCCCCGGGCGGCGGATGTGCTGACACCTCGTTCACTCCATGACCTCGCTGACCGGTGGGCCGCAACGCCGGCGAGCGATGCGGTTTCGAACCCTGGCACTCCGCGTTTCGCCGACAAACGTGGTGGGTTTCGACGGCCGGCGGAGGACTGCCGGGGAGGGTACACGCAGTCGTCAACGCTGCGTCGGGCCGATGACGGCGTGGTGGGGGTACCATCGACACGCCCGGGGCGCTGACCCTCCCCTCTCCTCCCCACCCTTCGGCCCCCACGCAAGGTTTGTTGTCTATGTCCGACGTTCTCAGTGAGGCGGCCCGGCGCCGCACCTTCGCCATCATCTCGCACCCTGACGCCGGCAAGACCACCCTGACCGAGAAGTTCCTGCTCTACGGCGGCGCCCTGGCGATGGAGGCGGGCTCGGTGAAGGGCAAGGGCGGTCGCCGTTCGGCCACATCGGACTGGATGGCGATGGAGCAGCAACGCGGCATCTCGATCACCTCGACCGTGCTGCAGTTCAATTATCGGGACTGCGTGGTCAACCTGCTCGACACCCCGGGTCACCGCGACTTCTCCGAGGACACCTACCGGGTGTTGGCCGGCTGCGACGGCGCCGTCATGGTGCTCGACGCCGCCAAGGGCATCGAGCCGCAGACCTTGAAGCTGTTCGAGGTGTGCCGCGACCGGGGCCTGCCGCTCTTGAGCTTCGTCAACAAGTGGGATCGGCCGGCGCGCGAACCGCTCGAGGTGCTCGACGACATCGAAAGCCAGCTCGGCCTGATCCCGACGCCGGTGACCTGGCCGGTCGGCGCCGACACCGACTTTCGGGGAGTAATCGACCGGCGCGACCACAGCTACACCCGCTACTCCCGCACGACCGGCGGCGCCCGCATCGCCCCGGAGGAAGACCTCGACCCCGCCCGGGCCGAGGAACTCGACGGCGAGCTGTGGGTGCGCGCCAACGAGGAGCTCGGGCTGCTCGACGAGGTCGGCTCCGAGTTCGACGTCGAGACCTTCCTCGCCGGCATCACCACCCCCACCCTGTTCGGCTCGGCGATGACCAACTTCGGGGTTCGCAAGCTGCTCGACGCCGTGATCGACCTCGTCCCCTCGCCTCGTCCTCGCACGACCGCCGACGGCGGGGTCCGCGCCCTGGACGCACCGCTGTCCGGCTTCGTATTCAAGGTGCAGGCCAACACCGACAAGGCCCACCGCGACCGGGTGGCCTACGTGCGGATCTGCTCGGGTCGCTTTCAACGGGGCGACGTGGCCACCCACGCCCGCACCGGCAAGCCCTTCGCCACCAAGTACGCCCACACCGCGTTCGGTAACGATCGCGAAACGGTCGAGGAGGCCTTCCCCGGCGACGTCGTCGGGCTGGTCAACGCCACCGACCTGCGAGTCGGCGACACCCTCTATCTTGAAGAACCGGTCGAGTTTCCGTCGATCCCGGCGTTCGCCCCCGAGCACTTCCGGGTGGCGCGCCCGGCCGACGTCAGCCGCTTCAAGCAGTTTCGACGCGGCATCAACCAGCTCGACGAGGAGGGTGTGGTGCAGGTGCTGCGCGACCCCGACCTCGGCGATCAGGCCCCGACGCTGGCGGCGGTGGGCCCGATGCAGTTCGACGTCGCCAAATGGCGCCTGGAACAGGAGTTCGGCGCTCCGACCATGCTCGAGTCCACGCCGTACCAGGTGGCCCGTCAGACCGATACCGACTCGGCGGTGCCGCTGCGACAGATGTCTGGGGTGACCGTGCTGGAACGCTCCGACGGGGTGCTGCTCGCCCTCTTCGAGAGCCCGTACTGGCTCGACCGGGTGATCGCCGACCAGCCCGAGCTCACGCTCGACCGGCTGCTCGCCGAGGGCGCTCTGCGCGAGCACTGAACGCAAAGCGCTCCAGCAGTTCGCCGAGCCGACGCGGCTGCTCCTGCATCACCTGGTGGCCGACACCCTCGAGCACGTGGAGCTCGGCCTGGGGCAACAGTTTGGCGATGCGTTGGGCCAGCCGCGGCGGGGTGAGGTGATCGTCGGAGCCGACGATCACCATGGCGGGGCCTTCGTATGCGCCCAGATCGTCGGTCAGGTCGTGGTTGAGGATGGCCGCACCCGCCTCGACCGACGTGACCGTCGGTACGTCGATGATCATCTGGCGCACCGCCTCGATGGCGTCCGCCGACGGTTCCTTGCCGAAGGCGATCCGGATCAGCGACGCCGACAGGTCGCCGGGCCGCCACAGACGATCGACCGGCACCGCGTTCGCCCGGTCGGCCTTACCGGCTAGCACGCCCGCCCCGGCGCCGAGGTACCCGGCGACAAAACGGGGTGACACCGACGTGGCGGCGGTGGCCAGAAAGACCAGCCCGGCGCTGCGAGCGTTGAGGCGGTCCGGATGATCGACCACGCTTCGACCGATCGCCATGCCGCCCATCGAATGCCCGACGACGATGGCGTCGGACAGGTCGAGGTGTTCGAGAACCTCGACGAGATCGCGCCCCGCCGCCTCGAGGGTGACGCCGTCGACGCCGACCTCGGAGCCGCCGTGACCTCGCATGTCCCAGGCGATCACCCGGAAGCGATCGGACAGCAGGTGAAACAGCGGGCTCCACACCCACCATTGCAGCGTCACGCCGTGCAACAGCACCAGCGGTTGACCGCTGCCCGCCTCGACGAGGTGCAGGGTTCCGCCGTCACTGGTCGCGATGCGGTGGTGCGTCACGTTTTCGGGTGGCACCATCAACTCGTCGAGATCGATATGGTGCCGACGGCGGATCCTTGTGCCGGCGACGTGGACGGCGGCCACCGCTGCGAGGGCACCGAGGCCCACACCTCCGATGATGGCTGCTCTGCGACGGTCCACGTCCCAACCGTATCGAGGCCACTCGGCAGCCTGCTCACGGGCGCCCGAACGCGTTCTGGTCGGGCGACCCGGAAACCTGCGCTTGACCATTGATCGTCCTATCGTGTCGCCGATGAATACTCCCGCCGGCTGGTACCCCGACCCGTCCGACCCGTCCGCACAGCGCTACTGGGACGGGTCGCAATGGACTGCGCAAACCCACGCGGTTTCGATCACGGCGGCAACGCCCACCTCTGCGTCCCGACCCAGCGATGACCCGACCCGAGCCACCGTCGGGGCGACCGCAGCGGCACCCGGCACCACCACCCCCGGCAACACGCTGGTGGCCGGGATCCGCACCGACCTGTTGAGCGATGCGCGCTACGCCGAGGTCGGCTCGGGTCAGCGGGTGGTCAAGCAGAACAGCCGGCTGCTCAAGGTGGTGCTGGGTGAGGATCTGCTGGCCAAGCAGGGTTCGATGGTGGCCGTGCAGGGCAACATCGATTTCGACCATGAAGGCGCCGGCATGGCCAAGTTCATGAAGAAGGCCGTCACCGGTGAAGGCCTGGCCCTCATGCGCTGCAAGGGGCAGGGCGAACTGTTTCTGGCTGACCAGGGCAACCAGGTGCACATCATCCACCTCGAGGGTGGCGGCCTCACCGTCAACGGCCGCAGCATCCTGGCTTTCGAGCCGACGCTCACCTGGGACATCGAGCGGATCAAGGGCGCCGGCATGGCCGCCGGCGGGCTGTTCAACACCCGCCTTGAGGGACGCGGCTGGGTGGCGATCACCACCGATGGCGACCCGGTGGTGCTGCGCACCGACGCCCCGACGTTCGTCGACACCGATGCCGTCGTGGCCTGGAGCTCCAACCTGCAGACCGGCCTGAACCGCACGATGAAGGCCAAGGCGGCCATCGGCCTCGGCTCGGGCGAGGCGGTACAACTCACGTTCCAAGGCGACGGTATCGTCATCGTGCAGCCCTCCGAAGGGCGCTCCATCGCAAACGCCTGACGAACCGGTCGACCGCTGGACCATCCATTGGAGGATCAGCACCGAGACCGGAGTATCATGGGCAATTCATTGGGGCTGTAGCTCAGTTGGCTAGAGCACCTGCTTTGCAAGCAG